>Ga0209777_10010094_pt1 | contig 10053 bp, 8 predicted proteins | sample FrelakmetHBP12HB_FD_187147 | JGI IMG/M metagenome (GOLD analysis project Ga0209777, IMG submission 187147) | Freshwater lake sediment microbial communities from the University of Notre Dame, USA, for methane emissions studies -HBP12 HB (SPAdes)... | ecosystem: Environmental > Aquatic >...
CCCGGCTAAATATTTACTCACCACGGTCGATATTCAGGCAGGCAAATATCTCTTTGTGGCCTCAGGCACAATTCCCGTATTTGACGGTTTCACGTTGCTTTACAATAAAAGCGAAGAAGAAGGGAAAGAAAAAAATATAATCCCTTCTTTAGAGAAGGGTGAAATTTTAGAATTGCTTAAAATTTTGCCTTCTCAGCATTTTACTAAACCACCGCCTCGATTTTCCGATGGTTCTTTAGTAAAAGCATTGGAAGAGGAGGGTATTGGCCGGCCTTCTACCTATGCGCCCATAATTCATACTTTAATTTTGCGGGATTATGTGCGTAGGCTCAAAGGGTATTTTTCTCCTACTGAGTTAGGATTTAAGGTCTCGGATTTGCTGGTGCAGTATTTCCCTAAGATTATGGATGTCAAGTTTACCGCGCGTATGGAAGAGGAACTTGACGAGGTTGAGGAAGGCAGGCTTAGCAGGCTAAAGGTATTAGAGGAGTTTTACGCCCCTTTTAAGGAGGGTCTTGATTTTGCGCAGCAAAATATTAAAAAGGAAGTAATAACGACTGAAGAAGTTTGCGATAAATGCGGTAAACCCATGGTGATCAAATGGGGCCGTAAAGGTAAATTCCTGAGTTGCTCTGCATTTCCCGCCTGCAGGAATTCTAAGTCAATTGGTAGCGGTGTAAAGTGTCCTGAATCCGGTTGTGGGGGCGAGTTGATTGAAAGACGCTCAAAACGCGGATTTTTTTACGGCTGCTCTAATTTTCCTAACTGTAAGTTTACCTCGAGAGACTTACCGACAGATAAAGCCTGATTATGCAACGTTATATCGAAAAATTTATTCGCTATCTTGAGATTGAAAAGAATTATTCCCCTCATACTGTATTAAATTATCGGCTAGATTTAGAAGGTTTTAAGGGTTTTTTAGGTGAGGCGTTGCTAGAAAATGTAGATTATTTGACTTTAAGGAAATACCTAGCAATGGTCAAAGAGAAAAATTTATCAGTCAGGACAATCGCGCGCCGTCTTTCAACTCTGCGCTCTTTTTTTAAATTCCTCACCCGCGAAGGGCATCTTAAGACTAACCCGACATTGAGCCTTTCCAGCCCCAAGCAGGAAAAACACCTGCCTGTATTTTTGACGGAAGATGAGGCCACTAAATTAATTGAAGCAGTAGTGGCTAAGGATGAAAGAGCTTTACGCGATAAAGCAGTGTTAGAAACATTTTACAGCACCGGAATAAGGATTTCGGAGTTGACAGGATTAAAAGTCGATGATATCGATTTTATCGGTAGTGTGGTGAAGGTGCTGGGCAAGGGTAAAAAAGAGCGGATTGTACCTATCGGCGAGCAGGCAATTAGAGCAATAAGAAACTATTTAGAAAAGAGAAAAAAACAGAGCGAAGCGCTATTTTTAAACAAAAGTGGCAAGCGAATGACGGTGCGGGGAATTAGAAATTTGGTGCAGAAATACGTACTTATTGCTAGTATGAAACATGGTGTATCGCCGCATACACTGAGGCATTCTTTTGCTACACATCTACTAAATCGGGGAGCAGACTTAAGGAGCGTTCAAGAACTTTTAGGGCATGTAAATCTTTCTACGACCCAGATCTATACGCATCTGACCACTGAAAGGCTAAAGAGCGTCTATGATAAAGCGCACCCCCGTGCATGACGGGGAAGTAGATTAAAATATTACTTTATAAGATGTTTATAATTTATGATTTAATATTCCTGATAATTATCATTATCTGCCTACCTATATATTTGATTAAAAAGAAATTCCATTTTGGCCTTCTGGCACGCCTGGGGCTATTACCTAAAGATTTAGTATTCCGCAAACCTATCTGGTTTCATGCGGTAAGCGTCGGGGAGGCGATGGCGATACGCGGCCTGGTTGAAGAATTAAGGAGCGTCTTTAGAGATCAGCAATTTGTGATCTCGACGATAACTTCCACGGGTAATAAAATTGTCAAAGGGATGGCAAGAGAAGGGGATTTCATCACTTATTTGCCATTAGACTTCGGTTTTGTGACCAAAAAGGTAATAGATAAAATTAATCCATCGCTATTTATCATTGCCGAAACCGAGTTGTGGCCGAATTTAATCTCCTATCTAAATCATAAAAAGATCCCTATTATGGTAGTAAACGGCCGGATATCAGATAGATCTTTAAGGGGTTATTTGAGCATAAAATTTATTACACGGCATATTTTAAATAAGATTACCCTGTTTTGCGTACAAACCCATAGTGATAGAGAGAGGTTGATGCGTTTGGGTGTAATTGAAGATAAAATCAGGGTTACGGGCAATATGAAGTTTGATGGCGAGGGAGATTTTAAGAAGGAATATTGCGATGCCAGGCGGAAATTGGATATAAAATCAAATGAATTGCTTTTTGTCGCGGCAAGTACTCATCCCGGCGAAGAGGAGATTATCTTACGGGTTTATCAGGAATTATTAAGCGCATTTCCCTTTTTAAGGCTTTTACTCGTTCCTCGCCATCCCGAAAGGGCAGCCGCAGTAGCTGGTTTGACAAAAAAATTTAATTTTTATGCGCAGAGAGTCAGTCTTTTAAACGAAACAACGCCTGCCTGCTTGTCCGACAGGCAGGAAACAACGGTATTTATATTAGATACCGTCGGAGAACTGCTCTCTTTTTATAATATTGCTGATATCGTCTTTGTGGGTGGAAGTTTGGTTGAAATTGGCGGGCATAATATCTTAGAACCCGCTGCGTTAGGTAAACCGGTAATGTTTGGCCCTCACATGTTTAATTTTCGCGATATCGCAGATTTATTCCTGAGTGAAAAAGCCGCACTGTTAGTGCACAATCAGGAAGAATTAAAAACTAGGATAAGATATTTATTGAATAATCCATCCGCAGCTGCTCAATTAGTACAACGCGCCCAAGAATTGATTCTACAAAATCAAGGCGCGACAAATAAAAATGTAGAGTTAATTAAAGAGTTATACGCTGGCTATTCTTCGTAACGATAGCCTTAAAGTTATAATTCAAAGAACGCTTTTCTATTGAAAAATCCGGTTTAAATGTTAAAATACTAAAGATAAAATCAACCTACGGCTACTCCGGCCTGAAGGCCGTAGCTTGTTGAGGTTGATACTAAAGCGGCCTTTGATTATCCTTAGCTTTTAAGGCTAAGGTTTTCAAACCGCGTACGTATAAGCCTTACAAATAATAGAAATGTCAGCAAAAAAGATTTTCCTCACCCCTATTTATATTTTACTTTTCCTAGGAATTTATTTTTCCGCCTATAGCCAAATAGAGAGCCCTGGAATCCGCAAATTAATGGTTTTCTTTTCTCCGACCTGTCATAGGTGTATCGAGGTAAAGAATGAATTAATGCCTCAGATTGAGAAAATATTTAAAGACAAGATTGCAATAGAATACCGTGATATTAGCGATATTGAAAATTACAAACTACTCCTGAGCCTTAAGGAGAAATACAGCGCCAAAGATTTAAAGATTATGGTGCCTGTGTTTTTGTTTGAAGGTAATTTTTTAAGCGCCGAAGAAGTAACAAAAGATAATCTAGAACGGCTTATCACTGATACGTTAAATAGGCCAGCAATACAAAAGATAGAGTTGTCTCCGGTTAATTTACTTACGCGCTTTAAGGCCTTTGAGCCTTTGGCCATTGTCGGCATAGGTTTGATCGACGGGATTAACCCCTGTGCCTTTACCGTGATAGTCTTTTTTATTTCTTTTTTAGCTCTGCAGGGGTATAAAAAAAGGGAATTGATTCCCATTGGCCTATCTTTTATATTTGCCGTATTCATTACTTATATTTTAATTGGGTTAGGGCTATTCGGGCTTGTTTATCATATTGAAGGTTTTTGGTTAATAAGAAAAATATTTAATATTTCCATCGGAATCTTCAGTATCATAATAGGAATTCTTTCTCTTTACGATTTTGTAAGATTCAAGAAGACAAATAAAACAGAAGGTCTGCTCTTACAGCTGCCGTCGGCAATAAAAAACCGAATACATTATATAATTGGTTTGAATTATCGTAAAACTAAAGGTGAAAAAGGAGAAGAATCCGTTGCCGAAAGACATATTTTTAGGCTAATCATAACTGCTCTGGTGACGGGATTTTTAGTTTCAATTATTGAAGCGGTTTGCACCGGCCAGACTTATCTGCCTACCATTGTCTTTATTTTTAAGACCACCAGTCTTAAACTACAAGCCTTAGGATATCTTTTGCTTTATAATTTTATGTTTATCGTGCCTTTATTAATCATCTTTGTTTTTGCGCTATTGGGTACTAGCTCCGAAGAATTCTCCGTTTTTTTGAAAAAGAATCTTTTAACCATTAAGTTGATATTGGCAATTTTATTTTTTGGCATTGGAATATTTTTAATCTGGAGGGCATAATGAAAAAGATATATTTAGTTTTAGGGATTGCATTGCTATTGTCTGTAACAGGTTGTTTTGCGCAAACCAACCCTCAGGTAATAGCAGAACTTCCGAATCCCCCGCAACAGCAGGATGTCTGGGATTTTGGCCAGGCAAAAGAAGGCCTGATCTTAAAACACGATTTTCTTTTAAAGAATAAATCGCAGAAGGCCTTAAAAATAACAGGTACGAATACCTCTTGCGGCTGCACTGTTTCTAAAGTAGAAAAAAATACCCTTTTACCGGGAGAGGAAACTTTAATCGAGGTGAAGTTTAATAGCGTCGGATATTCCGGGCCGATTGAGCAGTATGTTTATGTGAATACCGACGATGCAGAGAAGCCTATTTTAAAGTTTACGGTTAAGGCGCAGGTGGTCAAATCTTCCCAAGGCCCATATGCTACCTGGAATTTTGGTAAAGTTAAAGCAGGCCAGGTGGTGCAGAATAATTTTATAGTTAAAAATAATGCGCAAAAAACCCTAAATATATTGGAGGTAAAGACTAGTTGCGGTTGCACGGGCTCTAAGGTCCAAAAAAATACCCTTTTAGCCGGTGAAAAGACTCTTTTAGAAGTGCAGTTTAATACTAAAGGCTATTCCGGTCCGGTGGAAAAATACATTTCTGTGCAAACTGATGACCTTGACAATCCGCTTTTAACCTTTATAATCAAAGCTGAAGTCATTAAATGAGTGAATTTCCAAAAGGAGGTTGATTTAAAATGTGGTCTTTAAAATTACGTATGTTTCTTTTGCTAGGGGTACTCTTTGCCATCATTTATGCCATCATCGCCATGATCGGCGCGCAATTGGGCATCACTAATTTCTATTTTTATTTGGGAATATCATTATTTATGATGTTTATCCAATATATGATCGGGCCGAAGTTGGTGGAATGGACCATGCACGTCAAATACGTGGATAGGAAAGATTATCCGCGCCTGTATCAAATAGTAGAATCCCTGGCAATGCGGGCGCAAATACCCGTACCGCGGGTCTGTGTTGCGCAGATAGATTTACCCAATGCCTTTGCATTTGGCAGATCTAAGAGAGATGGGCGGGTTTGTGTCACGGAAGGAATTTTAAGATTATTAGATGAAGAGGAGCTAAAGGCGGTACTTGGCCATGAACTGAGCCACTTAAAGAATAGTGACGTTTTGACCATCACTTTGCTTTCAGTTATCCCCATGGTTATGTATCGCATCGCCTGGCAATTTCTTTTCTATGGGCGCCGTCGGAATGAAAGAGGAGGGAACACCGTCTTAATCGGGTTAGCCGCATTTATTTTTTATTTTATTACCAATCTCCTGGTGCTTTATGCCTCACGGATTCGTGAATACTTTGCGGACAGGGGCTCTGTTGAGTTGGGTAATAAACCCTCAAGCCTTGCCTCCAGCCTCTATAAGCTCGTCTATGGGGCAGCGCGGATGGATAAGGAATCTTTAAAGGAGGTTGAAGGCTTAAAGGCGTTCTTTATTAATGACCCTTCGCAGGCCGTAAATGAGATTAGAGACTTAAGGCAACTCGACTTGGATAAAAACGGTATCATTGACTCTACGGAATTAGAACTCTTAAGGTCAAAAAAGCTTAATTTAAACTTTGGGGATAGATTGTTAGAAGCTTTAAGTACCCATCCCAATATGCTCAAACGTATCAAACAGCTCTCTGAATACAAGGCTTAAGCCACTCCCCCTAAAAACCTAAGTTCAAGACCCGGTCTTGAATCGTGTTTAATCAAGACCGGGTCTTGAAGACTATATTCCTCATCTTTCTTCAAATTAACCCCGTCCTTTATGCCTTAAGAATCGAAAGAACTTTAAGCAGGACGGGGTTGACATAACCCTAATTCTACTATATAATTAATGTTCTATGGAACTGAATGAAATTATCCAACAAAGGAAAAATAAGTTAGAGTCTTTAGAAAAAAAAGGCATATCTGCGTTCGCTTCAGTATGGCCGGGACGCCTGGATATTGGCCAGGTACTGAATAATTTCCAGGAAGGTAAAAACATAAACTTTGCCGGCAGGATTATGGCCAGGAGAGCGCACGGGAAGGTAACTTTCCTGGATTTGAAAGATTCTACGGGTAGAATTCAGCTTTATCTTAAGGAAGATATCCTGGGCAAAGATAAATTCGATATCTTAGAGGAGATAGATATTGCCGATATTATCAATGTTAAAGGCGAACTTTTTAAGACTCATACCGGTGAACCGACACTTAAGGTTGAGGATTTTGCGATTCTGGCTAAGGCCTTACGGCCCTTACCGGAAAAATGGCACGGTTTAAAAGATGTGGAGATCCGCTATCGACAGCGCTACCTCGATCTCGTCGCTAACGAAGAAGTCAAGAAAGTCTTTTTGATGCGCTCAAAAATAATTAAAGCCATCAGGGATTTTTTGGATAGTAAGGGTTTCTTGGAAGTGGAAACGCCGATGATGCATTCTGTACCCGGGGGTGCCGCCGGCCGGCCTTTTAAGACGCTGCATAATGAATACGGCTTAGAGTTGTACTTAAGAATTGCTCCGGAGCTGTATCTGAAGCGGCTTTTAGTAGGAGGAATAGACAAGGTCTATGAGGTAAACCGCAGTTTCAGAAATGAAGGCGTATCTACCAGGCATAACCCTGAATTTACCATGCTGGAAGTATACTGTGCCTATGCAAATTACGAAGATATGATGCAATTATGCGAGGAACTTGTTGTTTCTGTGGCCAAAGAAGTTCTGGGGAAACCGGAATTAGTTTACAAAAACAATATCATAGATCTGGGTTCGCCTTGGCAGAGGCGTTCCTTTGCAGAAATAGTAAAAGAAAAATTTGATATTTCGCCCGCCGATGAAACAACGGTGATGCTGAAAAAATTACAAGATAAGGGTTTTGCTAAAGATAAGGCGCGGCTTACCCGTTCACAGGTAGCCAAAATAATTGAAGAAATATTAGAACAGGATATGCAAGTTGGACCTACGTTTATTACGGATTATTTCACTCATTTATGTCCTTTGGCCAAGACGAAGTTTGGCAATCCTTTGATCTCGGAAAGGTTTGAAGTCTATGTCGCGGGTTTAGAGATAGGCAATGCCTATTCAGAATTAAATGATCCGCTGGAACAGAAAAGGCGTTTTCAGGAGGAGGTCAAGGAACTCAATCAAGGTGAGGAGAAAGCCGTGGATGATGATTACGTTTTGGCCTTGGAACATGGTATGCCGCCCGCGGGTGGTTTGGGGATAGGTATAGATAGGCTAGTGATGTTATTTACGGATCAGCCCTCGATTAGGGATGTAATTTTATTTCCTTTATTAAGGCCGCAGGAATAATATGAAAACCGAATTATTTATAAGCTGGCGTTATCTGGTCACAAAAAGAAAAGAAAAATTTATTTCCATGATCAGTATTATTTCTATTCTGGGAGTGGCAATTGGCGTGATGGCCTTGATTGTGGTCATTGCGGTGATGGCCGGGTTTGATAATGACTTGCGCGATAAGATGGTGGGTAACTATTCACATATTACCATCTCCGGTTATAAGGCGATAGAAAATAGCGAATATAACGCAATAATAAAAAAGAGCGTAGATAATAGGCACGTCATAGGCATGAGCCCTTATCTGCAGGGCCAGGTTTTGATTAAAGTAGAAAAAAGATTTTTTGCCGTAAGCATGAAAGGGATACAGCCGCAAACAGAGATTCAAGTGACCAAGATAAAGCAATACCTAATCAAGGGGGATATTAACCGCTTAGGTCCGAATGGCGTAATCATTGGCAAGGAATTAGCTTTGAATTTAGGGTTAGGCCTGGATCAGGATATGGTAATCATTTCGCCTCTGGGTAAGGAGCACCATTTAAAAGTAGCAGGAATCTTTAATTCCGGGATGTACGACTATGATTTAAACCTGATTTTTATTGATTTGGTAACAGCGCAGAATATTTTAGGATTGGATAATCAAATCAGCGCCATTGCCATAAAATTGGATAATCTTTATCTGGCGGATAAAGTAAAGGAAGAATTAAGCCAGGTATTAGGTTTCAATTATAATGTTAAAACCTGGATGGAGATCAGCCCGAATTTCTTTGCTGCTTTAAAATTAGAGAAACTCACTATGTTTATTATCTTGACGCTGATTATACTGGTCGCCTCTTTTAATATTATCAGTACGCTTATTGTGATGGTGGTAGAAAAAACTAAAGATATCGGCGTATTAAAAACCTTAGGCATGAGCGCAGGCAGAATCAGGAAGATTTTCACTTATCAAGGTTTGATTATCGGAGCGCTGGGCACTTCCTTGGGTACTTGCGGCGCAGTTGCGCTTTGCGCTTTGCTAAAAAAGTATCAGTTTATAAGATTGCCCAAGGATATCTATTATATCGATCGGCTCCCGATATCGATACAACTTTGGCCGGATATTATTTTGGTTATCTTGGTGGCAATGTTTATTGCCTTAGTCTCGACTATTTATCCGGCGACGAAGGCCGCAGGGTTAAAGCCGGTTGAGGCATTAAGATACGAGTAAAATTATTTTTTTATGTTAGAAGCTAGGAAACTGCATAAATCATATCATAACGGCAATAAAACAATCCACGTATTAAAGGGCGTGGATTTAAGTATCGATAGCGGTGAATTTGTCGCCGTAGTTGGCCCTTCGGGTGCAGGTAAGTCAACACTTTTACACATCTTAGGTGGCCTGGATGACCCGACTAAGGGCGAGGTTATTTTTGAAAAAGAAAATATCTACGGTTTATCTGACTTAGCGCTTTGCAAGATCAGAAATGGAAGAATTGGTTTTGTATTCCAGTTTTATCATCTCTTGCCGGAATTTACGGTTCTAGAGAATGTTTTAATGCCGGTATTGATAAATGCAGGTTCGGGAAGAAAGAGCCCGGAATTAAAGAAGGACGCTTTGGAACTTTTAGAAAGAGTTGGGTTAGGCGAAAGGGCAACGCATTTTCCCGGTCAGCTTTCTGGAGGAGAACAACAAAGAGTCGCGATTGTGCGCGCGCTGATTAATCAACCCAGCCTTCTTTTATGCGATGAACCTACAGGGAACCTTGATTCTAAGACCGGAGAAGGGATCATCTCTTTGGTTAAGAAAATAAATTTAGAACGCCGGATGAGCGTTGTTTTAGTCACGCATAATTTAGAGTTAGCAAAGGTAGCAGATAAGTCGTATCATTTGAAGGACGGAATTTTAGTAAATTAATCATAAAGGTAGCGCGCTTTTTTTTGTGACTTAAAAAGGGGAGGGGATGATGAAGATCTATATTAATGGCAAATTTTATGATAAAAGCGAAGCAAAAATTTCGGTGTTTGATCACGGGCTTTTATACGGAGATGGCGTATTTGAAGGGATACGTGCTTATAACCGTTTAGTTTTTAAGTTAAAAGAGCATATTGAGAGGCTTTTTGAATCAGCGCATACCATTATGCTGAAGGTCCCTTTGAGTAAAGAAGGGATGATCAGGGCGGTGGTAGAAACTTTGAAAAAAAATAACCTTAAGGATGCCTATATACGCTTGGTGGTAACAAGGGGCGAAGGGGATTTGGGTCTTGACCCGCGTAAATGCGAGGGAAGAGCCACGGTGATAATTATTACCGATAAGATAGCTTTGTATCCGGAAAAGTTTTACCGGGAAGGATTAGAAATTGTTAC
>Ga0209777_10010095_pt1 | contig 10052 bp, 14 predicted proteins | sample FrelakmetHBP12HB_FD_187147 | JGI IMG/M metagenome (GOLD analysis project Ga0209777, IMG submission 187147) | Freshwater lake sediment microbial communities from the University of Notre Dame, USA, for methane emissions studies -HBP12 HB (SPAdes)... | ecosystem: Environmental > Aquatic >...
CGTGGGCCTTGGGCTGCTGGCCAACTTCGTGCAGAGCGTGGGCAAGGAGACGAAGCAAAGGTGATCCTCTACCCGGCCATCGACATCCAGGGCGGCGCGGCCGTCCGTCTGCGAAGAGGCGACTTCGAGCAGGCGACGGTCTTCGGCCAAGACCCGGTGCACCTTGCCCTGCAGTGGCAGGAGCAGGGCGCCGAGGCGCTGCACGTCGTCGACCTCGACGCGGCGCGTACCGGAGAGCTCGTCAACTTCGAGACGGTCGCTGCGATAGCCGAGGCCGTGCGGATCCCGGTGCAGTACGGCGGCGGGATCCGCACGGACGAGAGCCTCGGGCTGGTGGCCCGCACCAAGGTGCGCTGGGCGGTGCTGGGCACCGCGGCGGTGACCGGCGGCGACCTGCTCGGCACCGCCATCCAGATGCTCGGCGACCGGCTGGTCGTGGGTGTGGATTGTGACGAGGGCATGGTGGCCACCCACGGCTGGCAGCAGCGCTCCCAGATGAGTGCCCAGCGCTTGGTGCACTACCTGGAGGAGTGCGGTGTGCAGCGCGTCGTGTACACGGACGTCGCCCGCGACGGCATGCTCGGTGGTCCCAACCTGGAGCAGCTGAGCGAGCTGGCCGCTGCTGTCAGACTGACCATGGTGCTCTCCGGTGGGGTGGCCAGCCTCGAAGACCTGCGCCGGGTGGGCCGGCTGCCGGCCGCCAACGTGGTCGGCGTCATCGTCGGGCGGGCGCTGTACGAGAAGGCCTTCACCCTTGCCGAGGCCATGGCGGTCCTGCGGCAGTGCTGAGCAAGCGCATAATCCCGTGTCTGGACGTGCGCGACGGCAGGGTCGTGAAGGGAGTCAACTTCGTCGGCCTGCGCGACGCCGGCGACCCGGTCGAGCTGGCGGCGCGCTACGACCAGGAGGGCGCCGACGAGCTCGTGTTCCTCGACATCACGGCCTCGCACGAGCGCCGCCAGATCATCGTCGAGCTGGCGGCGCGCTGCGCCGAGCAGGTGTTCATCCCGTTCACCATCGGCGGCGGTCTGCGCTCCGTCGAGGACGTGCGGCGGGTCCTTGCGGCCGGTGCCGACAAGGTGACGGTGAACACGGCCGCGGTCGAGGACTCGGAGTTGGTACGCCGCTGTGCCGAGCGCTTCGGCTCGCAGTGCATGGTGCTGGCCCTGGACGCCAAGCGGCGCGCGACGGGCGCAGCGCGATGGGAGGTCTACGTGCACGGGGGCCGCACGCCCACCGACCTGGACGCCGAAGAGTGGGCAGTGCGCGCGACCGAGCTCGGGGCCGGCGAGATCATGCTCACGAGCATGGACCGCGACGGCACGCTGGACGGTTATGACCTCGAGCTCACGCGCACCATCGCGCAGGCGGTGGACGTGCCGGTCATCGCCTCAGGCGGCGTCGGCACGCTCGAGCATCTTGCGCAAGGTCTTCTGGAGGGCGAGGCCGATGCGGTGTTAGCGGCCTCGATCTTCCACTACGGCACGTACACGATCGCGGCGGCTAAGGAGTATCTGGCCAGCCGTGGGGTCCGTGTGCGGCCGATCGCCGCCGGCAGCTCCGTCGGCGCGCCGCCACGGAGCGCGCGGCCGTCGGAAGGATCGTCGGCGTGACCGCGCAGCAGCGCATGGATCTCGCCGCTCTCACGCCGGCCGAGTCGCTGCGCGTCACCGCCGCCGTGGCGGCGGCGCGCCTGGTCTGCTTTCCCACCGACACCGTTTATGGGGTCGGTGGCGTGCTGGACCCCGTGGTCGGGGATGCCATCCAAGCTGCCAAGGGGCGCGCCGCCGGCAAGCCGTTGCAGGTGATCTTTCCGACGCGCGAGGTGCTGTTGGCCAGCATTCCGGCCACCGGGCGCCTGCGCGATGCGTTTTACCGTTTGCTCCCGGGGCCGGTGACGCTCGTCATCCCCTATCCGGAGGGCTTCGCTTATCCGCCGCCCGGCGAGGTCGCACATGTGGCCTCATCGGTCTTCCGGTCGCGCCGGCGTGAGCGGATCGCGCAGACGCTTGGCGTGCGCGTCCCACGCTGGCCGGCCGGCGCGCGTCTGTTGGCGACGCTGCCGTACCCGCTGATCGCTTCGAGCGCCAATCCGAGCGGCGTCGCCGGTGACGCCAGGTCGCTGGACCAGGTCGACGCCGGCGTGCTGGCCGCCTGCGACCTGCTGCTGGATGGCGGGTCGACCGGTGGCCGCGCCTCCACGGTGCTGGACCTCAGCCGCTACGAAGAGGGAGGAGGCTGGCGGATCATGCGTGCAGGGGAGTGGGGCGAGTCACAGATCGCCGAGCTCCTGACACGCCGACGTGAGGATCTGCCCACGCCATGACGACGTTGAAGATGTACCAGGTCGATGTGTTCACCGACAGTGCGCTGGCCGGTAATCCACTCGCCGTCTTCCCTCGAGCAGATGGTCTCAGCGGCGAGCAGATGCAGGCCATCGCCAAGGAGATGAACCTCTCCGAGACGACCTTCGTGACGCCACCCGAAGGCGGCGGCGATGCGCGCGTGCGCATCTTCACGCCTGGGACTGAGTTGCCCTTTGCCGGTCACCCGAGTGTGGGCACGGCCTGCACGCTGGTGCGGCTGGGGCAGGTCACCATGCAGGAGCCGGTGACGCACGTCGTGCTCGAGCTCGGCGTAGGGCTCATCCAGGTCGACGTGTGGGTGGACGGCGGCGTGCCGACGGGCGCCGCCGTCCACCAGGGGCCGCCGGTGTTCGGCGAGGAGATCCCGCGCGGCGAGGCGGCAGCCGTGCTCGGCCTTCAGGAAAGCGATCTGCACGACCGTCTCGCGCCGCGCGTCGTCGCCACGGGGCTGGCCTACGCCATCATCCCCCTGCGCGACCCGCGTGCCCTGGCTCGCGCCTGGTTCGACCTTGGGTTGTTGCCTGAGTTCGAGAGCCGGTATGCGGAGCTGTACCCTTGTGCCCTGACCGGCGAGGAGGAGCCCTATGCGGAGGCACGCTGCTTCGCCCCGGCCGCCGGCATCGTCGAAGACCCGGCGACCGGCAGCGCTGCCGGTCCGTTGGCGGCCTACCTCGCCTGTGAGGGTCTTTTGGCGCCAGGTGAGTCCCGCGTGCTGGCACAGGGCGACTACATGGGGCGGCCCAGCCGTCTGCATCTCTCGGTGAGCGCTGCCCACGGCCGGCTGACCGACGTGGTCGTCGGTGGTGGCGTGGTGCCCGTCATGGAAGGTGAGCTCACGCTGTGACGGCGGCCGGCCTCCGGGCGCTCTGGTAGAATCAAAGACCCTTGCCACACCCCAGGAGGTCAGCTGCTGTGAAGATCGCTGCCGGCGCGGATCACGCCGGATTCGCACTCAAGCAAGCCGTCGTGCAATGGCTGCGTTCGCAGGGCCACGAGGTGATCGACTACGGTGCCACCTCAGCCGACGCGGTGGACTACCCTCAGTACGCCCATCGCGTGGCCGAAGCCGTCAGCACGGGGACCGTCGAACGTGGGCTGCTCGTGTGCGGCACAGGCTTGGGCATGTGCATGACGGCCAACCGCCACGCCGGTGTGAGGGCGGCCGACTGCCTGACGCCGTACCTGGCCGAGATGTCGCGGCGTCACAACGACGCCAACGTGCTCTGTCTAGGCGGGCGTGTGCTTTCCGTCGACGAGGCGCTGGCGATCGCCGAGGTGTGGATGGCGACGCCGTTCGAGGGCGGTCGTCACGTGCACCGCGTCGAGCAGATCGACGAGGTCGAGGGTTGACGGTGTGCGCGGTGAGCAGGGAGTGGCGCCGCGAGCCGCTCTGCGAGCTCGACCCGGAGCTGAACGATCTGCTGCGTGCCGAGCTGTGTCGCCAGCAAGAGACGCTGGAGCTCATCGCCTCCGAGAACTTTGCCAGCCGTGCCGTGCTCGAGGCTACCGGATCGGTGCTCACCAACAAGTACGCCGAAGGCTTGCCCGGAGCACGCTATTACGGCGGCTGCGAGATCGTCGACCGCATCGAGACCCTCGCCATCGAGCGGGCCCGCGCCCTGTTCGGCGCCGAGCACGTGAACGTGCAGCCGCACTCGGGCTCGTCTGCCAACCTGGCCGTGTACTTCGCCTTCCTTGAGCCCGGTGACACGCTGCTTGCCATGGAGCTTGCCCACGGCGGTCACTTGACGCACGGCCTGGCGATCAACCTCTCGGGTTCCCTCTATGACGTGGTGCCCTATCACGTCCGCCGCGACACCGAGACGATCGACTACGACGAGGTGCGCGCGCTGGCGCTGCGGCATCGTCCGAAGATGATCGTCTGCGGCGCCAGCGCCTATCCGCGCATCATCGACTTCGTCGCCTTTCGTGAGATCGCCGACGAGGTCGGGGCGCTCCTCATGGTCGACATGGCCCACATCGCAGGGCTGGTGGCGGCCGGTGTGCACCCCAACCCGGTGCCTGTGGCCGACGTTGTGACCAGCACCACGCACAAGACGCTCACCGGCCCGCGTGCCGGCCTGATCATGTGTCGCGAGGCATACGGCAAGGCGGTGGACCGGGCCGTGTTCCCGGGCATGCAGGGTGGGCCCTTGGCGCACGTGATCGCCGCCAAGGCGGCGTGCTTCAGGATCGCCCAGTCGGAGGAGTTCCGCTCCCTGCAGCGCCAGGTGGTGGCCAACGCCGCCGCTCTGGCGACCACGCTGGCGGCCGGCGGCCTGCGTCTCGTCTCCGGCGGCACCGACGTCCACCTGGCGCTCGTGGACCTGCGCGACAAGGGCATCAGCGGCCTCGAGTGTCAGGACCTGCTGGAGAAGGCGAACATCACCGTCAACCGCAACGTCATCCCCTTCGAGGACAAAGCCATGAGTGTGACGAGCGGCATCCGCGTCGGGTCGGCGGCGGTCTCGACGCGCGGGTTCCTGGAGCCTGAGATGCGCCAGACCGGAGAGTTCATCCTGAGGGCCATCACGGCGCGGCACGACGAGCCGGCGTTGGCCGAGATCCGCCAGGAGGTCGTCGACCTCCTGGCACGCTTCCCCCTCTACGAGTTCTTGTGAGTACCGTGCCGCCCGGCGAGAAACATGCGGGAGAGGGCGCCGGCTCGGCTGGCGGGAAGCCGGCGCCCGCGCCGCCCGAGCGGCCGAGCTGGAACCAGTACTTCCTGCAGCTCGCACGCCAGGCGGCCACTCGCTCCACGTGTCTGCGCCGGCAGGTCGGGGCGGTCATCGTGCGCGACAAGCGCGTCCTGGCGACCGGCTACAACGGCGCCCCGCGCGGCATCGCCCACTGCCTCGACGTGGGTTGTCTGCGCGATGAGCTCGGCATCCCCTCCGGCGAGCGTCACGAGCTCTGCCGCGCCATCCACGCCGAGCAGAACGCGATCATCCAGGCGGCCGTGCATGGCGTCGCCCTTGACGGCGCGACTTTGTACACCACGCTCCAGCCTTGCGTCCTCTGCGCCAAGATGCTCATCAACTGCGGCGTCAAGGCGATCTACTTCAGCGAAGGCTACCCGGACGAGCTCTCGCAGGCCATGTTCGCGGAGGCGGGCGTGGAGATCCATCAGGAGCGCACCCCATAGACCATCTGTTCGATCTGTCGCCGGCGGTGCAGACCGCGGTCCTCGGCTTCCTGTTCGCGGCCAGCCTCGTCTACATCCTGACCCCCCTGGTGACGAGGATCGCACACCTGTCCGGAGCCGTGGACACGCCCACCGACGAACGGCGCATGCATCTGTACGCGACGCCGCTGCTCGGCGGGCTGGCCATCTACTTCGGCGTCCTCATCCCCTCGGTGGTGCTCGTGCCGGTCTTCGACAATGCCGCCAAAGGCATAGTCATCGGCGGCACGGTGGTGACACTCGTCGGTTTGCTCGACGATCTCATCGATATCGCTCCCTGGCTCAAGTTCCTCGGCCAGCTCGCGGCGATCGCCGTGGCCGTCTACTTCGATCTCCGTGTGACGCGCCTGAGCATCCCCTTCACGGACGTGGTCTACCACTTGCCGGAGTGGCTCTCGATCGTCTTCACCTTCATCTGGGTGGCGGCGATTATCAACATGGTCAACTTCATCGACGGCCTCGATGGTCTGGCGGCCGGCGTCTGCGCCATCTCGGCCCTCACCTTCAGCGTCGTGGCGCTCTCCATCGACCGCACCTCGATGGCCGTGATCTGTGCCGTACTGGGCGGCGCCACGTTCGCCTTCTTGCGCTTCAACTTCCACCCGGCCAGCATCTTCATGGGTGACGCCGGCTCCATGCTGCTGGGCTTCGTGCTCGGCGCGATCAGCGTGCAGAGTCTGATGAAGACCGCCGCCACGGTGGCCCTCGTCTTGCCCCTGCTGGTGCTCGGTGTGCCTTTCGTGGACCTCTTCCTGATCGTCTTTCGCCGCTGGCGGCGCCGGGTGCCCTTCTATGCCGCCGGCCAGGACCACGTGCATCACGACCTTGTGCTCATGGCCGGCTTCTCGCAGCGCAAGAGCGTGCTGCTCCTGTACGGGTGGTGTCTGCTGCTCAACGGGCTGGCGATCGCCATGACGCAGGGCTCGCGCCCGGCGATCGCCATCCTCGGCGTCGGCTCTGCGGTCGGCACCGCCTATATGGCGCGGCTGCTCAGCCACTATCGCGCCGCGGAGCGTGACGGCAGCTCCCCGTCCGGCGCCGCGGATGACATGCCGCCGGTCGCGGGGCCGGGGGCCGAGCCTCCGGCCTGAGGCCGCCGGCCCCGCGACCGGCCTCGCTGTCGCAGGGCCGCCGTTGTACATGCTGGATGATGGAGGCGGCCAGCACGCGCCGACATGTGCTGTAGGCGTCGTTGTCTGGTCTCACGAAGGTAGGTATACTGTGCCGCGCACATCGTCGGGCAAGCGGGGCAACGGCAAGGGGAAGCGCGATTCGCCTGCTTCGGGAGAGGCGATCGCGTTTCTTGTTCTCGCCGGCGTCCTCCTTGGTATGGGTGCCGGTGCGGGCCTCGACTTCGTCATCAAGACGTTCCCGCTCTGTACGGTCATCGGCGTGTTCGTTGGCTTTGCGCTCGCCCTGTACGCGGTGTACGTAGAGACGAAGTAGATACGACGCCCAGGCGGAGGTTGACATAGCGCGACGGCTCCTCCCAGCGAGTGTGATCGTAGTGGCCGCTGGCCTCTGCGCAGGCGTGGCCGGTGTGCTTGGCCGGCCTGCTTGGGCAGCCGCCCTGGGGGCCGGCCTCGTGTTGCTCACGTGGATCCTCGACACGCTTGCCTGGCGACAGGCGGGTGCCCGCGAGCGTGGCCTCGCTCTCGACGTCGCTCTCGGTGGGCTCATCGTTCGGCTGGCCGTGTCGCTCGGCGCACTCGTGGCCATCGGCCTGCTCGCGCGCCCGGCCTTCGCGACCGCGGCGCTCTCGTTCGTCGCGGCCTTCACCGTCTACCTGCCGATGCGCACCGTCGCTCTGGTACGGTTGGGCGCCCACCGGGAGGCGCGCATATGAAGCCCATGCGCATCGTCTGGCTCGTGGTCGCCCTAGGCGTGCTGGTGGGCTTGTTCCTCATTCCGGGCGGCGCCAAGAGCCAGGTGGACGTCGCCAAGGAGTTCGAGCTTCACCCCCTGGTCAAGCTGCCCAAGATCGGACCGATCGACCTGTCGATCACCAAGGCAGTCGTGTACCTTTGGCTTACGACGGCCGTCATCGTCGTGGGGGCTCTGGTCATCTCGCGCATCCTCAAGGCGGCGCCGGGGCGCTTCCAGTCCGCCATGGAGATGCTCTACGGCATCGCTCACGACGGCATCGCGGGCTCGGTCATGCGGGTCGGCGCCGCCACATGGTTCCCCTATATCGGCAGCGTCTTCGTCTTCATCCTCGTGTCCAACGCGATCGGTCTGCTGCCGCTGCCCCTTGGCGAGCACCATCAGCTGTCGTTCTATGCCGTGACCGGCAACCTGAATGTGACGATCACATTGGCGTTGTTCACGTTTGTGTTCACCCACTACGCGGGCATCCGCCAGAAGGGCGCCTGGGGCTACGTCAAGGGGTGGGTGCTGCCGTCGGCGCCGCCGGTGATGAGGGAGCTCATCTTCGTCATGCACATCGTGAGCGAGTTCTTCCGGCTGGTCTCGCTCTCGGTCCGTCTCTTCGCCAACATGCTCGCCGGCCACGCGATCCTGGCCGTGTTCTTCGCCATGGCTCTGGTCTTCCAGAGCTACCTCATCGCCGGCGTGCTCCAGGCGGGCTCCGTGGTGTTGTTCCTGTTCGAGATCTTCATCGCCTTTATCCAGGCGTTCATCTTTGCCATCCTCTCCGCGGTGTACGTCAGCGGTGCGCTCGAGGAGGAACATTGACGATGTGCTCCGGTCCGCGCGCCAACGGCGCGCGGTGAGCAGAACGCAGATCAGGGAGGTCAGCGAATGGATTCACATGCAGCCAGACTGCTCGGCGCCGGGCTGGCGATCGGGTTGGGCGTCATCGGGCCGGGCATCGGTCTCGGCACGATGATCGGCAGCGCTCTGCAAAGCATCGCCCGGCAGCCTGAATTGACGGGCGACATACGCACGAACATGTTCATCGGCATCGGCGTCATCGAGGCGCTGGCGCTCTACGCCTTCGTGATCAGCCTCATCCTCCTGTTCGTGGTCAAGTAGCGGAGGGCTGATCGTGTTGCCTACGAAGAGGAGCTGACATGCTGGTCTTCTCTCCGGGTCTGACAGTGTGGACCCTGCTTACCTTTGGCATCGCCGTGTTCGTTCTGTGGAAGTACGCTTTCGGGCCGCTGCAGCACATGATCGACGCCCGTCGCGCCAACATCCAGGAGAGCATGGATGCTGCGACCGAGACGCACGCCGAAGCCCAGCGGCTGCTCGACGAGTACAAGCAGACACTTGCCAACGTCCGCGGCGAGGCACACGAGATCCTTGAGAGCTCGCGTGCCGCCGGCGACAAGGCGCGGCACGAGCTCACGGCCGAGGCCAAGCACCAGGCGGAGCGCATCGTCACTCAGGCGCACGAGCAGATCGAGCGCGACACCCGCGCCGCTCTGCGTGAGTTGCGCACACAGGTGGCCGATCTCACCGCCCTGGCGACCGAGAAGGTGGTCACCGGCGGCCTCGGCGCGGCCGAGCAGCGACGACTGATCGACGAGGCCTTGCGCGATCTGGACGTGGAACGGCTGGGCACGGAGAACTGATCCATGGCGAATGAGGAGAACGTGGCCCGGGTCTACGCCCGGGCGCTCTACGACGCGGCCCGTGACGCGGGCCGCGTCGAAGGTGTGCGCCGCGACATGGGCGCCTTCGCTGCGGCGGTGGCGACGTCGCGGCCGCTGCGCGACGTGCTGCTCGACCCACAGATCGACGCGGCCGCCAAGCGGCGCGTCTTGAGCGAGCTCTGCCGGCGGGGCGACAAGCTCGTGGCCAATACTCTGCATGTGCTGCTCGACAAAGGTCGCATGGCCCTGGTCGCCGACGTGCAGGCAGAGCTCGAAGCGCAGGCGGTCGTAGAGGCCGCCGTAGTCGAGGTCGAGGTCACGAGCGCCGTCGATCTGCACGCGGAGGCCGAGGCGACGCTGGTGCGTCGACTCGAAGAAGCGCTGGGGCGCCGCGTGTCACTCGTCAAGAAGGTGCGCCCCGAGATCATCGGTGGCCTCGTGCTCCGCGTCGGTGACCGCGTCGCCGACGCCACTGTGCTTGCCCGCATCCGCCAGCTGCGCCGTCGACTCGAGACGGCCGACCCTGTGAGGTGACGTCAAAGTGAAGCTCCGCCCCGAAGAGATCGCCTCGGTCCTGAAGGCCCAGATCGAGAACTATCAGGCTGAGGTCGAGGTCGACGAGGTCGGCACGGTGCTGGAAGTCGGTGACGGCATCGCCCGCATCTACGGCCTGCGCAATGCGCTCATGGCCGAGATGCTCGAGCTGCCGCACGACGTCACGGGCCTCGTGCTCAACCTCGAGGAGGACAACGTCGGCACGGTGCTGCTGGGCGAAGACACGCTCATCATGGAAGGCGACCCCGTCAAACGCACCGGTCGTGTGCTGCAGGTACCGGTGGGAGAGGCTCTCGTCGGTCGCGTAGTCAACCCTCTCGGCGAGCCGCTCGACGACAAGGGACCCATCGAGGCCGAGCAGTTCCGCCCCGTCGAGTTCAAAGCCCCGGG
>Ga0209777_10010096_pt1 | contig 10052 bp, 15 predicted proteins | sample FrelakmetHBP12HB_FD_187147 | JGI IMG/M metagenome (GOLD analysis project Ga0209777, IMG submission 187147) | Freshwater lake sediment microbial communities from the University of Notre Dame, USA, for methane emissions studies -HBP12 HB (SPAdes)... | ecosystem: Environmental > Aquatic >...
GGACGTAGGTTCTCCTTCACCGCTATCGTCAGCGTTGGCGACAGACAAGGCTCGGTCGGGGTTGGTCTCGGCAAGGCCTCGGAAGTAGTCGATGCCATCCGTAAAGGCACCGAGGCGGCGCGCAAGCAAATGGTCAAAATCTCGCTGCACGGCGGAACAATCCCTCACGAAGTGCTGGGTTGTTTTAGCGCCGCGAGAGTACTACTGAAACCTGCCTCTCCCGGTACCGGCGTCATCGCCGGTGGCGCGGTGCGCGCGGTTCTGGAAGCCGCTGGCATCCAGGACGTATTGACAAAATCGCTCGGATCAACCAGTCCGCACAACGTGGTCAAGGCGACCATGGACGGTTTGCAGCGTCTACGGACCAAACAGGAGCAATTGAGCTATCGAGAGGTTGAGGCGGGACCAAGCAATGGCTAAGAAGCTAAAGATTACGCAGATCAAGGGACTCTCGGGCCGAATCCAGCAGCATCGAGACACCATTGCTGCTCTGGGTCTGCGACGGATAAATCATACTGTAATGCATAATGACACACCGCAGATTCGTGGCATGGTCAACGCCATACGGTTCATGGTTAAGGTGGAGGAGATAAACGCATGAGACTTGACAATCTCCAGAAGCCGGCTGGTTCCACCAAGAACCGCAAGCGCGTGGGTCGTGGTCCCGGTTCGGGACACGGGCGATATTCCGGCAAAGGTAGTAAGGGCGCCAGAGCCCGCGCCGGTTTCCAGTACAAACCATGGCACGAAGGCGGTCAGATGCCTCTCGTGCGGCGAGTGCCCAAACGTGGCTTTCGTCCCATTGACAAGACCGAGTATCAAGTCGTCAACGTGGAAGACTTGGCTCGTAAATTCGCCCAGGGAGGCGAAATCACTCCCGGCGAATTAAAGAAGCAGAAATTGATTAGGTCGATCAACAAGCCTGTCAAGATTCTGGGCACCGGTGAACTCAAGGTCAGCTTGAATCTCAAGGTGCACGCCGCGTCAAAGATCGCCATGGAGAAAATCACCGCCGCCGGTGGCAAGGTGGAGATCCTGTCGTGATTGAGAAAATTCAGAATATCTTTAGAATAAAGGAGTTGAGGCATAGGATTCTCTTTACCCTCGCTCTTCTTGTGGTATACCGTATCGGTGGACACATTCCCGCCCCCGGTATCGACGCCACGCTGCTAAAGAACTTCTTTGCCCAGCAGGGAGGGGGAACCCTGTTTGGCATGTTTGACATGTTTGTTGGTGGCGCCTTCAAGAAGGCAACAGTCTTCTCCCTCGGTATCATGCCATACATCTCGGCTTCGATTATCATCCAGTTGTTGACACCAATCTTCCCCTATTTCCAGAAGCTTGCCAAGGAAGGCGAGGAAGGTCGCCGCAAGATCACGCAGTACACCCGTTACGGAACAGTGTTGATTTCGATGCTCCAGGCCTTCGGCGTAGCTGCTTGGTTGCAGTCGTTACAGCCGGAACCTGGTCTTTCGGTTGTAATCTCGCCCGGCGTCGGTTTCACACTTCTGTGCATGATCACGTTTACCTGCGGTACAATCTTCATCATGTGGCTCGGTGAGCAAATCACAGAACGCGGCATCGGCAACGGTATTTCGCTGATCATTTTCATTGGCATTATCGCCTCCTTCCCGGCTTCGGTCCTTGACGAGTACACGGCGCTGAGCGCCGGTACCCGCACCATCTTCACTGAGGCGCTACTGGTCGCCATTATGATCGGCGTGATCGCATCGGTCATCGTCGTCACAAGAGCCCAGAGGAAGATTCCCGTTCAGCACGCCAAACGTATCGTGGGCCGACGGGTGATGGGTGGAGTAACGACTCATCTGCCTTTGTCCGTGAACACGGCCGGCGTTATTCCTATTATCTTTGCGCAATCCATCATGTTTGCTCCGTCAACGCTTAAGACGCTCTTTCCGCAGTCGGATTTCGTGGAGACTTTCGTGAGCTATCTGTCGCCCGGGGCGGTGACCTATAGCGTAGTATACGCGTTGATCATTATCTTTTTTGCTTTCTTCTATACAGCCATTGTCGTCAATCCGATGGACATGGCGGACAACATGAAGAAGCAAGGTGCGTTTATTCCGGGTATCCGTCCGGGACAGAAGACCGCAGAGTACATTGACAAAGTGCTTACGCGGATCACCCTTCCGGGTGCGATCTTCTTTGCCGCGATCGCTGTCTTGCCTTACACCTTGATAAAACAGGCCGGGGTCAACTACTACTTTGGTGGTACCGGCATTCTGATTGTCGTTGGTGTTGCTCTGGATACACTACAGCAGGTCGAATCGCATCTGCTCATGCGGCATTACGAGGGCTTCATGAAGCATGGGAGGATCAAGGGAAGATCGTCGATGTGAGACTGCTGATTCTGCTTGGCGCTCCCGGCTCCGGCAAAGGCACGCAGGCGAAATCGCTTGCTGAACGCTTGGGTCTGGTTCACCTCTCCACGGGTGATATTTTGCGCGAAGAGGTGCGTCGGGGAACGCAGTTGGGTAACCAAGCCAATCAGTATATGAACGCCGGCGAATTAGTTCCCGACGATTTGATTCTGGATATGATAAAGACGAAGCTTGTTTCTGACAGTATGAGTAGAGGCTTTATTTTCGATGGTTTTCCGCGTACGGTGACACAGGCCGAAGGGCTTAGCCGGTTGGCAGATGAAGTTGGTGCCGGGATTGACCGCGTCATCAATCTTGTTGTTGACGATGAAGTTATCGTAGGACGGCTGTCTGCCAGGTCGAGTTGCGGCGTTTGCGGCGCAATATATAATGACGTGTCGAATCCCCCCAGACGCGCGGGATTCTGTGACCAAGAGGACGCAGCGCTGATACGTCGTAGCGATGACTCGGAAGCGGTGGTCCGAAATCGTCTGATCGTCTACCACCAGCAGACCAAGCCGCTCGAGGAGTATTACAGCCGTAAGGGACTGTTGCTCAAGGTCGACGGCCATGGCATGACGGATGAGGTCTTGACAAGGATTCTGACTTCCCTAGCGGCATCAGGGACGAATGATCGAACTCAAGTCTAAGACGGAATTGGAGAAGATCGGCGAGTCCTGTCGGATTGTCGCCGGAGCACTGAAGATGGTGGAAGAGATGGTTAGACCGGGAATTGAGACACGGGAGATTGATCAGCATGTTCGCGAGTTCATCAAGAACGAGGACGCAACGCCTTCGTTTCTTGGTTATCGCGGTTATCCAGCTTCTACCTGTATCTCGATCAACGAGGTGATCGTGCACGGTATCCCGGGCAAACGGCGAATCAAGGACGGCGATTTGGTCTCGGTGGACATTGGCGCATATAAAAATGGATTTCACGGCGACGCGGCGAGGACATTTCTTGTGGGTAACGTGAGCGACGAGAAAAAAAAGATTACTAAAGTCGTGAGAGAGTCGCTTGAGCGGGGAATTGCGGCTGCCAAACCGTATGGTAGATTGTCGGATGTGTCGGCGGCGATTCAGAAGCATGCTGAGAAGAACGGCTTCTCAGTGGTGCGTGATCTGGTCGGACACGGCATCGGCCGCAATATGCACGAAGAACCGCAGGTGCCCAACTACGGCACACCGGGAAACGGCCCGGTGCTGCAACCCGGCATGGTCTTGGCTGTCGAGCCGATGATCAATGCGGGCACGTTCGAGACCGAGACTCTGGAAGACGGCTGGACAATTGTGACCGCCGACCGGCGCGTTTCGGCTCATTGGGAAAATACGATTGCCATTACCGAAAACGGTGTGGCGGTATTGACGGTAAACTAAAGATAGATGACTAAAGAAGCGACTATCAAAGTAGAAGGCAAAGTGCTGGAGCCATTACCAAATGCCATGTTCCGAGTCGAGTTGGACAACGGTCACAAGGTGCTGGCGCATATTTCCGGTAAGATGCGAATGCACTTTATCAAGATTCTGCCCGGAGACAAGGTCACGCTGGAACTATCACCGTACGACCTGACGAAGGGAAGAATCATCTATCGCTATAAATAGCGATTGCTTGTTTGTCAGTTGGAGAGAATATGAAAGTTCGCTCGTCCATTAAAAAGCGTTGTGAGCATTGTAAGATAATTCGTCGCCGTGGCGTCGTCCGGGTGATTTGTAAGAACCCGCGCCACAAACAGCGGCAGGGATAAGCCTTTAGGAGGTTGAATTGGCTCGTATAGCTGGCGTAGATTTACCGCGTGACAAGCGCATTGATATCGCACTGAGATACATCTATGGCATAGGCCCGGCTTCGGCGCGCGAGATCATCAAAAAGACCGGTGTTGATCCCAGTCTGCGCGTGCATAAGATGACGGAAGACGTAATCGCCAGACTCCGCGCGGTAATTGAGAATGAGTATCGGGTCGAAGGCGTGTTGCGCGGTGAAATCGCGATGAACATCAAGCGACTGATTGACATCGGCAGCTATCGTGGCATGCGTCATCGCCGTGGCTTGCCGTTGCGTGGTCAACGAACGAAGACCAACGCGCGTACTCGCAAAGGACCGAAGAAGACTGTTATCGGCAAGAAGAAGCCGCCGACGTCCAAGTGATCCGGGAATAGTGTTTCTTAACAATACAGGAGTTTGCATTGGCCGAACCTACCAAGAAGAAAAAAGGTAAGAAGAAAGTAAGGCGCATTGATTCCACCGGTGTGGTGCATATTCAGGCGACCTTCAATAATACGATCATTTCGATTGCCGATTCGACGGGCGGAGTGATTGCCTGGTCGACGGCGGGCAGATCGGGTTTCAAGGGCTCGAAGAAGTCGACGCCGTTTGCCGCTCAGTTAGCGGCGACCTCATCCGCCAAAGAAGCGATCGATCAGGGTTTGCGGAAAGTGGAAGTCTGGGTGAAAGGTCCGGGATCCGGTCGCGAAGCGGCCATTCGGTCACTGCAAGCGGCGGGTCTGGAGATTACGGCGATCAAAGACGTTACGCCGATTCCGCATAATGGTTGTCGCCCACCGAAGCGTCGTAGAGTATAGGACGGACGGGAGATATAAATGGCACGATATAGAGATCCAAACTGCAAGTTATGCCGACGCGAAGGCGAAAAGCTGTTTCTGAAAGGAAGCCGCTGTTTCTCCGACAAGTGCTCATTCGAGCGCCGCTCTTTTGCTCCCGGACAACACGGCACCAACATGCGCCGTAAGGTTTCGGGCTACGGTTTGCAGCTTCGTGAGAAGCAGAAGGTGCGTCGCATCTACGGCATTCTGGAAAAGCAATTCCATAATTATTTCGAAAAAGCCGAGCATGTAAAAGGTATTACCGGTGAGATCCTCCTGCGTTTGCTTGAAACTCGTCTCGATAATTTCGTCTACCGACTCGGTTTTGCTCCCTCGCGCAAGGCGGCGAGGCAATTAGTCCGCCACCGCCATTTTCTGGTAAACGGCAGGATCGTCGACATCCCGTCATTCCAGTTGAAACCGCACGATGTGGTGCGAGTCAAAGACAAATCGCGTAAACTCGACATAATTCATCTGGCTCTCAAGGATGCGGAGCGTTCTGCTGATCTGCCGTGGCTGCGTCTTAACAAAGCTGCGTTGGAGGGCGAGTTGCTGGAGAACCCGAAGCGCGCCGACATTCCCATCAACGTTGCCGAACAGTTGATCGTGGAATTGTACAGCAAGTAACTTGCAAGGAGAAGCATTAATAATATGAAATGGAAGAATCTCGTACTTCCGAAAGAAGTGGTGAAGGACGAAACCAACGCCACCGAGCGATATACCAGATTCGTTCTGGAACCCTTGGAGCGCGGTTTTGGCATTACCATCGGTAACGCCCTCCGCCGCGTGCTCCTCTCCGCGATTCAAGGCGCGGCTGCGACTTCGCTGCGCATTGAGGGAGTATTGCATGAGTTTTCGACAATTCCGGGCGTGTATGAGGATGTCACTCAGATTGTTCTGAATCTCAAGAAGCTCCGGATCAAGATGCACGTGGACGAGCCCCGTACGATGACCCTGTCGATCAACGGCAAGGGGAAGTACTCCGCTGCGCAGATTGCCACCGGCAGTGATATTGAACTGCTGAATCCTGAGTTGCACATCATCGAACTAACCGAAGACAAGAAGTTCTCGATTGAAATAGACGTCGATTCCGGCAGAGGTTACGTTCTTGCCGACCAGAACAAGCGTCCTGACCGCCCGGTCGGAACCATCTGGGTTGATTCGCTGTTCAGTCCCGTGACCAAAGTCAACTACACAGTTGACAACACCCGCGTTGGACAGCGTACCGACTATGACCGTCTGGCTCTGGAAGTCTGGACCGATGGCTCGATGACGCCCGAAGAAACGATCGGATATAGCGCCAAGCTGCTGGCCGATCATTTGCGCTACTTCATTCATATGGATGAAGAAATCGTCCAGATTGAAGAGAAGAAAGAGGACGAAGAGACTATTCGCGTCCGCAATCTTCTGAACTCGCGGGTCGATGAATTAGAATTATCTGTCCGTTCCTCCAATTGTCTGAGGGCGGCCAATATCCAGACGCTCAAAGATCTGGTTACTCGCTCAGAATCCGATATGCTCAAATATCGTAATTTCGGGCGCAAGTCGCTGACAGAGTTGACCGCCATCCTGGAAGAACTGGGACTGGCTTGGGGACTGGATGTTTCGAAGTACTATTTGATTGAGCAGAATTAGGAGTAGATAGCTGTGCCACACGGGAGAAAAACGCCAAAACTGAGTCGGACTGCCAGCCATCGCGATGCGATGCTCGCCAATATGGCTGCGTCGCTCTTCCTCCATTTGAAAGTCAAGACTACAACCTCCAAAGCCAAAGCGCTCCGGCCCTTTGTTGATCGTTTGATTTCGACCGCCAAAGAAGGTTCGTTGCACAGCATGCGTCAAGTCGCAAGTGTGGTCAGGGACAAAGAAGCTCTCAAGAAGCTTTTCCAGGAACTTGTTCCTAAGCTCCAAGACCGCAGTTCCGGATTCAGCCGTGTGGTGAAAGCCGGTTTCCGCAAGGGTGACAACGCCGAGGTGTCCATTGTCGAACTGCTCGTTGAGAAGCCCAAGGAAAAAGACGTTGTCGAAAAGAAAGAAGGACGCCTCAAGAGGCTCTCGGGCCGATTGAAGCGGGGCGGTAAGGCCGCACCGGAGCCGGCTGCCCAAAAGACCGGCAGACGGCATAAGCCAGCTGCTGCCAAGACCGCAGAACCGGAAGCACCTGAAGTTGAGCCGACCGAGGGACCTATCAAGGAGCCGGAAACCGGCGAGGAGAAGGAAAAATCCTGACGAGGCTCGACGCACTGAATGTATGCAGAGCATGAGGCGGTTTTAGACCGCCTTTTTCTTTGTGGATTGGACACCGTGCGGATCAGATGTCAGTTGTGTCTTCGTTTCAACGGATGTAGATTCTGCTCCAGCTTGAGCAGGGATTGACGCGACAAACATTCCGTTTACTGATAAGAAGGAGTCCATTCAACATGGGTACAGGATGTAAGGTACTGCTGATCATCGGCGCAATTCTGGTCGCCATTGTGGGCGTCGGCATCATTCTCAGTTATGCATATTGCGATAAGATCGGCACCACGCTGATCGACAAATCAACCGATGCGATTGAACTGCAGGTGCTAAAGGACCTGCCGGAGGGGTACAAAGTTGATGATATCAAAGCGGCGTTCAAGGACTTCAAGGATGCTCTAAAGTCCGGCGCGCTGAAAGACAAACTGAAGGTGCCGAAAATTCAAGCGTTTGCCGCTGACATACAGAAAGCGCTGAAGGATGGGAAAATCGACAAAGAAGAGCTAGACCAGATACTGGCGTCGATGAAAGATATCGTCAGCAAGTAGGGTCTTCGTCACTATGTATTTCATGTTGCGTCGGGTCTTGCCATTCGTGCCGCGCATTGGCACGAATGGTGTGACCCGACGCTTCCGGTATCGGAATAAAGCACTCAACAACTATAGAATATGCTTGAACTAATACTTTACATCCTTGCGTCTTACTTGCTGGGATCCATACCCTTCTCAGTCATCGTTGGCTACGCATTTGTCGGTGTCGATATCCGTAAACACGGCTCCGGAAATGCCGGCGCCACCAATGTCTTTCGCGTCGCCGGACCGATCGCCGCTGTGGTGGCGACACTGCTGGATGTCGGAAAAGGCGCATTACCAGTGCTGGTTGCCAGGTACTTCTTCCCCGAGTCTGCCTGGCTGCAGGTGGCATCCGGTTTTGCTGCTGTCGTCGGCCATGTCTTTCCCATCTTTGCTGGTTTCCGCGGCGGCAAAGGCATCAACACGTTGCTCGGCATGTTCATAGTCCTATTGCCTATCGAAGTCGGAGTTTGTCTTTTCGTATTCGGCATCATTTTTGCCCTAACCCGCATTGTCTCCGCCGGTTCGATTGTGGCTGGAGTATCACTTTCACTGATCGTGCTAATCGAAAAGTACTTAATGGGAAAAAATGTCCCGCCACTCTTACTTTCCGCTTGCATCGGAGTCTCTCTTATGGTATTATTCACTCACCGGGCTAACATACGAAGGTTGACGAAGGGTGAAGAAAGAAAACTGACCCACTAATTCGGCCTTCGGGGGTACAAGACAATGGACCTGGATCTAATCTGAGGTAGATGAAAGCCGTTTCGGTCTTAGGTGCAGGAAGCTGGGGTATCGCAGTTGCGAACTTACTGGCCACAGAGGGTAACGCCGTTACACTCTGGATGCATGCAGCCACTACACCAGCCGACCTCGCAATAACCCGCGAAGACAAATCCCGTTTACCGGGCGTGAAAATTTTTCCCGCGATCGAACTAACTGACAACCTAAAGATAGCCGCCACGCACAGCGACATCATCTTTGTCGCCGTTCCGGCGCAGCATGTGCGTGGACTTTGCGAGCAACTGACGGAAACCGGAAAGACGATCGGGATTCTGGTTACTCTGGCCAAAGGTATCGAGGTCAGCAGTCTCCAACGTGTTTCCGAAGTTGCTCGGGATGTGCTCGGAGTTGGTGTTGAGAACGTGATCGCAGTTTCCGGACCTTCGCATGCCGAAGAAGTTGCCCGAGGGATACCGACCTCCGTGGTCGCGGCAGGGCAGTCACCAGAAGCGGTGATCGAAATCCAGCGCCTGCTATCGACACCGATGTTCCGGGTCTACAGTTCCGATGATCTTATTGGCGTCGAACTGGGCGGCGCGCTCAAAAATCCGATTGCGCTGGCTGCCGGTATGCTATATGGATTGAAACTTGGTGATAATACGTTGGGGGCGCTTCTGACCAGGGGGCTGGCAGAGATCACACGTCTGGGTGTGCGAATGGGGGCGCGTCCCGAGACGTTTGCCGGGTTATCCGGTCTGGGCGATATGGTGACCACCTGTGTTTCGCAACATAGTCGTAATCGATTCGTCGGCGAAAGAATCGGGCGAGGCGAGAAGCTGGTCGATATTCTCGCGTCAATGACAATGGTTGCGGAAGGTGTCGAGACTACACGCGCTGCCGTTCGTGTGGCGGAAGTCCACCGGGTGGAGATGCCGATCACCCAGCAGGTGCACAAGGTCCTGTTCGAGGACAAACCGCCGCTGGAGGCGCTGTCCGAACTGATGACCCGTGAGCTAAAACGAGAGGTGTACGCTTAGAGTCCTTTGATAGTGAGTGGATTTTGAAACACGACGAAGAAAAGCTGTACTACTCGATCTCTGAAGTAGCAGAGATGACCGATGTCAAGCCATATGTGCTGCGGTTCTGGGAGAAGGAATTCCCGCTCTTACGCCCGAAAAAGAATCGCGGCGGCAACCGCACTTATCAGAAACGTGAAATAGCGCTTGTCAGCCGGATCAAGAATCTGTTATATGAACAGGGTTATACGATTGAGGGCGCCCGCCAGAAACTGTCCGATACGGTTGGCGAAGTCCGCCGTGACGACAAAATGGCGGAACTCCTCGGTCAGGTGAAACGTGAGTTGATGGAACTAGAACGCCTCTTCTCCAATAACAAGGACGACGGCGTTCGCTGAATATGACACACCCCTAACCCCTCTCAAGAGGGGAATAAGGGGTGTTTCGCCCGCAAGAGCGAAGCGCCGTCAGGAATCCTTTCCTGACGGAATCGACTGATCGGGTCGTATATAGGTTAGTAA
>Ga0209777_10010097_pt1 | contig 10051 bp, 9 predicted proteins | sample FrelakmetHBP12HB_FD_187147 | JGI IMG/M metagenome (GOLD analysis project Ga0209777, IMG submission 187147) | Freshwater lake sediment microbial communities from the University of Notre Dame, USA, for methane emissions studies -HBP12 HB (SPAdes)... | ecosystem: Environmental > Aquatic >...
CCGTCATGGAAGCAGCAGGCGCCGGTCGGCTGCACGCAGTTGTTCGGCTGGCAGGTGCCGTCGATCGTCCAGCCGGTGCCGCCGGCCTCGGTGCAGGCTGCCTGGGTCACGACGGTGCAATGACCGTCATGGAAGCAGCAAGCGCCGGTCGGCTGCACGCAGTTGTTCGGGGTGCACGTCGTGTTGTTGCCCTGGTACGTCCCACCCTGCGCCAGGCAGACGGCCTGCTGCAGCACGACACAGCTACCGTCGTGGAAGCAGCACGCGCCCGTCGGCTGGGGGCAAGGCGGCGTCGGCGGGCACGTCGTGTTGTCGCCCCGATAGGTGCCGTTGTGCGAGGCGCAGTCGACAGCCGTGTAGATCTGGCACGAACCGTCGGCGAGGCAGCACGCGCCATGAGGCTGCGGGCAGGGATTCGGCGTGCAGGGGATGCTGTTGCCCTGATAGTTGCCGCCCTGGGCGGCGCAATCGGTCGGGCTCAACACCGTGCAGTGGCCGTCCGCGAAGCAGCAGGCTCCCGTTACGACCTGCGGGCAGGCGTTTGAACCGGCCGCGCCTCCAAATCCGATCGTTCCGAAATTCGTACAGAGGTCGATATTGGGAGGGCTGCCATCATCCGCGAACTCCGCATCGTGGGTCGCCGGATAGAAGGTTGTCTTGAAGAAGTCGTTTGTTGTGACCCCTCCGCTGACGTCAACAGCCACCCAGTACAATGGGAACAGGTTCGAGAAAACCGGCGAACCGAACGCGATCGCGACGCCGGTGGGATTCCCACCCGTCCCGTTGGGCCAATCGGCATCGGGGATCTGCAGAACTCCCGGTCCGCACGCCGCCCTGTCTAGGAACAGACCGCCGAACGTGTGCTGGATGCCCCATTCAGCAGCGGTCACTCCCGGGCTCGCTTCCGGCCGGAACGCCGCGATCATCCAGATCACTTGGCTGTCCGTGCGGTTCGCCGCCGTCACCATGGATGCGCACGTTGTCGGGATCGGCGTTGCCGTGCAGTAGGTCCAACCCGCCGAGTACTTCGCAGTGTTATAGACATGCACAACCATGGCGCCGTTTGCATTTCGATACGCCATGGCTGGACTACAGATGCAAGCCACTAAGGCCAGCGCGAGTAGCAAATTCCTCATACTCTCAGGACCTCCCCACGAGGGTGTGTGGACCTGTGGATGTTTCGATCCGGGAGTTATTGCAACCCCCGAATCACGGTGCCGAATCCCAATTCGCCAACGCGAGACCGTGTCGATCGGTCTTCGCCAAGCAGTGACTATTATGCCCCAGTTGGAGGGGAGAAAGCAACCGCAAAACGATGCGTTCGACGATCTTTCGGGATTATTCAAGACCACTTTGACAGATTTGGAGCACGATCCCTCTCGCTATGTTGCCGCCCCGAACGGTTGCGACCCCATCCGGAAGTCGTTGCATCCAACTCCATGATTGGAAGGCGGATGGCGCGCAGGGTCGAACTGGGGTCTTTTTCCACATCCGATCCATACAAAACAAAGGCTGAGACGCTTGTTCGTGTTTTCACGATCTCATGGTCTCATGGTGGCTTTAGGGGTCCGAGAAGGCTATCGCGCCGGCGCGAGGTGGGAGAGATCCGGCGGAAGATCTGCCCCCAGGGAGTTGAGGCGTCCGATCGTGCGGATGAGGGCCGAATCCCCCGGCGAATCTCCGTGCGCACGGCGCCACTCGGCGATCGCTTCCGAACGGCGGCCGAGCCTGTAGAGAGCGATCCCGCGATCCACACGCACCGCAACCTCTGCCGGGTCGGCGGCCACCGAGCGGTCGAAGTAGCCGAGCGCCCGTTCGTCCATGTTGAGAGACCCATAGAGAACCGCGAGGTTGTACAGGGTGACGGGGTTTTCCCCGAGGTGGCGCAGCGCACGTTCGTAGTTTTGGATCGCATCGGCGGTCCGGCCTTCGCGAACCTGGCACGCGGCAAGGTTGTGCCAGGATTCTCCCAGCGTCGAGTCGGCGTCGAGAGCCTCGAGGTAGAGCTGCTCGGCGGTCCGGTCGGCCCCGATCTGTTCGTACCGAATCCCCGCCTGGTGCCTCGTCCATGCGAGACTCGCGGAGCGATCGTAGCGCGGCGCGATGACAAGGATCAGGATCGCGACCGCCGCCGGCCACAGCCGACGCAACGCCGCGAAGCCGCTCCGCCGGTTCGCCGCCTCGAGAACCGCATATGCCCCTCCACCCGCAAGGACCGCGATCGCGGGCAGGAGGGCGGCGCGATAGCGGCCGGTCGAGAAGAAGATCATGTGGGTGAGCGCTCCGGCGACCGTGACCGCGATGCACCCGGCGCGCGTGCGTTCGGCGCCCGTCCGCCAGCGGCGGAACGCTCCCATCAAGGCGAGCGGAAACAGAATCACGAATGTGATCGGCCCCGCGAAGCGGAACGCCGGATGATCGCTTCGCAGCTGATCGAAGCTCTCGATCTGGGGGATCTCTTCCGGCGACAGGAAGTACGCCGCCTTCCGAACCCATAGGCGCAGCGCCGCGCCCGGGTGCGAGGTGACGTATGAACCCGCGCGCTCCGCATAGAAACGCGACGCCTGATCGGGGGTAAGGGAGCGCCCCGCCATCTGCGACGCCGATCGCGTCCCCGTCGGATCCTTCTCGAGAAACAGCCCCTGGGGCTGACTGTAAATCCCACTCGCGCCCGCATGATTGCCGATGTAGAGGTTCAGGCCTCCGCTCGTCGTGACGAAGCTCAGGCGCCCGGTCTCGCGCGTGTTCCGGACGCTCGGCGGCACGACGATCGCGAGGAAGCCGACGAGGCAGAGGAATAGCCGAGGGCTCCGCCAGACATCTCGAATGGATGAGCCTCGAGTCCGCGGTTCGCTTGCCCCCAGAATCACGATCGCCGCGGGCAGGAGGAGCGCGTAGGCCGGTCTCCCCGCCGCGGCGACCCCGATCGCGGCTCCCGCGAGGACGCTACGGATCGGGCCGGGTGGCGTGCCAGCCACCGAGATCCACACGAAGATCGCAAGCGCGAACGCCAGGAGCGATTCCATGAGGACCTGGTTCTCGTAAGCGATCGCCGGTCCGCAGAGGGCGTAGAGCATCCCCGCGACAAGCGCGGCGTCGGGCGTAACTCGCCGCGCGGTGAGATAGACGACGGCCGTCGTCGCGAGCCCGAGCAGGAGCTGCGCCCACTGGACCGCCTCGACCGAGGCCGGCGCCAGATGAAAGAGACCCGACAGGAGGAACGGATAGACCGGCGCCATGAAGTGGGGTCCCGCCGGCCATCCCGCGCCTCGCGCGAGGGCCTCCGCCGTCTGCATGTAATAGAGGGAATCGAGAAGGGGGACGCGGATCGCGATGTCGCCGCGGAGCGAGAGGAGCGAGATCAGACGCGCGGCGAACGCGACGGCGAGGACCGCCGCCATGCGCATCGCCGCTTGGCCTGCAGCCCGATCCTGCATCCGGTCCGGCGTCGGATTCGATGCCCTCATTACCACTCGATCCTACGCCCGATCCACGATCCCGAGCCGCTCGACGATCCGGATCCAGTTCTTCCCGACCGGGGCGCGCAGCCGGACCTCATGACCGTCGTGCGGATGCCGGAACGCGAGCTTCCATGCGTGCAGCGCCTGCCTCCGCCACAAGAGCTTCTCGCGGTCGTCGTCGGTCAGGCGGTCGGACACGAATCGCACGAAGATCCCCGCGTCCTTGCCGTACACCTTGTCCCCGACGATCGGATGGCCGGCGTGACGGAGATGGACGCGGATCTGGTGAAGGCGTCCCGTGTGCGGGCGCGCCGCGATCAAAGCGTGCTCCGGGCCGCGCCGGAGCACCCGGAAGCTCGTTCGCGCGATTCTCCCGTCGGGCCGGACGGTCACCGCCTTGCGGACCGGCGAGTCCGGATCCGGACCGATCGGCGCGGAGACCAGGAATCGATCGCGCTCGGGTCTCCCGTGCACGATCGCGAGGTACTCCTTGCGCACCTCCCGATTCTCGAACTGGATCGACAACGCCGCGGCCGCGGGCTTCCCTTTGGCGAAGAGGATGAGTCCGCTCGTCTCGCGGTCGAGCCGGTGGACGATCCTGAGATCGGTCGTGTCCAGGTCCTCGCCGCGGTCGGCCGCGAGCATCAGTAGGAGCGTGTGGCGAAAATACCGCCCCGAAGGGTGGACGGGCAGATTCGCCGGCTTGCGGATCGCGAGGAGCCAAGGATCTTCCAGGATCACCCGGTAGGCGCGCGACACCGTCGGCTCGGGGCGGCGGCCGGGCACATACACGAGCAGGTCGCCGGCCTGCAGCCCTCGCGCGGGGCGGGCCAGGTGCTCGTTCAGCCGGATCCGGCCGGTCTTGATCAGCGCCGCCCACTGGGTCCGCGAACGATAGGGGAATGAGCGGGCGAGGAAGGCATCGAGCCTCTCGCCTGCGCTGGCGGCCGGCACGCGACAGAGTCCGTTCCGGGTCCAGCTCGCAAGCTCGTCATCCCTCGGCGGCATCGATCCTCCCCATGCGGATCATCCCCAGTGCACCCCTTGCGGTCCCGCGGATCGGCGTGGATTCATCCCTCTCGTGACCGATCCGACGGAAGGATAGCAAAGGATGCGTGGCGCTCCGAACTCGGGATGCACTTTCATCAGTTGGAGTGTTCACGACCGAGACGGGGGATTCCGCAATGTCGACGGGCGGGATAGTGATCCGGATCGAAGGGGCGACCGCGATCGTCCGCTTCGGCGGCGAAGACCGCCGCGCGAGCATGCGCGGCGTCTTGAAATCGGGGCGCCGGGTGGCCACGCATCCGATCGCCGTTGGGGATCACGTCGCGGTCGAGTCGGATGAGTCCGGCTCCCTGGTGATCCGGTCGGTCACGGAGAGGAGAAACCTCGTCGCGCGCGCCGATCCCGGTGACCTGCAGAGGAGTCACACGATCGCGGCGAACGTCGATCTGGTCGTGTGCGTCCACGCGTTCCGCGATCCTTCCCTGAACTTTCGATCCCTCGATCGATTCCTGCTCCTTGCACGGGCCGCGGATGTGCCGGGCCTGATCGTCCTGAACAAGCTCGACCTGTGGAAGGGCGACCCGCCGCGCGAGATCGAAGCGTATCGGTCGATCGGCTACGAGATCATTCCGACATCGGCGCGCAACCAAGTCGGGACCGAGGCCCTACGAGCCCGGCTGGGCGGGAGGATCTCACTCTTCGTCGGTCCGTCGGGGGCCGGCAAGTCGTCCCTGCTGAACTCGATGTTTCCGAAGCTGAACCTGCGGACCCGTCCTGTCAATCGAGCGACATCTCGCGGCGTTCACACGACGGTGCGCATCGAGTGGATCGACCTGCCCGAGGGGGGTGCCGTCCTGGACACTCCCGGACTGCGAATGGTCCGCCCGTGGAGCATCGCTGCCGCAAGTCTGGCGGGGGCGTTTCCCGAGTTCCGCGATCTGCCCCCGTGCCGTTTCTTCGACTGCCTGCACCGCGATGAGCCGGACTGCGCAGTCCAGCATGCGCTCGCACACGGCCGGATCGCTGCGTTCCGCTACGACAGCTACCTGAGGATCCTCGCGACGCTCGAAGCCAGAGGCCATGACGGCGCCGACGGACGGAGACGCTGACCCGTTCTCTGCGGAGGGGATCGGCTGCCTAACGGTTCCAGCTTGAGGAAACGATGAGGGGTTCGCCCGAGGTGAGACGGGTGATGTAAACGTTTTGAACGCCCCAGCGCCGCGCCGTGGAGGCGTCGCCGAACCAGATATCGGCCTTCTCCGTCCAGCGTGGACCCATCGCGTCCTCGACCACGTACAGCCCCATCCCGGGAATCAGAACACGGTCGCCGAGGCTGAACGGGGCTCCTGGCGTGAAGTCCCGGAGGAGGTCGCGCGAGAGGGCGAGCGTTCCCGGACGCGCCCGCCGTCCAATGGCCGTCGCCGAATTGTCGATGCTGTATCCCGTGACCGTGACGCCCAAGAAGCGGTGCGCATCCCCGGCGGGGATCTTGTCGACGATCAGGGCGGTCGGGGCGTCCTCCCGAGGCGAGGCTCCGGTTTCCAAGTTTGAAGTTGTTATAGAATCACATATTACAATGCCCGACGAAGCTTCCGCAAGCATCGGGCCGGCTGGGAGGGTGGAAGCCCGGTTCGCAATTTGCGCGTCCAGCACGCGGACTCCGCCCACGAGCCCCGCGAGGCTGAGAATGATGGCGGCGGCGCGGACGCCGGCAGGAAGCCGCCAGACGGGTTGCGCGATCTCTTCCAGAGGGAGAAAATGAGGGACTTCGGCCAGCAGGCGGATGTGAGCCAAGATCCAGTGTGGCAATGCCTTGCTAGATCTCAGTGTCCTTGAAAGGCTCCAACGCACCTCGAGCCGAACTCCTTTCCGGCCGGTCTCAGGCGGCCTCTGGGAAGCGACCGTAGACGACCCATCGAAACCCTGTCAATAGGGTTGAAGCAGGACCCGGACCGATCGTCTGATGCCGCTTGCTTTTGCCCATAAATTCCGGTATCCAAGAGTGGTACAATTCCAGCGCTCTGGCTGCTGGCCGACAGGAGTGCGCTCGTGATCGTTCATGAAAGCGCCTGGGCCTACGGCGGCGTTCAATTCCCCCTCGAGGATGCACGCGCCGTCGTGATTCCAGTCGCATACGACCTGACAACGACCTACGCCCCCGGCGCGAGGTTCGGCCCGTGGGCCCTCCTCCAGGCCTCGACCCACATGGAGCTATTCGACGAGGAGCTCGGCTTCTCTCCGATCGACGTCGGAGTCCACACGATGGAGACCATGGAGCAGGTCGCGTCCGGTCCGGAGGCGATGGTGGGTCGGGTTGCGGAGACGCTCTCGGGGGTTCTACGGGAAGGGCGGTTTCCGATCCTTGTCGGGGGCGAGCACAGCCTCACGATCGGGGCCTTTCATGCCCTCAAGGAAACCCGGGAATCTGTCACGATCGTTCAATTCGACGCGCATGCGGACCTGCGCCAGGAGTACCAGGGGTCCCGATTCAGCCACGCCTGCGTGATGGCGCGCGCGAGAGAGATGTTTCCGTGCGTGCAAATCGGCATCCGGAGCATGAGCGAGCCGGAGCACGCGCGGATCCGGGCGGAGAGCCTTCCGGTTTTCACGGCCCGCCGACTCCGCGAGGACCGGGAGCGGGCCGTGTCTGAGATCGCCTCCCATCTGGGCGAGCGCATCTACGTCACGATTGATCTCGACGTCCTCGATCCGTCGATCCTCCCTTCCACGGGAACCCCCGAGCCGGGCGGCCTCCTGTGGGGCGAGATCCTTGGCCTGATCCGCACGCTGACGCACGGCCGGAAGGTGGTCGGCTTCGATGTGATGGAGCTTTCACCCCTCCCGGCGATCACCGCCCCGGACTTCCTGGCGGCGAAGCTGTTGAACAAAGTTCTGGGATACACGTGTCCACCGCGGGAGGGGCCGTCGTAGGATCCTTCCGCCGAAGACCATCGTGTCAAACGTGAGCCTCTGACAGTTGGCCGAGAGAGGATGGTCGCAAGATGCAGGAAACGATCAGCACCGCACTTGGACGGCGGGTCCGACGGATCCGCCAGGAGCGGGGGCTGACCCTGAAGCAGATCGAGGCGAAGGTCGGGGTCAGTGCCACGCATATATCCGAGATCGAACGGGGGAACACCTCCCCGACGATCGGCGCTCTCGATCGAATCGCCGGCGCCCTGGGGGTACTCCCTTCGTATCTGATCGACATTCCCCCCCTACCGGAACTCCGCGTCCAGCATCCGGAAGATCGCAGGCCTCTTCAGATGAGTCAGGGCATGGTCGTGCTCGACCCGCTGACCGACCGCGGGGCGTGGTCGGAGATGAGCCTCTTCGTGGCCACGATCCAGGCGAACGGGCAGGTGGAAGGAGTCCCCGGGCATCGCGGCGAGGAGTTCTGCTACGTGCTCGACGGGATCCTCGAGGTCGTCGTGAACGGCGCTTCCTACGTCCTTCGGCGCGGCGACACGATTCACTTCAAGGCCGTATTCCCGCACCGCATGCGAAACCTTTCGCCCACGCCGAGCCGAACGCTCTGGGCGGTCCGGCCGCGGCTGTTCATCTGAGGAGGCGACGATGATCTCGAAGGAGATGCTGGGAAAGAGGCTGCGGGACGTCAGGCAGCGGAACAAGCTGACGCTGAAAGACGTCGAGGGCCTGTCCGGTCTTTCGTCGACTCACATCTCGGAGATCGAGCGCGGGATGACGTCGCCCACGATCGGGGCATTGATCCGCATCGCGCACGCGATGCGCAAGGATGCCTCCTTCTTCATTGAGGAACGCGAGCTGGACGAAGTCTGCGTCACCACCGAGGATGCGCGTCCGGCCGACGGACCGCCGTCCCAGGAGAATGCGACGCGCGGGCGCATCGAGCACCTGACGCGCGGCGTCCTGGGCGGCCGGATCTGCGTCCACGAGGTCGTGCTCGAGCCCGGCGGGACGGCGGATCTCCCCTGGATCACCGGGGGTGAGGACGTCGGCTTCTACTGCGTCGAGGGGAAGATGCACCTGATCGCCGGGAGGCAGGAGATGCTTCTGCTGCCGGGCGACTCGGTCCACGGCGCGCTCCAGGAGCCTGTGCGGCTCCAAGCCGGAGAGGACCTCGGGGGCCGGGTCGTGATCATGGCCGATCCTCGCGCGGATTCTCGCTAGGGGAGGAGTCGGCGTCCTTGATCGACTGCCAGTGCTCCTCCATCAGGTCGAGCGACGCGTGATCGAGCGGGTGCCCCGCCGCCTCGACCGATCGGACCATCGCATTGAAGCGACGCCGGAACTTCTCGGTTGCGGCGAGGAGGGTCGCTTCGGGATCCTCCCCGAGATGACGCGCCACGTTCACCACCGCAAAAAGGAGATCACCAAGCTCCTCCCGCACCCTCGGCGAGCACGGGTCGCGTTCGATCTCGACCTGAAGCTCGGCCAGTTCCTCGCGTATCTTCGGCAGGACGTCGGCGGGCTCGCGCCAGTCGAACCCGAAACCGGCGGCTTTCTCCTGCAGGCGCCGCGCCTTGAGAAGCGCGGGGATTCCCGGTGGGAGAGGGCGAAGGACGTCACGCTCCGATCCCGCTTCGCTCCGCTTGCGCCTCTCCCAGGAGCCGCGTTGCTCCTCGATCGGTGCGCGCTGGGGGGGTGGGGTCATCTCGGCCGGCGATCGCTCGTCGGCCGGTGCGCCGAACACGTGCGGGTGGCGGCGGATCAGCTTCTCCTCGATCCCGCGCACCGCCTCCTCAACCGAGACGCGGGCGCTCTCCTCGAGAACCTGCAGGAAGAAGACCCAAAGATAGATTGCGTCCCCGATCTCCTCGGTCAGGTCCTCTCGCTTGCCGATGTGAAGCGCTTCGATCGCCTCGTGGATCTCCTCGATCAGGTATGGGGCGAGGCTCTCCGGGGTTTGCGCGCGATCCCAGTCGCATCCGCCCTCGCCGCGGAGCTTGCGGGTGAGCCTCTCGATCCTGCTCCAGGGGTGGGGCTGCGATTTTTCTTCCATGGCGGGACGATATCATGACCCGACAAGAACGGGGGCCGGCATGACGGCAAAGCCGCGGGGGGGCGCGCCTCGCCTCAGGATGGCGAAGGGGATTGCAACAGGGATCCCGATGGACGAGTTGCGTCGCGCGGCGGGTTGCGCGTATGCGCCGTACTCCGGTTTTCGTGTCGGAGCCGTCATCGAGGATGAGAAGGGGGTCCTGCACGCCGGCTGCAATGTCGAGTGCGCATCGATCGGGCTGTCGCTCTGCGCCGAGCGCGCCGCCCTCGGGCGGGCGATCGCGCAGGGCGCGACGCGATTCCGGCGGCTCTGGATCTACACCCCGACGCCCGCGACGACTCGCCCGTGCGGGGCGTGCCGCGAGATGCTCTCGCGGCTCCCGAAGTAACTCTCGAGCGAGTGCTCCATCCGGACCGGCCGCGGCTCGGGACCGCGTGCTAGGATGAGAGAGGGCGCACTGCGGCAGGTGTCTCATGAAACTGCGGAGATCAACCTTCGTCGCGCTCGTCGTTGCCGTTCCGGCAATCATCCATTCCCAGGCGCAAACGCCGCAGCAGGCGGCTCCTCCGCCGACTCCGCAGGCCACGTTCAGGTCGGG
>Ga0209777_10010098_pt1 | contig 10051 bp, 9 predicted proteins | sample FrelakmetHBP12HB_FD_187147 | JGI IMG/M metagenome (GOLD analysis project Ga0209777, IMG submission 187147) | Freshwater lake sediment microbial communities from the University of Notre Dame, USA, for methane emissions studies -HBP12 HB (SPAdes)... | ecosystem: Environmental > Aquatic >...
TAGTGTTTTTCAATAGCACGTGCCCCAATGGCGGCAGCAGCTAAAGAAACATCTGTTCCCAAAGTGTGATCTGATAATCCGACAAGATACTCAGGAAAAACATTTGACAATGTCGTAATCACTCTTAAATTTGAGTCCTCAAACCGGGTCGGATAAACTAAGGTACATTGCATAATTACAATTTTTCTATTGCCTGTATTTTCAATCACTTCTATGGCTTCCTCTATCTCTCCCATTGTAGAAGCTCCTACAGATAATAAGATTGGAAGGTCATACTCCGCCATTTTTTTAACGAATGGCAAATTTGTTACATCAGATGAAGAAATTTTAATGGCCTTCATTCCAAATTTAACTAAGGCGTCTGCACCATCTTCATCAAACGGTGTCGATAAAAATTCGATCCCATACTTTTTGCACGTTTTTATAAGTTCCGGATAATATTTTAAAGGAAACTTATCGAGCTCTGAATATGAATCAAATTGGTTTCCGTTTTCTTTTTCTTCTCCTGCCCAATTCCAAAAGCGAGGAGCTTTTTTAGTAACTAGTTTCTCGGCTTTATATGTTTGGAATTTTATTGCATCTGCCCCAGATTCGGCTGCCTTTTTAATTAATTCTTTAGCCCGTTCCAAAGAACCATTATGGTTTACACCTGCCTCTGCGATAACATATATGGGCTCACCCGCACCAATAAATTTTTTACCTATTTGTATTTTATTCATATATTTTTATAATCTCTAATCGGGAAAGTTTTTTGGACGACATTTTTATTTATTCCCAATAAATTGGAATGTTTTTCTAAAAAGGATAAAATTTCGCTAGTCGTTGGCTGATTGATTGGCGAAGATATATTCATTTGCCCCATAATCTGCCTTAAAAACTCTAAATCCTCGGGAGTATCTAATGCAAGGCGGGTTTGCTTAGCAAGCGGATTAGGATTTAGCGGTGACATAACGCTTTGCTTGAAAATTTCCGGATGGTTATAAAAATATGGTGTGACATGCTCGTGATCATAAGGGCTATTTGTCTTACTGGCTACCAATAAAAGGGACTCGGAAGTAAAAGCTTCGGTTCCTGTGCCCAATGGAAGCCCTCCTGGATGATTACTAACATAATCCAAGCCACTCTCTTTAATAAATTCTACCAAACGATCCATTTCATCGACATCAAAAAAGGGACTATCAGCGTTTATTTGCAGAACAATATTACACGGAAATGTATGCAAAACATCAATAAAGCGTTTCAGTACGTCCTCTTCGCTACCTCTTAGATAATCGCAGCCACGGCGTATGCAGGCCGCAACAGTTTTATTATCATTAAAGTTTTCAGTAGTTGCAACAACAATTCTTTCTGCATACTTTGAACATTTCGCACGCTCAATGATCCATTCTAAAACGGTAAAATCTCCAACTAACTTTTTCAAAATTTTTCCGGGCAGACGGCTAGAATTCATTCTAGCTTGTATAATTATTTGAACATTAACTTTATTTTTCATTGTTTTTAAACAATAAGATATGATTACAAAATTTCGTACTTATTGCTAATAACCTTTTTAAGGGCTTTTATAAAAAGACCGACATGCTTGTTTGTGTAAGGATATTGGCATATTTCTGTAAAAGTAAATTCTTTTTCGAATAGTCGCTCCGCAACAGGACATATACCAGGTGAGTAATCTGGATTACCATTATAATAATTGCTAACAAACGGAAACTGAGTATTATTAAAAGCTTTTTTATTCTGGAAAAGTGGCAATAAATATATGGGTTTTACATATCCTTTTGACATTGTAAATCCTTCACATTTCATTGCCGCAATCAGTTTATCTCTAGACAGTCCTAATTTTTTTTCATCAACTTTTATTGCAAAACGATGATAAACATGAAAATTATCAGGATGTACGTATGCGGGCATTAGTCCTGGAATCGACTTCAATTCTTTTGTTAAAAGTGCACTTTGCGATCTGTGCCTTTCTATAAACTTATCTAATCGTCTAAGTTGTATGCGAGCCATCGCCGCAACAACCTCTGTTATACGATAATTACTGCCAAAAATTGGGCCGCCAGAATATTCAGGTATTTCATCAACAACCACCTCTCCGTGATTTCTCGCTAATTGAGCCCTTAATGCATAATGATCATTATTAGTCACAAGTATTCCTCCTTCTCCTGTTTGCATGGTTTTATGCAGGTTGAAGCTGAAAATGCCTATATCGCCAATAGTGCCGGCATATTTGTTTTTCCATTTTGCGCCAGGAGATTGCGCATTATCCTCGATAATCGCAAGATTATATCTTTTTGCGATTGGTAATAATGCGGAAAAATCTGCGGCTTGTCCAAGTAGATTCACTACCATAATTGCTTTCGTGAATTTTGATATACGCGATTCAACAGATCGTGGATCCAAGCAAAAAGTTTTTTCGTCGATATCGGCAAAAATAGGCACCGCTCCATTCATTAAAATAGCGGTTACAGAGGCAGACATTGTATATGGAGGAACAATAACTTCATCGCCGGGGCCTATGCTAAGTGCAACTACGGCAGCATGCAAGGCAGTTGTAGCAGAATTAAATGCAACCGAATGTTTTATCCTAAATTTTTTAGAGAATTCTTTTTCTAAAGCCTGAACTTCTTTGCCTCCAAAGAATCTATCTCCGCATACTGCAGCGAACCCCGAAAGAGGACCATTTTTAATTACCTTTACAGCCGCTGCTATTTCGGCTTTTCCAACATTATGTATAACAAGCTGTTTCTGTAAAACAGGTTTTCCACCATTAATTGCTAAAACACTTTTTTTTATTTTTTTAACATTGTTTTCCATAATTAAAATTCATACCGAACTGGTGTTATTAATCCATTATTCAGCGCACTTTTAACCAGCGAATCAAGTGTGATTAATACATCTGTACCATTTTTCAATCCACTAGAAGGATTTTCCCCTTGTTCATAACACTTGATTACTTCATCAAGCGCGCCCTTAACAAAACTCTCTTCCCTACGAATAAATTCTTCCTTATCAAAAATTGGAATACCTGATTTTATTTTAACTTTTTTCCATTCGGCCAAGTATCCATGTTCTTTTATCGCAACTAGGCCGGTGGTTCCATAAATTGTCATTTCATGTATGCCATAGGCATTTTGATCAAAACTCTGGAATGCAACTCGTGCCCCGTTTTCTAATTCCAAAAATCCGTCTATATTAAAGTCATTTTTGGGATGCAAACAATTTGTTTTGTTTATAATTCCTGAGGCAGTCGTAGCGTGCTCCCCCGTTAAAAACATTATTGCGTCTAACAAATGCCCTGCATTATTATAAAGACCATTACTGTAGCAACAGTTTATCTGTTGAATTCGCCCAATTCTTCCTCTAGAAAGTTCGCTTTTTATGTCCTTAAAAAGCGAAAAAAATCTTCTTTGATAATTAAGGACAAAAACAACGTTGGAGTTTTGTAATTTTTTCGCCAAACCTTCTGCATCAAAAATGCTTTCGCAGAGAGGCTTTTCACAAATAATCATTTTTATGCCAGCGTCATAAACTAGATTAATCAAATCCTTATGCGCACTTGTTGAAGCGGCAATAATGGCAATATCTGGCTTTTCAAGATCTAAGGCACTTTTAGTATCCGAATATATATTTATACCAGGAGCATATTTTTTTATTTCCTCTAGTCTCTCGGTGTCTGAATCAGAAACAGCAACCAATTTAACCTTCAGGTTATTAAACGCGGCCTCTATGTGACTTCTGGGTGGAACCCTGCCCCTATCGGCCCCATATTCCATGCCGATCTTTCCACAACCAATAATAATGCACTTATATGGCTCCATAAAATTAAAAAAATTAAATGCTTTTTACCGAATCTTCTAATTTTTCTGATATTTCATTTTTTATACTTTCTAGAATTTCAACAGGGATACTAAAATTAGGATCTACCGTATACTCTCTGCCCCAATCTTTATCAACAAATTTCATTCCGTGCACGGTTACTTCAGCTCCATATCTAGGTACAAAATGCATATGAAGATGATGTGTAGAATTCCCTAAAAAAGTAAAATTAAACCAATCCGCCTTATACAAATCCAAAACAGATGCTTTAAGGATTTTAATTATTGAAAGAAGTTCAAACCATTCCTCGGTCGTAGCATCTGTTGGATCCAAAGCGTCTTCGCGCTTACACCATATCACACATTTTCCCGGCAATATTTGATTTTTTGCAATTAAAACAGACCAAAATTTAAAATCCCTAATTAATCTATTATATTCATTATTTATCATTTTGTGTTGATTGAAATTTTTTCTCCAAGTGAAATATTATTTTTTAAAATATATTTATCATATCCTAATCTTATCAGCTCCTGCCCAGCCACCCATACGTCATCGCCAATTTCCTGCTTAATCTGAAAACCGAGACTCGGATATTCCCGCATACGTATCAAAGTTCCAACTATTCTGCTGATAATCACTTCTTTGCTGTCGCACGGATTGTTTTTTATGTACTCCTCATAATTAATTTGAGGAGAGGTTACAAAAATTTCTGGCTTCGCCCAAAATTTTTTAAATGTCGCATAGGTTCTCCTTTCCATATACGGTTTTTGGACAACGATAATTTTTCGATGAGGAAGATTTTCTTTTTCGATAAGCTCCTTAGAAAAAATTGTATTTTGGCCAGTATTGAAAGATTTATTTTCTATAAATATTGATTTTGCTGGTACTCCTTTCTTTAACGCAATATCGCGATATATTTCCGCTTCCGGCCGTGTTATTATCTCCTCATTCTTATTATTTCCAGAAAATATAATAATTGGCGCATATCCCTCAAAAAATAAATCGCAACCCCGATACGCAGGTAATATATCTTCACTTCCAAATACTAAAATACAATCAGCTTTCTGAATTTTGTGATTTGTGTGCAGATAATCCCATATTTTCTTAGCTAAAATATCAACATCATTCATGCTTAAGCATTTCAATAAAGGATACCTATCTTATACCACAAATATAATAAATTGCAATGCCTGTAGAGTAAAATCTTTGCTACGGCGTTAATCTATTTACTCCCCTGTAAAGATAAGTCACCTCTCTGACATTGGTTAATCCAAAAATTTTCATCAGAATTCTTGACGGGCCAGGAGCAAAACCGCCATGCGGAGGACAACCGTATTTAAAAAAGTTTAGATAACTTTCAAATGGCTCGGTTTTGAATCCTTTTTCTTCAATTTGCTTTTTAAGCTGTTCATATCTGTGTTCTCTTTGAGCTCCGCTTGTCACCTCAAGTCCTTTATACAGCAAGTCAAAACTTTTTGTTAGAGTTGGATCTGTTTCTAATCTCATACTATAAAAAGCCCTGACCGAAGCTGGCCATTCGTGAATAAATACAAAATCGTGTCCTTCTTTTTCTTTGATGTATTGCGAGATAGCTTTTTCTTCTTCCGGACTCAAGTCTTCTCCTCTCTCGCTCGGAACATTTAACTTTTTTAATATTTCTTTTGTCTCTATTAATGTTAGTTTTGGGAATGGGATTTTTGGAACTGTTATTTCTTGATCGTAATCTTTTTTAATTTCTTCTCCGTACTTTTCTTTTATCGCCGAGAACATGGCAACCATCATCTTTTCTTCTTCCGCCATTAGTTGCTGGTGAGAATCAATAAACGATAGCTCAACATCATACATTGTAAATTCGGTGTCGTGCCTTGAAGTGAAAGATGGGTTTGCTCTGAAAACTGGCCCAACTTCAAAAACTTTCTCAAATCCAGCGGCCATCGCCATCTGTTTATACAGTTGTGGAGATTGAGCGAGATATGCTTTTTTATCAAAATATTTTACTTCAAAAAGTTCTGAACCGGATTCAGTCGAAGTAATTAATGTTTTTGGAGAATGAATCTCTATATAGTTATTTGAGATGCAATAATTTCTGAAGGCTTGCTCCATTTCAGTCCAAACCTTAAAAATCAATGCTTTCTCGGGCTTCCTTAAATCTATCCACCTCCAATCAAGCCGAATTTGCTGTTCAGCTTCGTTGTTGTTAATTTTTTCTACAACCTGAATTGGGAGTCCAGAATCAGCCAGCGATAAAATTTTAATTTCCTTTATTTTTATTTCAATTCCGTCCGGTGCTTGTTTTTCTTCTTTAACTTCTCCCTTAATTTCCACTACCGATTCTGTGGTTAAACTTTCAACTGCCTTAAAAACTTCTTTGTTTTCTTTTAAAACAACTGTCTGAATTGTTCCGGTTATGTCGCGGATCACAAGAAACTTTATACTTCCCTGATCGCGTATTGTTTGAACCCAACCGAAGACAGCGGCTTCTTGTCCTATTTTCTGTTTTAAATCTTTAATAAGTGTTCTTTCCATAGTTTTTGTTTTTAATTTTAATAAAAAACGCCCTTGCAAAATTACCAATTAGATTGATAACCTTGCAAGGGCGATATTTGTCGCGGTGCCACCTCGCTTTTTACTTCATTAAGTTCTATAACGGGAACTCCCGTAAGGTTCTACTTGCCTTTCGACTTTCTTCCTTAGGCTCGGCTGTGTTAGCAGTGTCATTGCCTTTATTTATATATACCAAATAAACTGTTTTTTAGCAAACCTTTAGAGGTCATAAACCAAAAAATCGCCGGTTAAGGCGATTTTCTACGATGTTTTATTTTAATCCCAATTTTTCCCTAAGAAACGGCATTAGCTTGCTCGGCGTCCAGTCGGTTTTTATCATGTATTTCTCGGCATTCAGGTTTTTCGTCAATTCGCTTTCCATTTCCTCTCCGCCGTAGTTTGTGAGGATGTAAACGGGAACGTCTTTGGTCGAAGGAGTCTGTCGCATTACCTCAAGTATTTTATCTCCGTTTATTCCGTCTGGAAGGAGTAAGTCAAGCATTACAAGATCGGGTTTTTCTGCTATACCGGCTTCAATTTCTTTTATTCTTTGTAGGGCAATTGTGCCCAATGTTATGACTTCAAGCTCAATGCCGGGCATCGTGCCGATCATGGTTTTATACAAAGCCACTAAACCAAAATCATCTTCAATCCAAAGGATGTGCTTTTTCTTGGTTGAGGACTTAACCTCTGCTTTCTTTTTTATTGTTATTTTTGGCATGTTTGTTATTTACTATTTGTGCTAACATTATTTTCGACTTTTATTGGTTGATTTATTTCCTGCTTTACTGGGAGTTCAATATAAAATCCGCTCCCCTTGCCATCACCCAGGGATTCTGCCCAGATCCTGCCGTGATGACCTTCAATGATTTTGCCTGAAAGGAATAGTCCCAGTCCTTTACCCACGGCAAACAACTTTTTAGCTTGTTCGCCTCTGTGGAAACTTTGTTTAAAAAGGTTTTGAATTACTTCATCGGACAATCCAATACCAGTATCTGTAACACTAATCAAGAGTTTGTCGTTTTCTACTTTCATTGTCACAGTAACACCTCCTTTTGCCGTGTATTTAATGCAGTTATCTATGACGTTGGTGAAGACTAATTTTAATTTCATTCGATCAGCAGGAACTTTTGGAATTTCTCCCTGTTTTTCGTATTTTAGATAAATACCCTTAGCCTCCGCTTCGGCCGTTAAATCTTTCAGGGTTTCATTCATCAATGCTTCAAAATCAATCGGGTGATCTAAGTGTATCATATCCTTGCCTATCTGATAACTGGAAACGTCAAGAAGTTCATTCACAACATCAATTTCTTTTTGGGTGGATTCTCTTAGTCTCAAAATTACATCCTTTATTTTTGCTGACATCTTACCAAATGTTCCACCAACCATCAAATCTATGAATCCTGCATTCACAGACAGAGGAGTGCGGAGATGGTGCTGAGTTATTAGCATAAAATCTGTTTTGTTTTCGTCTAAATGTTTTAATTCCTCATTGGCGTGCTTTTCAAGTTCATTAGCCTCCTTTTCAATCACTAGTGCCTTCTCAACTTTTTCTTTCTGATTTCTAAGCTCGCTTGTTTGTTCTTCTACTTTCTGCTTCAAACTATTGCTAAGCTCTTTAAGCGCATTTTTGGCTTTTCCTTCCTCAAAGTTTGATATTATTAATTTCTCTGTACTTTTGTTAAAAAAATATCCATAAGCAATAACTAAAACAAAAATAGAAACAATTAGTAATTTTGAAATATTCTGTTCAAGCAAATATGAAGTAATTAAAAGCAAAGAAACCAAAATTAATGTTATTACAAGATAACGCTCAAACAAGCAATTTCGGAATTTTGACTCACAATATTGGCACCTCTTTGAGGGAGGATAGCCAAGATTTCTTGCAAGCCAACAATTTCTGTTAACATATCCCGGCTCGCCTATCTTTATTACTTTTTGAGATGCTTCAGCTTTTTCCATTTTTTTATCTATTAAAAATCTTCTTAAACATAACGTACATTAACGCAGCTAAGCAAATATTCGCGAAACTAGCCAAAAGTGTTAAGAAGGATACCAATAAATCTAGGCCCCATGCTAAACTGACAAATTTTCCGTAATAAAGGAGAAAAAAAGAAATTAAAAAAAGAGCCGCCGTGAAACCATAGACGAACCTCAACTCTCCAGGATCCTTTTCTATGGGAACAATCTTTTGTTTTAACATTTTATTTGAGAACAAATTATAAAACTGATAAAGGAAATTAAATTTCATGGAAAAAATACCAAAAAGAAACAAAAGGCCCGTTATCAAAACTAACCAAATATTTTGAAATAAAAAAGCGGCTAATGCCAAAAAGCCACAGGTGGCTCTGAAAAAATTTAAGGAACGGCTATCATAAATTGCACATTGTTGCATATTATAAAGATATTAATATTAATTTTAAAAACAATTTTATTTATCCTTGCAATGAACACATTTTTTAACGGCGGAGCATGCTTTTCTTACATCTTTAAGGTCGTTGTATATATAAAAACTTACTCTACAACTTGCTGGAGGATTTAGTTTATAACAGTGATGAGCCAAGGTTGCGCAATGACAACCAGCTCTTGATTCCACTCCCAGTTTATTCAAATCTGCTGCGATTTCCATGGGACTTTTATTAAGATATGTGAATGCAACCAAAGAAGCTCTATTTTCTGAATTTTTCGGTCCGTATATTTTTATAGATGGTATTTCCCCTAATATTTTTAGTGCCTCGCTTATCAAAGTTTTTTCGTGATCTTCTATGTTATTCATAGCTTTCTCTACATCGGCTCTTTCCAATTTCTTATCAGTCATAAAATACTTATATTTCCCAAAACTCAAAGGATATCCTAAAGAAAAATCTATCAATAATCTTACAGCTTGCGCCGAAAGAATTGTACCTAAAATATTGGGGGTTCCTGCTGTGAATTTCCAGGGAAGTGCGTTATATTCTACTTTCTCCGGACTGACTTTTCCTTCTGCAATCATATCCCCTCCGTATAGGAATGGCCTCATTCCATTTAGTAACTCTTCTTTTGCATACAGGGCACCAACACCAAAAGGGGCGAGCATTTTATGAAAGGACCATACAAGGAAATCCATGTCTAATTTTTGGACATCTATAAAAATGTTTGGCACCATTTGAGCGCCGTCAATAAGCAAATAGGATTTTTTCTCTCCGTTAAGTTGCGTATATCCGCTCGAATTAGCAATTTCTCTTATTTTTCCTATCGGATTTTTCGTCCCTAGAAAGTTTGAGGCGCCAGTGCAACATACCAACTTAGTTCTATTATCCACTAGAGATTTTAAATGATCTAAGTCAAGTTCTCCTGTTTCTTCATTAAACTTTGCAATTCTGCATTCCACATTAATTCCAAACTTTGATAATATTTCTCTACACATTCCATACCAAGGAACATAGTTTGAATTATGCTCCATAAATGTTGTTACTACATTATCCCCGTCCTTAAATTCGGTCATTAAAGAATACATAACAGAATTTATAGCTTCAGTGGTATTTCTATATAAAATAATATTTTTCCTTGACGGAGCATTTATAAATTGCGCGATAGTATCGTAAGAAGCCTCAAATTTTTCAGTAGTCAACATTGATGCTTCTGACTGTCCTCTGTGGACATTATCGTACTGCACGACAAGTTTTTTTAACAAGTCCAACAACTGAATAGG
>Ga0209777_10010099_pt1 | contig 10050 bp, 9 predicted proteins | sample FrelakmetHBP12HB_FD_187147 | JGI IMG/M metagenome (GOLD analysis project Ga0209777, IMG submission 187147) | Freshwater lake sediment microbial communities from the University of Notre Dame, USA, for methane emissions studies -HBP12 HB (SPAdes)... | ecosystem: Environmental > Aquatic >...
TAAAGATAAGTCCCGATGACCACCCCCGCCTTTACAACGTGGTCGAGGAGATGAAGATTGCCTCGGGGCTGCCGAAGATGCCCGACGTCTACATCATCGACGACCCTGCGTTGAACGCTTTCGCCACGGGCCGCGACCCCAACAAAGCCTCTGTCGCCATCACCTCCGGGCTGCTGGAGAAGCTCAACCGCGATGAACTGGAAGGTGTCATTGGCCATGAGGTATCCCACATCAAGAACCGCGATGTGCTGCTGATGTCGCTGTGCAGTGTGCTGCTGGGGACAATAGTCATACTCGCCTGGTACGGCTCACGAGCCCTTATCTTCAGCGGCGGTGGCAGGAGGTCATCCAAAGGAGGCGGCCAGGGGCAGCTAATAATCCTTGCGGTAGCAATCCTCCTGATGATACTGGCGCCCATCATGGCTCAACTCATTTACTTCGCCATCTCCAGGAAGAGGGAATATCTGGCAGATGCCTCTTCCGCTCTATACACCAGATACCCGGAAGGGCTGGCTTCGGCGCTGGAGAAACTCGGGGCTTCGACAGGCCAGTTAAAATCGGCTAATCAGGCTACAGCGCCCATGTATATCGTTAACCCCTTCCGCCCGAAGGGGAGAGCGGTAAGCGACCTCACTGCCACTCACCCGCCTCTGTCGGAGAGGATACGGATCCTCCACGCCATGGCCGGGGGTGCATCTTACGCTGATTACGATAAGGCTTACCAGCAGGTACACCAAGGCGGCGCAAGCATTATGCCAGCCGCTGCTCTTGCCGGCGCCGGTGCCGTCGGGCTGCGGGCGACAGCGCCCGAAGCAACGCTGCAAGAGCCCGAGCCGAGCAGAGTGGAGCGCACCCGCGAGGTGGGAGACCTGCTGTGGCAGAAGAGCGGCTACAAGATTATAGACTGCGAATGCGGCACCAGGTTAAAGGTACCTTCCAACATCGGAAAAGCTACCGTTAAATGCCCACACTGCGGCAGAACCCACAACATCTAATGAAAAGAGAGACAAACATGTAGGGGCAGACCCGTGTGTCTGCCCAACTCAAATTGTAGGGGCGAAGCGTTGCTTCGCCCAGTTTAAGAATAAATGCCCAGAGAACACCCTCAATTAAAAATCAAAAGACTGCATCCTCATGCCAAACTCCCCAGGCGGGCCACGCCTGGCTCTACAGGGTTCGACCTCTTCGCCTGCATCGAAGGCGAGGGCAAAATAGCGCTCGTGGGAACGCAGCCCAAGCTCATCCCCACCGGCATCGCCATCGAAGTACCCCGGGAATATGACGTCCAGATACGACCCAGGTCAGGCTTATCTGCGAAAGGCGTCGGAGTTACCTTCGGGACGATAGACAGCGACTACAGGGGCGAGATATTGATTACAATGTACCTGTTCGACCCGAATGCCACCTTTGAGATAAAGCACGGCGACAGGATAGCCCAGATGGTCGTGGGCACGATTGCAGACCTGCCCCTGGTCGAGGTAGAGGAACTTTCTTCTACTGAGCGCGGCTCTGGCGGCCACGGGTCTACAGGAAAGTAGGGGCAGACCTGTGTGTCTGCCCAACGAGGTAGGGGCATCCGCCAGAGGCGGATGCCCCTACCTAATCTATAAGCCTACAAATGTTGTCGTAGAAGAATTATTAGTATAAAATGGGCATAAATAGGACATCCAACGCTAAGATGGAGTAGAATATTCTCCTTTTTCCTAAAAGAAATAAAAGCGGACTACAAAATGGTTGGAGTCCTTCTAAAGAAGGACTCCAACCAACCCAGAGCGCGGGAGGTTGTGCCATGGTGAGTAACTATACTGCTAAGTACACAAGAATAAGCTCTGGCTACATGGGACAACTAGTGGAGTGGCCCGAAGTAGTCACAGAGGGGAAAACACTAGACGAATGCAGGGAGTTGCTTAAAGATGCGCTGCAGGAAATGATAAAGGCATACCGACAACAAGGAAAGGAAGTCCCTATCGGTGGTGGTCTACTAGAACAATTGCCAGTAGAGATTTAGAAAATGTCGGTAAGGCGAAGCGACTTGATCAAATATCTTGGAGAGAATGGGTTTTACCTGCTGCGCGAAGGTGGCAAGCACTCCATCTACACAAATGGTATAAAGACTATTCCTATTAAGAGACATCGCACACTCGACAGGATAACAGCCAACGAATTATGCAAACAATCTGGATTGAAATCGAAGTTTTAGCCCGACATAAACGGAGGACAGCGCAGTGCCCCCACCGTTTATGGCCTACCCAAAAACTCTGAATATCACAGCTACACCTTCTTTTTTAACCCCACACTTTTGAATTCCTCGACTGCTCCCTGAACTGCTCTTTCAATGGGGATGCGTTCGATGCTGGAGGCGCCGACAAAGCCTACTGCGTCCGTATGTTCATAGATGTACCTGGTATCTTCGGGAAATACGATGGGACCTCCGTGAGCCAGACAGATGATATCCGGGTTCACCTTCTGGGTTGCCTTTATAATCTTCTGCACCAGGGCTGCAGCCGCTTTCATGGGTGCCGCTATGGAATCGAATCCGACCAGTCCCCCCGCAGTTCCACCCACATGGGCAACCATGCAGTCAACACCCACCTGCGCCATCACCCTGGCATCTGCAGGGTAAAAAACGTAGGCCATGGTGAATATACCCATATTATGGGCTACCCGGATGAGTTCGACCTCGCGGGAAAATCCTATGCCTTGCGCCTCTCTTTCCTTGCGCCAGTTCTTATCATCGAAGAAGCCAAAGGTGGGGAAGTTGATTATCCCTGAGAACCCTGTATCTACGAATTTTTTCACCATTTTCTCCAGGTCGCTGCCCGGGGACTCGGTGGCATGAATACCACCGATGATGGGTGTATCCTGCACCACATTCTGTATTTCCTGGAACATCTTCAGGGTTTCCTCATTGGAGTTCTCCACTATGTTGGTCTGAAGCCCTCTCAGCCTCTCTCTTCCTGAGCTGTAGACCATTATCAAATCTGCGCCGCCAAGCTCGGCGCATTTGGCTATGATGCCTGCGCTGCTGCCGGCAGCTACGATCGGCTTCCCTTCCTTGATCGTCCTGTTGAGCCTTCTCAGGATTTCCTTCCTGGTGAATCTCTTCCCCATATCAAGAGCCTCCCTTTTTGAGCAGCCTATCGTAGGTATTTACTACTTTTTTCGCAAACCTAACGTCGTTGATATGTGCATTCACCTCTATTATGTCAACTTGCTTTTTCACAATATCCTTGACGACACGGGCGAACGCTGCATCAGCCTGCGGATCGTAGAAATGCTGTCCTTGCTTGTCCACCGCCGAAAAACCTTGCAGAGGAATCACTATGGCAACAGGCCCTTTTGCGCTGTTCGCCCTCTTGGCAAGGACTCTGGCTGCGGTCGCTACCTCTTCCCTGGTGGTCCGTACCAAGACTGTGTCAGGGCCATGCACGTGCAGCGACCGTTCAGCATATTCGGGAGGAACACTCTCCTTTGTCCCAGGGAAGATGAACATGTCCAGGCCGCCTGGGATAATGATTTGAGGCAGTCCCTTTTCTCCGGCGATCCTTAGTCTGTCCTCTGCCATCTCCTCCGGCAGATGGAAAGATATTGGTATCATAATCTCAAAAGTTGTCAGGTCTATGATCCCGCAGATCCTGTCATCCGCAATCAACTCATCCAGTATCTTCGTTTTTGAGTGGAAAACGATTGCCTCATATCCCCTCTTCTCAAGAAAGGGCTTCATATTCATAACCGCCGGCGTGGTAACGCCGAGAGCAGTCATACCGATTAGAGGCATGGCTTTCTCTCTGACCTTAGCTTCGGCCATGCCTACGATGGCCCCGGCTGCGCTGGCCAGCGTCTGCCTCATGACTGAATTGAGTCCCAGTATATCAGCCGGAGTCTGCATTATCGTTATATCCTTGGCGCCGACGAATTGCAGCTCGAACCCTGTGCTGACCATGAGCTTGGGCACACCGATGGGCAGTATACTCATTACGGAGGTCCCGATGGCAGAGCCTGTTGAGCCGCCCAGCGATATGATGCCATCGAGCTTTCCTTGAGCGTGAAGCTTCCGAACTATCTCCTTCACGCCTTCTATCATCACATTTGTGGCTTCTGTCCTATCAGCGCCTTTCTTGGCGGCCTCGATCAGCTCAACAAGGCTTCTACCTCCGGCACGTGCCACCTTACCTCTCGAGACCTCAGCTTTAAATGCGGGCTTGCCCAAAACGCCAGCATCTATGACTATCGTCTTGTGGCCTTTTCTCTCTATTTGCTCCTTGAGATATTTAGTCTCCTCACCCTTAGTGTCCAGGGTCACCGGGATCACAATAGTCTTAGTCATATAGTTACCCCTTTTCATATCTGGCGGGCAATGCGCGAGGCGCCGTCAATTGCTCCCCATATCTTGCCTGGCTTCACACAATCTCCGATGGTGTATACCTCTGAGATCGCGCCTTTCAGCTTATTTTCAAGCTCGTTATCGGGCTTGAAGCCAGTGGCAAGAATTACGGTGTCTGCCTCTATGACCTGCTTGGTACCTTCGGTATCTACGGCGACCACGCCCTTACCTGTAATCTCCTGGGCTGTGGTGTTAAGCAGCATCTCTATGCCGAGCTCAGCCAGCTTATCCATGAGATAGAAACGACTGAACATGTTCATATCCATCGCCAAGCCGCCCAGCATCTCGACAATGGTTACCTTCTTACCCTTCTCGGCCAGGAACCAGGCAAGCTCGCTTCCCACCTCACCGCCGCCGATGATGACCACTTTTTTGCCTGCCCTTTTTCTTCCCAGCAAGATGTCGATAGCTGTGGCGACTTTATTTGCCTGCGCCCCGGGAATGCCCGGAATGACAGGAATTGCACCTGTCGCCAGAACTACCACGTCAGGCTTCAATCTCCTAATCAACGCAGGGGTAGCTTTCGTGCCAAGCTCGACCTTCACTCCCAGCTTCCCGATTTGGTTCCTGAGATATTCCGCCAGCTCTCCGATAGGATTCTTGAATTGCGGTGCCGAGGCTGCTATCAGTTGCCCACCTAAGGTTTTCTCTTTCTCGTAGAGCGTCACCTTATGGCCTCTGAGCGAGGCAATCCTTGCCGCCTCCATGCCCGCCGGACCGCCGCCGACAACAAGCACCCGCTTTTTCCTCTTAGCTGGCTCAATCTGATATTCTCTTTCCCTGCCCAGGGCCGGATTCACCACACAGCTTATGCGCCAGAAGCGTGAGATATTGCCAATACAGGCCTCATTGCAGTAGATACAGGGACGAATATCCTCAAGCCTTCCTTCGTATGCCTTGTTGGGTAACTCAGGGTCAGCAAGCAGGGGCCGGCCCATGGCGATCAAATCTGCCTTCCCTTCCTTCAGAACCTTTTCAGCAAGCACCGGATTTCCCAGCTTGCCAGCAACAATAACTGGTATCTTGACGACTTTCTTGATTTCCTGCGCCAGAGGCACATTGCATCCCACAGGCATGCCTGCTGTGGGGAAAATCCTACTATACCAGGGGGTAGATTCATAAATCCCCGACGACACGCTGATGGCATCCACTCCAGCGGCTTCCAGCCTTCGGACGATAAGTTTGTTATCCTCCAGAGTGAGCCCGCCTTCTACATATTCGTCTGCGCTGAGTCTGAAGATGATGGGTAAATCTGGCCCCACCACCATGCGTATCCCTTCTACGATACCGAGGGGGAATTTCATCCTGCCCTCGAAATCTCTGCCATACTCGTCTTCGCGCTTATTGCTGTAGGGAGACATAAACTCGGTGATTAAATACCCGTGGCCGCCTTGAATCTCCACAGCATCGAAACCAGCCGCCTTGGTGATAGTTGCGCCCATGATGAATTTACCTATGAGTACCTCGATTTCCTCTATTGTCAGAGCATGGGGCATCTCCGCCCCTGTGGGCAGACAAGGAATTTCCGAGGGGGCTACAAGTTGTTGCCCTTCGGCAGCGGTCAGCGATGAACCCTGCCTTCCGGGATGCTGCAGTTGAGTGGCGATCTTGGCGCCATAGAGCTGGACCGCCTCCACCAGGTCATGCAGACCCTGGACAAACTTCCACTCGTCCGCCCTTATCGGATTCGTGCCTGCCTTCCCCGCAGGCCAGTCTATGCAGGTGTTCTCGATTACTATCAGACCAACGCCGCCTTTTGCCCTTTCCACGAAATAGTCTATCAAGCGGTCATTCACTGCGCCCCATTCCGTGCCGAACTTCGTATTCAGGGCAGGCATCACTATTCTGTTCTTGAGCTCCATCTTGCCTATGTTGATCGGCTCGAAGAGTCTCTTCAGCTTAGCCATCGCGGCTACCTCCTATGCTAGTCAACCATTATCTGGCCACCATTCACATGAATGGTTTGGCCGGTTATGTAACGGGCGGCATCGGTGACCAGGAATAGCACCACATCAGCTATATCTTCAGGCTCTGCTAACCTACCAAGAGGTATACTGCTTTGTAAGTATGCTACTGCCGCCTCCCATAGCCCCGTATGCATCGGTGTGTTAGTGGTCCCGGGAGCAACGGCATTGACATTTATGCCGTGGGGAGCCAGTTCCATGGCTAGCACCCTGGTGAAAGACTGTATCGCACCCTTGGAGGCGCAATAGGCAGGGCCCCCTGAACTTAGATTACAGGCTGAGCCCCTTGAGGAATGTGACGACCCAATATTTACGATCTTTCCCCCCTTCTGCCCTATCATGTGTCTGGCTACCGCCTGAGAACAGAACATCGCGCCCTTGAGGTTCGTGTCAAAGGTTCTATCCAGCTCTGCCTCAGTTATATCTAGGGTCGTCGGATATGACATGACTCCAGCATCGTTTACCAGGATGTCAATCTTGCCGAATTTGTCGATGGTTTTTCCTACCGTCCGTTCCACATTTTTTCTGTCGGTAACGTCGGTTTTTATAGCAATAGCTTTGCCTCCTGCGGATTCGATTTCACTAGCTACTGCTCGCGCACCTTCCAGTGCTATATCTGCAATGACTACATTTGCCCCGAACTTGGCTAGGTCTAGAGCTATAGCACGCCCTATCCCACTGGCAGCTCCGGTTACGATGGCCACTTTGCCCGTGATATCGAATAGATCAGAGACCTTTCTAGACTTCATCTAACCCTCCTACCTTCGATATCGTCCCCCGGGATTATGGCATCGACACGCGAGAGCTTCAATCTTTGCCCGCTTTCTCGGTTTAGCCATCCAGCCTAACGCAGCTTCCTGTTGATAAACTTGACCAAAGAAGAAACTACGTAGTGGTAAGGATACTTGAGGAAGTAGTCACGGTCCATGTAGAGGTTGGGTAATTTGCAGTAGAAAGGTCCGAAGGCAGAAAAGTACGGGATGCCCACCGGGCAGCCTTTGATACGTTTGGTCTTCCCAGTGACTTTACCCTTGATCTTTGTGCAGTTGCCGACCAGAAGGATGGTATGACCATGGCCATCGACATCGCCTTCGTACTCACCTATCACAATAGCGTTATCCTGAGCCTGCTTGATCCCGCCCGGTTTATAGGCCTCGAAGGTAGCGAGCGCTCCCTTGAGCATGTTTACACAGCCGCCATGGCAGATGTCGTTGCCCCCCGGGTAATTCCCCAAATAAATTCGGAGAGGGGTGTCCAACTCAAGCAGGTTGGAAAACTTACGATCGAGGTTCTTAGTCTTCTCCCGGAGTTCATCCAGGGGGACTTCACTCTTGATTTCGATATCGTCATCGCTTACTGGTTCCCATCCCCGCGACCTGGCTATCCTGAGATGGTCGATTTCGTTCGGGTCGAATCCGATAAGCCTGGCAGCCACAGAATCAACAGCCACTCCCGATGTTCCCATCATTATGACCCCAAAGGAGAGCGGCTTTGCCACCATTTCGCACTGCTGACCGATTATCACTGCATCCACTACCACGAGGTTGGGATAGCCCACCTCATACAGGTCTGCGATCTTGTCCTCAAGATGGTAATCATGGCCGTCCAAACGCTCCTTCTGATCACAAACGCCAATGTTCAGCTTGATGGAGCATGTCAGCTTGCTGGTCATGTGGTGCTTGAGCTTGGGAGCATATAACTTGTAGTCGGCCTCGACGAATGTGTGCGGCAGCCGCAGGGACTTATGGTAGCTGCCTTTTTTGAAGGCGACTTCCACCAGAGCATCCTCGTCAAAGAAGCAGAACTTAACCTTGGGTTTCCTTCGGAATCTGTTGTATCCGGCCACTGCAAAGTTGTACCGAGTGGGCATATAGATGGCTGTCCTCTCACCTATGATGACCTTTTCCACTTCCGGCCGCGCTGCCAGTTCGTCGAGAAGTGCCTCAATAACCGCGGGATGAGTGTAGGAGAAACGAGAATATCTCCTGTGGGCAAAGACCACGTTGGGCTTCAACAACACCTTACCGTAGGGTTTGGCGCCCAGCTCCTCCATGCCCTCGGCCACTATGCTCCTGATACGACTCGGGTTCTCATAATCGGGACACTTGCGGATGATAACCTTGTGCTTGACAGACGTGGCCGCTTTGCCCGTGATATCGGACTGCTCAGAGACCTTTCTCGACTCCATCTAACACCCCCATCCCTATTTCCGAACGACGCCCTCTCTTTATAGGTTTTATCTCCTTCTGAGTTAAAGTTCAGATGACATATATGCCATGGGGGAACATAACACCTTTTTGGTTCAGGTTTGGAGATTTCTAAGCGTTTACTCAACTTTCTTACATGATTTGTAAAGGTTTGTCAAATGACTCTAACAACCGTCACGGTTAGGTTCTCTGGGTCAATCCGGATCACTTGTTCCCAGCCATTAAGTGTGTTAATATTGGCCCACTCCTCGCAGAAGACTTCCTCTGGAATTGGGCAAAGGGCGTGGGGCCTTAGATTCTAATATTGGGGAGGTGTGGTATGGGACTATACGTAATGCTTACAACCCTTACTGACGAGGGCCGCAAGACCATCAAGGAGCACCCGGGGCGTATCAAGGAGGTAAACAAAGAGGTGGAGGCGATGGGCGTAAAAATTCTCGCCCAGTATGCCCTCCTGGGGCGCTACGACTTCGTGAATATCCTGGAGGCCCCCAGCAATGAAACAATATCCAAGGTAGCGGTGGAGTTGGGCTCGCGGGGCACCCTCCAGACCATGACCATGGTTGCGATGAAGGTGGACGATTTCATCAAGAGCATTAAGTAACGAAGACCCTGGATATACCCCACGCCCTAGCCCTTTATAACGTGAACCCCGGTGGCTTTGAACGAGGCATAGATGCGGTCCCCGGTCTGCAGATTCATCTCCTCTGCCGACCGCTTGGTGATCAGGGCAACAAGAGGGAAACCACAATTTATCTCGACGCGGGCAAGCGGGCCAAATAGCACGATACGTGTTATTTCACCGGGGAAGTTATTTCTGGCGCTGCTTGTATCTTTAGTCCGAGCCAGAGTTATCTCCTCAGGTCTGATGCCGGCATATACCGCCTCGCCAACGCCAAAATTAGATATGGCTTCTATGGCATTACCGTCAATCTTTATGTCAACTATGCCCTCTTCATTGGAGGTTATTATCCCGGCAATGATATTCTCCATGCCTACGAATTCGGCTATCTCCCTGCCTCGAGGCGAACTGAAAATCTCCCCGGGTTTTCCTGTCTGCAGCATCTGCCCAGCTACAAGCACCCCCATCCGGTCTGCGAGGCGCTGCCCCTGAAACATGTCATGAGTAGCCATCATCACAGTCATATTCGATTTCTTAATGACATCAGTGACAAGCTTCTCGATATGCGATGTGGATACGGGATCAAGGTTCGCCGTAGGCTCATCGAGAAGCAGCAGCTCAGGCTCGATGACCATTGCCCTGGCCAGTGCTACCCGCTGCGTCTCCCCCCCTGAAAGCGTCTGCGCGTTGCGTCTATCATATCCCGCAAGCCCGACTGTCTCCAGCGCATTCATTACCTCATGGCGCAGGCTGGCGCCCTTTTCCTTCCTGACCTTCAAGCCGTAGGCAACATTGTCGAAGACGCTGGCATTGAACACCGCAGGCTTCTGCGAAACAATCGCCATCCTTCTGCGTATCTCCAGCCTCTGTCCC
>Ga0209777_10010100_pt1 | contig 10048 bp, 5 predicted proteins | sample FrelakmetHBP12HB_FD_187147 | JGI IMG/M metagenome (GOLD analysis project Ga0209777, IMG submission 187147) | Freshwater lake sediment microbial communities from the University of Notre Dame, USA, for methane emissions studies -HBP12 HB (SPAdes)... | ecosystem: Environmental > Aquatic >...
GGCTGGGGTCAGCCGTGGGCGGCCTGGCGTGCCCGCTCTGAAGGCGTCCGGAGAACGGGTCAGACCGGAGATTGGTCCGGCCTGCAAACTCATTCAGGCTGGACGTGATTGCCGACAAGCTTGTCACCTCAGCCCCAAGCCGCAGCTCGCTGCGAAGGGGGTCTCCGGACGCCGCCTGGCGGGTCCTTTGCCCTGAGGGCAGTTTCTAGCTGCACACTTTTGGCGAATACCTTAATTTCCACCCGCACATCCACGCCCTGGTGGCCGATGGCCTGTTTGTGAGATCGTCCGAAGACCCCGGTGGCGCCCGGACTCAGACACTCAACTTTCAACCTTGGGCCCTCAACTTCCACGCCTTTCCAGAAACGCCGCTCAAGCCTTTGGAGGAACTCTTTCGCGCCAAGGTCATCCATCTACTGGTCGAGGAGAAGCTGCTGCCGCCGCAACGGGTCCAGATGCTCTACTCCTGGAAACACAGCGGGTTCAACCTCCATGTCGGCGAGGCCGTCCCGCCCGAGGCCAAGGCCGACCTCGAAGACCTGGCCCAGTATATTCTGCGCAACCCGTTCTCGGTGGAGAAGATGACTCGGGAGTCTCCCGGGGACAGGGTCATCTACCGTTCGCGGCTCAATGCGAAGATCAACCGCAATTTCGAGGTCTTCACCCCCACCGACTTTCTGGCCGCCATCACCCAGCACATCCCGGACAAAGGGGCGCAGATGCTCCGCTGCTAAGGCATCGTTACTTTTGAACCCCAACCCGGTAAAAGTATGGACCAGCGTTCGGGGTATTGGTGTCCGTGAAGGTCGTTGTGCCTGCTTGTCCGACAATGTTGCTCTTGATCGACAATGAAATCGGTTGGAGAAGAAGGTTGGTGCCTTGTTGCAGGTAATATGTGTTGCCACTCACGCTTTGCCAACTGAGGGTAACACCGGATACGCTGTTGGACGGGGGTAGCATCTTCAAAACGGAGAGAGAATTGGTTGGGTCAGTGCCACAAATCCATTCCTGCCAGTTGTTCATGCCGTCGTGGTCAGTATCGATAGAGTCTGCCGAACCATCCGCGGGCAAACCGTATTGTTGAAGCCAGGCGTAGGAGATGACTGATGATGGATTTTGACACTCGTAAGCGCCGATATCTACTGTGCCCCCTTTGATGCGTGGGTTGCCGTCGAGATCAGTAGGACTTGTGACGTAGATGCTGTTGCCGGCGTTGATGCAGGGCGAATTGCTTTGGAGGAGGTGGAAACTGCCGTCAACAAAGCCGGGATCCCTATTGATATTGCCCCCACCGTCCGGTACCGAAAATTGAGGAGTAGTGCAGCAATAGTTGTATTCTGCTTGGGCAATGTTTGGAGCATAGCCGCCGCCAATGTTGTAATAAACTATGCTGTTCAATACGTATCCACCATCGACACCTGCGCCAGCAAATGGAGCCGTATTGCTCACCACTGTGCAATTCACCAAGATGCAATTCCTTGCTCCACCACCATAGTTGAAGGAGGTGTTTGCCGTTAGCACGCAGTTCGTCATTATGGAATTATTGGCTCCTCCTCCCGAGAGCGACGAGGAGTTGTTGGTCAGCACGCAGCCAACTAGAACACATTGGTCTCCTCCCCCTCCGGCACTGTATGCTGAGTTCCCTATCAATGTGCAGGCGCTCAGCGTGCCAGAAGAGGCGCCACCCCCCATCGCGGAAGCCTGGTTGCCGACCAAAGTGCAACTGTTGAGAGTATCTTGATAACTCCCACCGCCTATAAACGCTGTGTTGTTTGTAAAAGCACAACTAAACGACGTGCATTGCATGGTCCCACCACCCTCACCGCCGAAGTTGTTTACAATCGACGAGTTGACGAGCATGCAACCATATGCTGCTCCACCAGAACTGCATGAGTTAGAGGTAAATACGCAGTTCGCCAGCGTCCCGTAGCATGCTCCGCCGCCATACCATGCCGCTGTGTTACTAACTAGAATACAGTTCAAGATTACCCCTTGGCTGGACTCAGAGTAGATCCCTCCGCCGAAATCAGCAGCCCCGTTTGTTAGGGTGAAACCATTAAGCATGGCCCCATTTGTGAGATACACGCAGCGCACGAGTGAGAGGCCATCAATGATCGTTGCCGCTGCACCATTGACGCTGTCGATTATCAACGCCTTGTCCACTACTACTCTGTTGTTTCCACTCCTGGATGCGCCGCCAGTCCGATAAAAGCCATTGGTCACTAGGATCAAATCGCCGGTGTGCGCGGCAGCAACAGCATCTTGAATGCTTGTCGCCGCAATGGCCCAGTTGGCGTAAGGCGGAATCGGATTGGGGCTGTTCGAATCAACATAAAGCACCGTGGCCGCAGCGTTGCTCAGACAAAGCATGAAGAGCGCCACGGCCAGTTGGCGAAAGCGAAGTTTCATAATGTGGCCGTCCCGATTGCCTTCCTCTCCATATCAGGAGCAGGTCCTTTGTTCAAGAGCAAAAGCGCCGACAAAGCCAGGTGTCGTGAACGGTTCAAATTACCGAGGATTCTTTTTCAGAGCGTACCAACGCTCATACCTAAACAAAAGGCCCGCCATCCCCAGCCTGCCCACCTGCCAACCCCAAGATCCGCTTGAATCAATATCAGGCAGACCATGAGGCAGCAGGCACCTGGATCGCCCCCGGATACTCCACTCGCCTCGCGCGCGGCAGGACCGTGGACATGCCAAAACACGGTCCGGCGTCAAACATAGATAGATCTACTGCTCCCCCTCACTTTGCCCGGGCCGTGGTCGCTGATATGCGGACCCCTTTCTTGGACGGCACTTCCGTTTAACTGGGCCGGAGTAGCGTAACACACTGCAGGCTCTGAGCTTACGCCGGAATCCGGCAGGTTCTTCCTGGGCGCCAATCGCGCCGTCCTCCCGTAACCCACCGACGCGGCCAACCGTTGCAATCTGAGGCACGTAGCGCCAAAAACGCTGTAGAAAGCGCTATATGTGGGGTTCTCCCAAATCGGCCGGCCCCTACAGGTAGTGTGCCTTGGCTGGTCCCAATTTCCAATCTCAGAAGCGCGCCTCGCAGGGTAGGCCGGACCAATCTAAGGTCTGACGCCTTGCGATTTCTGCTTTCTGGTTTCCCAATTTCGGCTCTTCGGGCTGCCCTCGCCGCCAGAACCTTGACCCTGGAGCGCAGCCTCAGCGGCAGGAATTGGCGCTTGCCAAGCTCACCCTCGGCTGAGAAGATGTGCGCAAGATGAATGTGAGCGAGAGCCACTTCTCTCTCACTCACGCCGCGGCAAGTGCAAGCCGGCACGCCAAAGGCCATATTCTACATTGAAGTCCCGAGCTCTGACTCATCATACCCACGACCGGGTTGGACAACACGCCCGGCAGTCGGCGTTGATCTCTCTGACTAAGGAAAAGTGCGCCGACTGCCGTCGGCGGCTACGACTTGGCGGATTCTTGAATCCGCCTTGCACCCACCTGGGTCAGCTTCGGGTATTGATTGATCTCGATGCGCCAGCCTTGGTCGTCGGTCAAATGCCAGTGGAGCGTGTTGAGCTTGTGCAACGCCATGGCGTCAATCATCTGCTTGACGTCCGCAACGGGGAAGAAATGGCGACCGACGTCCATCATCATGCCGCGCCACTTAAAACGCGGCTGGTCCTGGATTTGAACCGCCGGCATTTCCCATGAAATGCCTTGGGCGTTCGTCTTGGCGAACACCTGGGGTGGGAGTAATTGCAGCAGCGATTGGACGCCGTAGAACGCGCCGGCCTGTTTCGGCGCGCGGATCACAGCGCTCGTCGAGGTCACAATCAATTCGTATCCCTCGTCGCCGAGCTCAGCCTTCGCGTCCCGGGTGGTCACCAGGATGTCGCCTCCCTCAGGCGGGCCGGAGACCACCTTGACCGGGTAGCCGGCGGATTTTCGCAACTGCCCGGCCAGGTATTCGCCGGTCCCGCGCGACGACTTATCGGTGCAGACGCGGGTCTTGGCCGTGAGTTTGAAGACGCCTTCGCCCACTTGCACAGTCTGAGGCGCTGGGATGATGGCTGGCATGGCCTCGCTGCCAATGGGGACGGCCAACATTACTCCGAGCAGCAGGACTGCGACGGTATGCTTCTTCATGTGCAAATGGGCGGTCATTTCTTCGGCGTCAGTAGCACGCACCGGAGGTTCATCGGTTGCCAGTGGTCGGCAATGGGGTGGACGGCCAGGGCATGGTTGCCCGGTGCGAGCTTCACTACGCCCAGGCTTTTCACCTCGAACTTGCGATAGGACTTGGTATCCGGGGAACTGGCGGTCAGCTTCTGGTCGCTGACTTCGACGGTGAAAGTGCCTACGGCTTCGCAAGACAACTCTGCGGTGACTTCATACTCGCCGGGCTCGGTGATGGTAATGGGCCACCGCGCGTAGTCCCCGGCTTCGCTCCAGGAACCGATATCGGGCTTGCCGTTCAGGTTTTCGGTGCGGAGCTGCTTGCCGAGCAATTCGGCGTCCACGGGCTCAAGCAGCAGGCTGCCGTCCTTGCTGGGGGTGACGCGAGCCTCGGTGACTTCGGCCTTTCCAGGGATTGTCATGGCAATGGTGCTCGAGATTTCGTCCGGCGCTTGCAGGGGCAACTCGATCACAACACCTTCCTTGGCTTTCCTCGCGGGGAGTTCTTTCCCACCGACGAGCAGTTTTACCCGCCCCGGCTGGTTGATCAAACCAGGCACGAGCAGTTTGCCATCCGCGGGCCAGTCGAAGACGTGGAGATAGAGCGTCGTTTGCTTGCCGTCGGCCCTCTGCGTGCAACGACCCCAGGGAAGCTTCTTGAAGGGGCTGGCCTCCGTGCCATAGAGCGCCTCGGCATTGGGCTTGGTCCACTGGCCGATGGCGCGGAGGCGTTCGACGCTGGGGTCGGGGATGAGGCCTTCGGAAGTCGGGCCGACGTTGAGCAGGTAGTTGCCGCCTTTGCTGGCGCAATCAATCAGGTTCCGGACGAGCTGCCGGGGGGACTTCCAACGGTTATCGCGTTTGTTGTAGCCCCAGTGGGTGTTCATGGTCATGCAGGACTCCCAGTACACGCCCTTGCCAAAGCCGGTGGGCGGAATTTCCTGCTCCGGCGTGCCGTAGTCGCCGACGCCCTGACCTTTGTTCAGGCCGGACATTCCGGGAGGAGCGCGGCCCACGCGGTTGTTGACGATGATGCTCGGCTGGAGGGTACGGACGAAATTGTAGATCTCGATGCCGCGCTCGGGGGTCCAGGCGTTTTCCCATTCGCCGTCAAACCAAAGGATGCCGAGCGGGCCGTAGCCGGTGAGCAACTCCTTAAGCTGGCCCTTCAGGTAAACCATGTAACGGTTCATGTCCGGCGTGCCGGTGGCCGTGTCGTTCCAGGCACGACGGTTCAGGTAATCCGGGTGATGCCAGTCCATGATCGAATGATAAAGGCAGAACGTGATGCCCTCGGCCTTGCACGCCTCGGCGAGTTCCTTGAGCGGATCGCGCTTGAAGGGCGTGCGCCCGATGTCCCAGTCCGTCAACTTGGAATCCCACAGCCCGAAGCCGTCGTGATGTTTGCTCGTGATGACGAGGTATTTCATCCCGGCTTCCCGGGCGAGCCGCACCCACTCGCGAGCGTTGAACTTCACGGGGTTGAACTCGGCGGCATACTGCTCGTATTTCGAGGCCGGAATCTTCGCGCTCTCCATGATCCACTCGCCGTAACGGGTCTGGCCGCCGTATTCGCCGGCGGGCACAGAATAGACGCCCCAATGGATGAACATGCCGAAGCGCGCTTCGCCAAACCATTTCATGCGCTGGGCGTATTGTTCCGGCGTGTCGGTAATGCGCTGCAGGTCGGCTTTGGATTCATCGGCAGGGGCGGTGCGAGTGGTGGCGGCGGCCAGCGTCGCGAGACTTAACAGGAGCAGGGACCAGTTTCTTGATTGCATGGCTTGTGCGTTTGGGCTTGGGTCAGTTTAACCGTGTTGGTTGAAAAAGTGATGTAGGCAAAGCACTCCGGGATGTGCGAGTCCCAGACGCCGTGGCGCGTCCAGAACCAGCCGCCCGAATCCTTTGCCGGGGGCGCTTCTTTGTAGGTGTTGAAGCGCGAGAAATCCATCCTCCAGATGTCGCCGTTCTTAGGCGGGAGCGAACGTCCGTCGGTGGCGAGCCACTTCAGGCTCTGCCAGGGGAACGCCAATTCCACCGTCCAGCCGCGGTCGCGGTCGGTGTCGTCGTTGACCGTGCCGTCAATGTGGACGGCGGTTTTCAAGCCGGGCATGGCGTGATCAAAATTTCCAACCCGCCCGCCGCGCGGATGCCTGGTGAAACCGACGCCGTTGAACGGCACGAGCTTCGCGGCCTGGAATTCCGGGTACTTCGCCAGGCCGGATTTCTCAAACGTGTCCTTCCAGGCAAAGAACACTTCGTAGCAGGTGCTGAAGGCGTTGATCTCGAGTTCGTAGTAGGCGTCCGGCCCGGCGATGAAGCACTCCACGTCGTTGCCCTGGTAGATGAGATCGTTGTGGTTAGTGAACGTCGCGTGAACGAATGGCTCTTCCACACGGTACGACACGTACAGGTATTGATCGTCCCACAGCACGGCGGCGCGCGTGTCGTGAATCACCGGCCCACCAGTAATGATGTCCACGAAACGCGGGGAAACGGCGGCGGATTTCCAGCTCGGCTCGTCGAGCTTGCCATCAATCGTGATCGGCCCGGCCGCGCGCTGCGCCGTGTAACGAGCAATCTCGTTTTGAGGGCACGGGAACTTCCAGCCATCCGTCTGGGCGGAGGCGGCCATACCGACAGACAAGACGAGGACCAGGGATAGAGATAGCTTCATTGTGTCAGCTCTTTCAATTGTAATGCGGAGCTTAGAGTTTGATTGGCAGCTCGACCGGGAACTCGAAGAAGGGATCGCCGCGTTCGTTGAGCGAGCGGGCGAGCGTGGCGATGCGACGGGTGACCTTGCCGTCGAACATCGTCTTGCCGTTGACGACGACTTTCACCGGCTGGTCAAGGTTGGCGAGAGTGGCATTCAAATAAACCCGCAGTTCGGCGCCAGTGGCGGGGACGCGCTGGTTGTCGCTGCCGTTCTGCTCGGCGCTCAAGGTGACGATGTTCCGGTCCACGCTCGCGTTAAAATACAGCGGCGTTTTCTCCGGCGCTTTGTCCAGCGCCAGCCAATACATCTGCCGCCTAATCACGTTGTGCAACGGCTGCACCGTCCAGACGACGCGCGTCGGCCAAGGGTTGCGTTGGAAGGTGGTGATCCATTCCGGGCCCGGTTTGTAATTAACACCGTGCCCCCTGCCCTTTTGCTCGTCGAAGAAATGCACATAGGCGTTCGTCGCGCCGTCGGCCTTTTGCAGCTCGTCGAGCTTCGCAAAATAACGCCGGGCCAGGCCGATGCGGTCAAACATGCTGTCCCGCTCGCCGATGGCGCAACGGAACGGCAGGTTGCGGAAGTTCTCCGGCGGGGAGGTATCCATCGGTTCAGCCGCCGCCATTGAGCACGAGCCGGCCCAGCGATCTGCCATCTGAGCGCCGAGGCGATACGCGGCATAGCCCCCTTCGGAGATTCCCATCACATAAATGCGGTTCGGGTCGGCGTCGGCGAACAGAATCGCCCGGCGGATGGCGCGGTCGTAAATCGCCTGGCAGTAGTGATACCACCAGCGCCCGTCGTTATCGTCCGCCATGCGCGGGATGAAATAGAGTCCGTCCGGGTAGATCGACGCGAATAAACGCACCTGGGCCTGCCACTCGGAATTATTCATTCGCGAACCGTGCGGATCAGTCTGGCCGGCGGCCATTCCACCGCCGTGCATCGAAAGGAAGAACGGCCAACCGTTGGTCCCCCTGGCGCCTTTGGTGAGCAGGAAGAACGGCATTTCCTTGCCGGAATCAGCCATCTGTCCGCGCGTCATGGTGGACCGCTGTTCTGCCGACATAGCATTAACCGCCTCAAACGTGAGTGGCGGCATTGGCAAATCCTTATCCCAACCCAGAGCAACCGCCCCGGATTTGTAGGCCTGCCAGACCTTGTCGGCGGCAGCCTGGACGGCGGCGGCGTCTTTCAAAATGCCGTCCGCCTGCTCAGGCACTCCACCCCGTGTGGCTTCGGATTTGGAAAACCAGTCCTGCAACCGGGAATAGTCATCGGCACGGAGATCGGCGACTACGGCGAGCGCCAGCATCAGCGCGACATCTGTGATCAGGAATCGGATCATCCTGGTGCGATTCGGGTGGTCGGTCGGCTTCATTATCGTGAATCAGCTTGATGGTTGTTGTTTTGCCGCCGTGAGTCAATTCATCAGCGTCCGGCCTTGCCCCTGGTGCGGACAATGGACTTGTCCACCTCATCCAAATCCACACCCATGCGTTCGAATTCGGAGGCCGCGTTCAGGAAGTGCGCGGTGATCCAGAAGACGGTCCAGCTTTCGCTGTAGCCGCCCCGCAACCGAAATACGTTCGACATATCGCCGTGCTGGCCGAAGTTCGTGTGCTGAATTTGCTCTCCCTGGCTGCCGTAAGGATCGGTCATCTGCCCGCACGAGCGATACATAACCGCCGCGAGCCGCTTCAAGTCGTCGCGTCCGAGATAGTCACCCATGCGCCAGATTTCGGGAGTGGAAACGACCCCAAACACGTCGAGGTGCTGGTTCTGCGCGGAGACAATGGTCCAGCCGCGCGTCTTCAAGCCGTGATCGCGCAAGCGGCCCGCCGGCAGATCGATGTCCCACAACACCGTGTACGAGAGCGCTACATCCATCGCGTGCGTCGCCCAACCGAGATACTTCTTCTCCTTCGTTAGCTCGTAGAGCGCGAGGAAACCCTGGAAGGCCGCCCAGGCGCCTTCCTTGTCCTCGCAATTGGCATCGAGGGTGCCGCCCCAGTAGGGCTCGGTCATGTCCACGTGCCGGTTCGCGTAATAAGCGCCCGCCTTGACTGCTGCGCGCTTGAACTCGGCATTGCCAAACAACTGATAGCCCTTGCAGAGGGGCGAGATGAAGAATCCTTCCGCCGTGTTCACCGGCTTCCAATTGTCCTGCAGGATGCGCCCGGCATGAACCGTGCAGGCCTTCTTCAGGAACTCCTGCCAACGCCCGGTACCCACGCCCTTCAACTTGCGCCCGGCCTGAATCGCCCGCGCGAATCCTTCCATCCCCTGCCCTTGCGACACGGGGTCTTGCGCCGACCATTGGCCATCATCCGGGCTGTAGTTCAGCAGAAAGCCGTTCGCGTTGAACGGCGACTGCGAGAGCAGGTTCAGGGAGCGCTCACCGTAGCTGACCATCCTGGGATCGCCGATCTTCTTAGCCAGCGCCAGCATCGCGTAGCTCGCCGCATCCGCCTGGCCACACCAGCCCATGACGTAATGCGTGCCTTTGACGTAAGCGGGGAACATCTCGAAGCCTGGGTCCTTTTCACGGTCGCGGAAGCGCGAGAGCGCAAAATGATATTTCTCGCGGATGATGTCATCGTAGCGCGGCAACCCCTCCGCGCTGCCGACCGGATGCAACCGCATGGCGGTGCGCAGCGGCTGACGGAAACCGCTGCCCTTGGCGGTTTGCGGGATGACTTCGAGATAGAACGTCTTCTCCACCACCGCACCGGAACGGAGGTTGAGCCACGTGTCGGGATATTCCAGGAACTTGTCCTGCAACGCCTTGGTCACACTGTTGCGATGGTTGGCCGCCGTCGGGCCGGAAAGCGAAGCCAGCTCCGTGGAGTCCGCGAGCGAAATCAGGCCCAGCGTCCACCACTGGTCGTTCTGGTTCGCGCCATACGCAGGCGAAGGCAACGTGTGGAGGGCCACGGCGCGGAACTCGCCCCCGTCCTGCCACTCGATGCTCGCCCACGGCGCCGAGAACCGATGCTCTTCAAAGAATGTCTTGTCGCCCGGCTTGCCGTTGTGAACCGCCACCGCGTGATTGCCGGTCTTCTCGCCCGCCGGATTGCCGTAAATCACCACGCCCGGCATCATCGGCTTGGCGTTCACTGCGCCCGGCACGTTCCAGCGCACGGACAACGTGCAACGCGGCAACATCTCCTTGCCCGTCCACGTCCAGCGCCG
>Ga0209777_10010101_pt1 | contig 10048 bp, 12 predicted proteins | sample FrelakmetHBP12HB_FD_187147 | JGI IMG/M metagenome (GOLD analysis project Ga0209777, IMG submission 187147) | Freshwater lake sediment microbial communities from the University of Notre Dame, USA, for methane emissions studies -HBP12 HB (SPAdes)... | ecosystem: Environmental > Aquatic >...
GGCCGCGGCATAAATCCAAAAATTCTCCGCCGGTTTTATAAATCGAAACTTTGTCATCGGGGATTTCTTGTAGGAGTTGTACTTTATAGTCCTCGCCCAGATTCTTAAATAAACTTACAGCCTCTTTTTTAGAAAGCTCCTCTCTGATAAAGGGCTTATCCAGCCGGATAATCTCTTGCATCTTACTAGTAATTTTAGTTAAATCCTCGTCGGTAAACGGTTCTGGTTTATCGAAGTCGTAATAAAAACCGTCCTCGATAGATGGCCCGATGCCAAGCTTCGCCTCCGGCCAGAGCTCTTTTACTGCTTGCGCCATAATGTGTGCACAGGAATGCCTTAAGGTTGATAAATCCATCGTATACTTTCTGGTGGCCGAATTACATTAATTCGGCATGCCCAGTAAATTTCATTAATGAAATTTACTGGTGGGCCCAAGAGGATTCGGACCTCTGACCTTTGCGATGTCAACGCAACGCTCTAACCAACTGAGCTATGAGCCCGATTTTTCATATGTTCGCTCATAGCGAACACCTCTTACCAACGACGAAGGGATTGTTGATTTGCATCCCTTCGGAGTCCCTGCGCTTTTTGCAGGGACTGAGCTATGAGCCCGCTATTCTATATGTTCGCTCATAGCGAACACCTCTTACCAACGACGAAGGGATTGTTGATTTGCATCCCTTCGGAATCCCTGCGCTTTTTGCAGGGACTGAGCTATGAGCCCGCTATTATCTATCATCGATCGGCGCCGCATTTTTTGCTCACGATAGGCACTCCGCTTAATTCGCCCTATGAAAATTCGCGGCGAATTAATCCTGAGCGCATTTTGCGAAGGATCTCATTCAGAATCCGCTAAAATTTTGCTTGCCCCCTTCGGGGAGGCTTCGCTTCGCTACGCACTCGCAAAATTACGCTCGCTTGAGTGCCATTTAATTTTTCCTTGCCGGAAAAATTAAATGGGCAAGGAGGGAGTCGAACCCTCACAGCCTTACAGCCAATTGATTTTAAGTCAATCGAGTATTCCATTCCTCCACTTGCCCAAAATTTTATGCTAGCTCGCAATAAACTGTCTTACTTTTGCTCCATCCCCTATACGAATTAAGGCATTCTTTAGCTAATTTGACTTTTCTGTCTAATCCTAAACAGCCTGCGTAATAACATTTTTTAATAATCTCTCTCGCGGCCATTTTACCATATTTTAACCTAGCTTGAGTTATGCTTTCAGAATAAAGTCTTCCTTGGACGCCAATGTTCTGCTCAATCTTATGTTGGAGCCACGCTAAAAATTTTCTTGAACCAGAAGAAACTCTTAAATTCCATTGTTCTCGCCCATTCGTATGATGAAACCATCTTTGTATGCCGCCATCACCATCTATTACTCCTCGCAGAAAATCGCAAAAGCACACTTCTGGAACTTTAACATATTCTAAATTGAGAGATTTATTCGACATTAAGCCAATAGATAAAAGAAAGTCATAAAAATTTCTATTCGCAAATTGAATATGAAAAGCTTTTTGTTTGATACTGTTATACTTAGTACCAATTTTATTGCTAAGATTGAAGTTATATTTAATTTTTTGGAGGAACTTATATTCTTTTGACGTTATATCTATATGTCTTCCGTCCGAAGATAAGCACCCATCACTAGTAATTAATCCCACCAAATACCACAAATTCGGCCCTACAATTTTTAAATCTTTTCTTTTATTTGGCATTGTTCAGGCAATCTTTTTATAAGCCTTTCAGTCCATACATAGCCCCATGAATATGTAATTACAAAGGCGTGGACCGGATTCGAACCGGTGAATAACTGTTTTGCAGACAGTTGCCTTGCCACTTGGCTACCACGCCAAAGTACTTCATTAATGAAATGCTTTTTTGGCTTCCTTGACGATCTCCTCAACCTCTGCCAAACAGCCCATACCAACCTTGCCGCAAGCCAGCCGCCCAATTTTCGGCTCCACAAATCTATAGCCCAGAGATTTTAATTTTTTGATATTATCTTGCACGATTCTATTTTTATACATATTTTCATTCATCGCCGGACAAACCAAAACCGGCGCCTGGGCGGCGCAAACCACACAGGTTAATAAATCATCGCAGATGCCCACTGCAATCTTACCGATAATATTTGCTGTGGCCGGAGCAATCAAAACTAATCCCGCCTTTTGCGCCAGAGAAACGTGTTCTACTTCCCAGCTCCCCGGTTCAACAAACAACCCACGGTAAACTTTATTACCCGAAAGATGCGCAAATAATGCCGGCTTAATGAATTCTTCTGCCTCCTCGGTCATTACTACGGTAACAGAAAAATTTTCAGCTTGTAGCCGGCGCACGATCTCGCAGGCCTTATATATGGCAATGCTGGCGGTGACCCCTAAAATAATATTTTTCTCTTTCATAAACAATGGGTTGCAGAGCTTTAAAAGCTATTTTTCCGGCTTTGCCTTTTTAAAGTGCACTTTGCCTTCGGCAATTTCGTATAAGGCCAAAGTAGAAGGCTTAACAGAAGCGCTCCCGCTTACTAATTTGGGTTGTCCCTCTGCAATCTCTAAGGCTCTCTTGGAAGCTAAAACCACTAATTTATAAATAGAGTGGTCGCACTTATCCAAAAGGTTTTCTAACGGTACATATGTCATAAGCATCACCTTTCTGTCTTATCGAAGGTTTATCTTCTCTAAGACGATCTTCTTTAATTCTTTTACCGCTACTGCTAATTCATTATTTAATACACAGTGGTCATAGCTGCGCGCAGCCAACAATTCCTTCCCGGCCAGACGCATCCGTAGCGATATCTCCTGTTCTCTTGTAGCGCGGCTACGCTTCCTTATTCTATCTCGCAGGGCCTCTAGAGACGGGGGCATAATAAAGATTGTCACGGTATTATCAGAATAAACCTGCTTGATCTTAAGCGCGCCTTTTAAATCCAAGCACAAAAGGATGTGACTGCCGACTTTGCGATACCTCTCAATAAAATCCTTTGATGTGGCGTAATAATAACCCAAATATCTGGTCCATTCAAGAATTTTTTTTGCTTTTTGTTGCTCTCGGAATTGCTTCTCGCTGATAAAAAAATAGTCCTTCCCGTCTACCTCTCCCGGCCTTTGCGGCCGAGTGGTAAAAGAAACAGACTTGGTCAATTTGGTTTTTAAATCTACGGCCTTAAGAAGATTTTTTACCAGTGTCGTTTTACCCGAACCCGAAGGCCCGGAAATCACAAATATTATACCTGTTTTTGACAATGCCATCTATCTAATTGGTTCTTCGGCCTAGAATCTCATTTACTCTATATTCTGTACTTGCTCGCGTATCTTTTCAATCTGGCTTTTTATTTGCACCGCTTGCGCCGAAATCACCGCATCGCAGGACTTAGAGCCCATGGTATTGGCTTCACGCTGCATCTCCTGAGCGATAAAATCTAACTCCTTGCCCACCGGCCCACTCTTAAGAATTTTGCCCGCAAAATGCTCGATATGAAAGCCAAGCCTTTCTATCTCTTCGCTAATATCCGTATTCTTAAGAAAGCTCGAGCGCTCTTCGTCTGTTGTGATCTTAGCTAATTTTTCCTTAATCACTTTTTTAAACCTAGCCCTAATAACACCCAGATTGTCTCTAAGCTCTTCTGCCCTCTTATTTAAATGTACCTGCAAGGCGCGGCCTTCTTTTTGGCGTATCTTGACTAAATCAGCCAAGGCCTGATTGGCTAATATTTTCAGGCGTGGCCAGATCTGCGCCTTAGATATTTGATCTTGCGCCAAAGATAAAACACCGGGCAGATGAATCAATGTATTGATACCTAAGTCATCCTTAATCTGAAATTCTCGCTTGGTTTTTTTAAAAACCAGGATGTAGTTTTTCAGCAACGCCTTATTAATAAAAACGCTTTGGGTGTTAGCGCCGATAATATTGATTGCGCAGACAACCCTGCCCCGTTTCATTTTTGCCTCGATTTCTTTTTTTAACTTATCTTCTAAAACCAAAAACCCTTCCGGTAAATGAAAGACGATTTCTAAGAACCTGTGATTTGTGCTGCGCAGCTCCACGCGGACTTTCCCAAAAGGAGGAACCTCCGCCTCTTTACTCCCAAAACCGGTCATACTTGTAATCATAATTAGCCCCTCTTGTTTTTAAGCCCAGGCCTTTGCCTTTTTTTCTTTTCCGGTTATTTCTTTAACCCGATATAAATCGACGATAATCTCCTCGGGCCCAAACCAAAGCTTTATTTCTCTCTCTGCTTCTGCCGGATTAGAGGAAACATGAATCACATTTTCATAAACGCCGGCGGTGGTGATTCTACCGTATGAGCCCCTGATAGAAGTAGGGTCTGCTTCTTCAGGGTTAGTCGCCCCGGCGAGTTCCCGGCATTTTTTAATCGCATCCTCCCCCCAATAAACCAGCGCCATCACCTTTTTGCGATCATGGAGATTGCCTTGGATATACTTCATCAGGTCTGCAAAAAAAGGTTTATCTTTAAGATGCTTGTAATGTTCTTCGGCCAACTCTTTGGAGACCCGCGCAATCTTAGACGCTACAATCTCAAGTTTTGTTTCCGATAAACGAGTTAAAATATTACCGGTTAAAGACTTTTTTAGCCCGTCGGGTTTGATGAGAATCAAAGTTGCTTCATTCATAGGTTCTTCGCTCCTTTAACTCTGTTGACAATCCTCTCTAAATCCTCTTGTGAATAAAACTCAATCAGAATATGGCCGCGCTTCTTTCTTTTACTAATTCTCACTTTGGTGGCTAACAAATGTTGCAGCTCTTCCTCAATAACCGCCACGTAAGGTTCGCGCGCCGGCGCCTGCTGTATTCTGCGTTTAGAAATTTTACTACGTTGCCCTTTGATTAAATTCTCTAACTCTCTTACAGACAATGAGTTAGCAATAATGGCCTGTACTAAACGCCGCTGTTGGTTCGGGTCCACAATCTCTAAAAGCGCCCTTCCATGGGCAAAAGAAATACGCCCACTTTTAATCTCTTCCTGAATCTCCAGGGGCAATTTTAAAAGTCGCAGGGTGTTGGTAATCGTTACTCTGGCCTTACCTAAAATATCACTGACCTCTTCCTGAGACAAGTTAAATTTATCAATCAGATACTGGCAGGCTCGCGCTTCCTCGATCGGGTTAAGATCCTCTCTTTGGATATTTTCTATTAAGGATAGCTCAAGAGAGTCGCGATCCCCTGCTTCTTTGACTATTGCTGGTATCTCTTTGAGATTCAATAGATTAGCAGCGCGGAATCTTCTTTCCCCGGCAATTAATTCATAGTAGTCACCTCTGCGCCTAACCAAGACTGGCTGAATCACACCTTTTTCTTTAATCGACTGGGCTAATTCTTCCAGGCTCTGTTGGTCAAATCCCTTACGCGGTTGCAAAGGACTGGGCCTGATCTGCCCTAAAGCAAGAAGCATAATACTTTCGCCTTTGTCTGTTTCTCGTTCAGGGATTAAGGCACTAATCCCTTTCCCTAATGCTTTTCTTTCCATAGTTACGCTCCGGGTTTTATTTGTTCAATGCTTATGTCACTCTGCGCTAATTCTAAATTGGTTATTGCTGGTTGTAAGCCTAGTATTTCCTTTGCCAGCTCTTCATATTTTTGCGCGCCCATAGAATCTTTATCATATAAAAAAATAGGTTGCCCAAAACTAGGCGCCTCGGTTAAACGGATATTTCTCGGGATTACGGTCGAATAAACTTTGTCTTTAAAATAATTTCTCGCTTCTTGAATGATTTCCCTAGTCAGGTTAGTACGAAAATCTGCCATGGTAAGCAAGACTCCTTCAATAGCAAGATTAGGATTCAGATTTTCTTTTATAAGATTAACAGTATTAACGAGTTGCGTCAACCCTTCTAAGGCATAGTATTCGCATTGTACCGGTATAAGCACGCTATCGGCAGCACATAAAGCATTGATGGTTAATAGCCCTAACGAAGGCGGTGAATCAATTAAAATAAAGTCGAAATTCACTCTTTCTTTAGCCAAAGCTCTTTTTAAGCGGTATTCTCGACCTAAGGCGCCAACCAGCTCCACCTCTGCTCCGGTAAGATCTAAATTTGAAGGAGCCAGCAAGAGGTTATGAATAGCTGTGGTTTGAAAAGTTTCTTTAATCTCCAGTTCTTCCAATAAAACATGATAAGTGCTTTTTGTAATATGGTGCTTATCAACGCCAACGCCACTGGTAGTATTGGCTTGCGGGTCTAAGTCTATCAATAAAACCTTTTTACCTGCCTGGGCCAAATAAGTAGCCAGGTTTATTGCGGAGGTTGTTTTACCCGTACCCCCTTTTTGATTACAAATAGTGATAATTTTACCCATTATTTCTTATGTATTTTAAAGGCCCGGCTTTGGGAATTCAAGCTAGAAAGTTTTTCTGCCAAAGCCCTAAGTTTATCATAATCTATATAGCGATAATTTTCTAATTTATACATAACCATTTCGCGCCATACTCTATATGCCTCTAATTTCCTTTTGCTCTGTAATGGATACTTATCAAAATGGCCAACAACAGCCTCAAGCTCGTTGATTCTTGTAACGCGATAATAGGCACTAGCCTTTGTAAGACCGCTGTTTTTGGTAGGCGCAGCCTCTTTACCTCTGTAAATATTCCCTATATAATTGAAATATTCTTGGATGTTCTCAATTATTTGTCGATTATCTTCTCTCTGTTTAATTGCAAAATATAAACCGAATGTCCCGCCCGCCCTAGAATACGTAAAAGCTGCTTCTCCGTCAGAAAAACCCGTTACATACCAAGGACTTAACATGCTAATCTATACAGAATAAGTGTTTCGATTGAGACATTTTCACGCGGAACAATGTTTTTCCAAGACCTCAATTTCTTATCTTTATTATCTTCAAAATAAGGCGGTTGTCAAGTATTTTCTTAATCCTCACTACCAATTAAGCTGACTCTAATTTTGGCCGGCTTTGCGCCAGGCATGCCAAATAATCCGCCTTGCTCCTCAGAAAGCACTTGAATTGTGACTTTATCACGAGGTACTTTTAATTCCTTGAGCGCTTTTTTAATCGCCTCTTTCACAGTTTTGCCTTCGACTTCAATGCTATTTTCTCGGCTCATTTTGTGCGGTTTATCCGAAATTGGTAGGCGAGCATCAAAGAACTATTAATAAACCAATATAAAACCAATCCTGACGGCATACGGTAAAAAATAAATCCGAACATAATTGGCAGTATGATCATCATCATTTTCTGTTGTTCAGCAGATTCGCCGCCTGTGCTTTTCATGGTAATTTTCTGCTGCATAAACATGCCGATAGCCATTAATATAGGTAAGATGTTGATCTCATTCCCTAACACAGGCAAAGATACAGGGAGTATCATAAAGCGATCTGGTTCTGACAGGTCTTTTATCCACAAGAAACTAGCTCCTTTTAAAGCCACAGAACGAATAAGGACTTGATAGAGTGCAAAAAATACCGGTATTTGTAAAACCATGGGGAGGCAACCTGCAAAAGGATTAACTTTGTTTTGACGATATAATTCCATAATCTCTTTGTTTAATTTTTGTGGGCTATCTTTGTATTTATCGCGTAATTCTGCGATCACCGGCTGCAACGCCTGCATCTGTTTCATCGAACGCATCTGTTTTAAGCTCAGCGGGAAAAGTAGAAAATAAATTAATACGCTCAAGCTAATAATTACCCAGCCCCAACTATGTACTAACTTATACAAAACATCCAATAGCTGCAAAAGGAGATGGCCGATAAGGTCAAAAGTACCGTAATAAATAATCGCTGACCATTCTGGCTTAACTCCGGCAATATGTTTTAAGTCTTGTGGCCCCAAATAGATATGGAATTTTTCTGTTACCTGTTGTACCGGTAAAATAGTAAGTTCTTTTAAGCTCAAGCAAACTTCGGTTTTCTTGGGATTAATTTTTTTGATGCAGCCTTGCCACTTATCTGACTCTGGTTGCGCAATCACACAAAAATATCTATCTCTGAAACCTAAAAATTGTACATCTTGAAATAGCGCTTCTTTTTGACCATTGACATGGAGGATTTTCTCCATCAAAGCTACGGTTACGTCTTGAAAACGTGATTGCATGGGATCGCGATTAAAATCCAAAACACCTAACACTAAAGGTAGATCAACTTTAATTGGCACGGAAGATAAATTTTGAATCGCTATTGATAACTCTATGCCATAGTTAGAGTTAAGGAAATTAAAGTCTTTTAAAATCTTTTTTTCTTTATCTTCATAGATAAATTTAACGCTATTTTCAGAAACACTCTGCTTATGAAAAGCCAGGCTTGTGTTTCCTAATAAAAAGCCATATTGTAAAGGAAAGCTAGACGAGCCATACTCTTTAAATATAATTTCCTTAATCGCTGCTAATGGCTCAACAAATGTAACCTCGTATTTTTCTCGTGATAACTGAAAAGAAGGCGCAGGTAGTTCTAATTCTGGTTTAGGGATAAGGGCTGGTTCCGCAATAGGCGTAGTTGGGCTAGAGGCCTGCTCTATAACTATCTTATTTTGAGTAGGATAGAACTTCGAGGTCAAAAATGACCAACTGAGTAAAACTAAGCTGGCTAAGACAACTGCTAATAGTGTACGTTTATCCATAATATTATAACAAAGGGTCGTACCCTCTTTTACCTGACAAAGGGTGACAGAGCGAAATCCTTTTTAGTGCCTTTAATATCCCAGCGTAAACGCCATACCGAAGAATTGCTTGCTTGGCATACTCAGAACAGCTGGGATCAAACCGGCAAGAAACAGGTAACCCCAGGCGTAAGTATCTTTGGTAGATATTTATTAGATTAATGAATAATCTCTTAAACATTAAGCGGGAGGGCATTAAATAGAAATTGTTTTCCTTCCCTTGAGGCGTCGACGGCTCAAAACCTTCCTGCCTACCCTAGTAGCCATGCGGCTCCTAAAGCCGTGTTTACGCTTACCCACAATTTTTGTCGGCGTCTTTAAATTTTTTTTCATCCTTCCCTCTCTTCAAGATAGTTTTTTAATTATAACACATTGCTAACATAAGTCAACTCTGTATGTTTGATGTGTGCAGGAATTTTACCAAAGAAAGGGCGAACAGTCAAGATAAACCGCAAAATACAAAACCAAAAAATATGCTTCCGTCGCTAAAACTAAATTTTTGGCCGATACTTCCGGATAAAACAAAACTTGCGAAAAATTAATTTCGCACCGGAGGAACAGAGTAGCCCCTATATTTATGATCCGCCCGCCTCATTGATAATAACAGGGGTAGTGAAATAACCGCGGGCTGCGCAAATTTTATTTTTGTTGACTGCAAAAAAAAGTATTGTATAATGAAACTCCGCAGGTTTTAGCCCGCGGTTTCCTGGAGCGAAATACTAAAGCGGCCCCTCGGATTATCCTTGCCCTTAGGGCTAAGGTTTTTAGGCCGCGTACGTATAAATAACCCCGGCATATTTTTTCTTGCGGGGTAAGCAATTTTATGGTAAGTTATAAAAGTATAAAGCCGGTTTCCACAGGTTTATGCAAGCTGTGCATAAGCTGTGGATAGTGTGAACATCTCTGAAGCGGCCCCGGATAAGGCTTTAGTTTTAGAAAGGTTTCGATGGTTACGGTAGATGCACGCCAAGCCTGGGAAAAAGCCTGGGACTACTTAAAAGACAAGCTGGGTAATACTACTTTTGAAACCTGGATTTTGCCTTTACGGCCCAAGCTTAAAGATGCACAAAGATTCATCCTGGAAGCTCCGGATGATTTCTTCAGGAATTGGGTAGAGCAGCATTACGCGCCGATCATCCAGGAGGCGATTCGGGCCGCGACCAACCAGAATTTGGTGATACAGCTAGAGACCACCCCGCAATCTAAAGAAATACTTCCGAAGCTATTGCCTGAGGAACTACTGCATAAAACTCAAGGGGCCCAAGTCAGCCTGAACTTAAACCCCCGCTATACATTTGACAATTTTGTGGTCGGTTCTTCCAGCCGCCATGCGCATGCTTATTCCCTGGCCGTAGCAGAATCCCCGGGTAAAGTCTATAATCCTCTGTTTATCTATGGCGGGGTGGGGCTAGGTAAAACA
>Ga0209777_10010102_pt1 | contig 10044 bp, 11 predicted proteins | sample FrelakmetHBP12HB_FD_187147 | JGI IMG/M metagenome (GOLD analysis project Ga0209777, IMG submission 187147) | Freshwater lake sediment microbial communities from the University of Notre Dame, USA, for methane emissions studies -HBP12 HB (SPAdes)... | ecosystem: Environmental > Aquatic >...
GGCCATTCCTCCTCCCTAATGGGCGCGGTTGTGAAATCAGGCACTGCCCCTCCGCTGATGATGCCCGCCACAGTCGCCAGCAGGCTCTTACCGCTTCCCGTTGTGGGCGCGTCTATAAGCACAAGAGGGGTCACGTCCATGATTGCTGGCCGTATCACCGGCGAGAGAAGGAACGCAACCGCGTTCGCCCTGCTTGCCTGACAGTCGAATGGGAAATCGCAGAGAAGCTCATAGATGAGCTTTAGTGCCGCCTCCACATCTTCCCGTGTCGGATACTCTGGCACTTCTACGATCCCGTCCTGCCCCGACTTGTGGTAGAACAGCCTGGTTTTCGGGTCGTATCCGGGAAGCTGCGCGATGCTGCCGTCCTGCCTTATGGTCGGAGACCGGGTGATCGCCTCAAGCGCGGGGAAAGGCCACCTGCTCTCTGATAGAACGTACGACGCGATGCTTTTCGGCGGCACGACGTTCTTCGGGCCGTCCTCTGTGAACACCACGAAGTCGCACGTTTTCGCCAGCTTTGCCAGTATGATCTCATCCGTCACGGTCCGTATTAACGGACGCCCGTGCTCATCTTCCACTACCTGACACACCGCGCCGGACCGGACGAACAGCGTCGGCGGCACGTTCGAGTCTTCCAGCAACCTGATCGCCTCATTCCCCATATCACGGAGCTGACGGTTACTCACCACCAGCTCGGGGTACTCTCCACTTTCACCCGTGCGCTTCGACTTCCTGGCTCTGCTTACCGCGCCCTTCAATTCCCGAAGATCGAGCTGCGGCACTGCCTCTTTCAGTTCCTTGACGGCATCGGCATACTCGCCAGGCGGCAGGAGCGCAAGCGATCCAACTACCTCGAACGCCGCCGCCGCCGTTCCTGCCTCCTTCGCCTGTCCGATCTTTTCACGGGCCGACGCCAACTTCTCTTCCGTCACATCCCGCTTCCCCGGACGGTCTGAGGAGCCGCAATACACATCCGTGGTCTGTTCAATCGCCGCATCTATAGTCATTTCGCCATAAGTCCGATTCCCCCGCATCTCGTCCCACTTGTCGCGCATCAGGCCGGATTCTCGGAACAGCCTGTCCATCCTCGCCGGGTCACGTTGCGTCCAGAACGCCAACATACAGCAGAGGGCCATATCCGCCGCGCTGTTGTCGCCATTGTAGTCCCCGGTGTTCCCGTTCCAGAGCCGACCGAATTTGTCGCCGTTCGCGGCAGACATCGCCTTCTCGATCAGCGCGGGATCGGACATATAGACCGGACGAACGTTCTTCGCCGCCTCTTTCGGCGGAGTGTTGCGCGGGTTCTCCCCGAACATGGCGAAGTACACTTCATTCACTTCCTCCTGAGCGTCAGTTATCTCAGTCTGCGATCCAGAAACCAGCCTGCCTGTGAACACGACCAGGCGCACGCTTTCGTAGATCTCGAACTTCGGATGCTTCGCTGTCCTGCATCTTGGCCCCGGCTTCTTCGCGCGTGCGATGATGTGAATGCCTGTCTCCGACTGGCTGAACTCAGTATAGGACCCGAACTTGTCGATAATCTCCAGCGCCCATTCCTCGATATGACCACCATCCACAACGTGATCGAAGTCTATGAAGACATAGGGATCGCTTTCCGATAGGACGAACCCGATGCCATCAAACCTGTTCTTCGGTTTGCCGGCCGCCTCCACCACTTCCTCGAACGTGTGCCATGTGGCCGGGTCATTTGTCTTCGCCTTCCCGTGCCCTGCCATGTCGGTGCGGTACGGTATCTTGGTCGGCTTGCCGCCGCGCTCTTCGATTCGATAGCACACCCATTGCCGCCGGTTCTTCAGTTCCTGGGGGATGTTCGCGTACCTCGCGTCACTTGTCATCAGCCGGGCCTCCAATTGCGCGAGCAAGGTGAGGAACGAATAACTCCGGGTGATCGAGCGCAAACGCGCGGGCGACCAGCTTCGCCAGGATGGCCTCTGCCGCCTGCATGTCGCAGACGGACATGGGCTCTGCTGCCGCCGTTCGCTCTATTCTGAATCTCTTGGAGTATCTGTCCGCCACTGTTGTTACCTTCACCGTCACGCCATAGCTGAAAAGCCCCGAGAGGGTGGCCCGGCAAGGCTCTCTGAGGAGCTTTTGATCCTCCGAGGAAGTCGGAGGATATCGGACTGCTCGATTTGCCGCCGGGCTCTCACCCTATATCGTGAGTTCTCACCGAGAACGGTCGGCACGTTGGCAACGCATGAGAATAATTAGTGGTAACTGGCAAGGACTAAGCGTGGAGACTGCTTTGAGAGGGTAGAATAAACTGAAATACATTTGCGGCGTTTTGGTGAGATATCACCGAGAGCGTTGAGCCCTAGTTATGAAAAACTTAGTTTGGTATGCTCTCTCGCTCTTGTAGGGCTTGAAAGGGTCGGAGGATATTCCAAAGTAAAACTGAAGCCTTTTGCGCAAGTCGGTAACCTGCCGCTTGCGCCTCAGGATTTCCTCGCGGGACAAATTGTCGTCCGTGCCCAGTCTGCCCTCATGCAAAGACAAGAACCGCAGCAAGAGCCAGAGTTTGTCGGGTTCTCCGGTCCTGCGTCGGTCTGCAAAGCCCATCTCTTCGAATGTCTTCGGCTGCTTAAAACCTCCGGCGCTTACGAGAACTGTCTCATCGTCCACAAACTCAATAACCACCTGATTCCAATCTGTTCCAGGTGGAACACTGAACGGGACGATATCCTGAATGCGTTTGATCCGACTCTTGCCTATGACAGTCTCGATTTCGCGCGTGTCAAGAAACACGCTGCCTTTCACCAATCTAAGCAACCTGCTGAGAGAGGCGATCCGTGACGATACTCCTAAGGGGTGAATGACTGGTAATTCAGTTGGCACTAGCACCAGGGCATTTGTACATTCACGCAGTCGCCCCGCATTCGAGAAAACTGCGCTGGCATCCGGCCAACTCGCGCCGCGAGCCAAGAACACGTCCGCTCTGCGTCTGTCGATGTCCGGCCCACCGAGCCACCAGAGCCGGTTTGGCACAATTTCTTCGGCCTGAGCAGATGCTCCAAGCTCACTTGCCAACCAGGCAGCCAGGCCGTCAGCACTCGCATTCCAACTCCGAAGCCTCTCCAGAGGAATCTCAACGCGCCCGATATCCTCTCGCAGGTGACACGACACGTAAGCCCTAACCGGATGCCTGGTGAAGATAATATCCTCAAGGCACGATTCCCCGCAGCCGTCACACGTCACGCTGGACGAGTATCCGGCGTTAGTCAACAACCCGGTCTGGAGCAATACCTCGAAGTGCCCCGGCTGCCAATCGGCAACGTCGTCACTAGCCAAGGAGACGCTGCACTGACTGTCGAGAGCCAGGAGCGTGAGGTTCAAGCCGTCGCGATACATCCAGTCCCCAATTCCTGAGATACTTCTTAGCGATTTCGTCGTAGTAGTCGCTTTTCAGCGAACATGAACGGGGCGATGACACGGTACATCTGAGATGTCGTCCCCTGTCGCCATCCGGCGACCTGAACACGAACAAAAGTCCAACTTGCTGGATCGTGAGAAGCTCACGCGATATCTTGCCGCCCGCAAGGACGTCATTCAGCAACCGGTAAACCGCGTTCGGGTCGTTGTCGGAACCGGCCTCCAGGGTTATGACCCGCCGATCCTTGCCCATGAGCCTGAGTTTCAGTTTGGTTATCCTGACTTGCTCGATCTCGTCCTCCGGCTCAAGCGGCATCGCGAATGACTCGTTGCGCAGACCATCCAGATTGTAGACTTCCCCGCGACCGGGCGGATCGCCCAACTCCGCGGACAAAATGGCACGTCCGAATAGCCTCTGCATATCCCTTACTACAGATCGTCCGCCCTTAACCCACGTGGTCAACGTGCCTTCTTCCCTGTGATACTCGAAGATCACGTCGAAAGCCGATCGCTGCACTTGTACGTCCAGGCGGTCGTTCTCGTCAAATATCAGCCGGGCTTCGGCATAGTCTTCCGGGTACGCGAAAAAGTAGTGCCGACTGCCACGTGGCTGGTGATCGACTTGGCACCTGTGCCCGCGCCCCTGTTCACGCCGATAGTACTTTGATATAGCGGCCGCCAAGTTCTGCAAAGCGTCGCTGCTGATAAGCGGCTCAATGTCGGGCATCATATCGCGCTTATCAGAATGCGGGAGGAGGGCGTCAGCATGGCTGAAGCGGCTCGCGGCCTTGAACAGGTCGGGGTGATCCAGAAATACGCTGAATGCCATCTCCAAATGCCCGCCCATTTCTGCAAACTCGGCCGCCAGGTCGAGTTCATGGAACCTGCTGTTACCCTCCTCAATCAGGCAGCCGATCCCTCCGTCTGTAGCCATCCGCTCGATTGCCGGGAAATCGGTGTCTATCCTCGAGCGCGCCAAATCCGGTGCTGAGTCATAGGCAAGAAAAATCGGCTCTATGTCCGCCTCCCCCAAATGCTGCCATGACAGCTCCAGGCCGACTCCGAGCTTCGCTAAGTAGCACTGAAGCAACTTGTTCGGCGCCCGTCGCAGGAAATCCTTAGGCTGGTAATGCCGGGCCATATCCTATGCCTCCTTCTTGGAACTGAGTTCCGCGCGAAGTCCACGTATCATCGGTTGACGGCGCTCATTTCTTGATATACGCGTTCAAGCCCACAAAGACCGGCTTGCCGTTCACTTCCACATCGGTCTGGACATTGCCTCCCGTGCTGGCGACGATCAGGGTCTTGCCGGACGAGGACGGTTTCGGTTTCTCCAGGGGTATGCGGATTACCAGCTCGTTGTTCTCAATCTTCGCTTGCATTGTATCCTCCGTTCGGAATCTGGCTTGGCGACTCTCCAGCACTGTCGATTGACATTGCTGGCAGCGACAACGCCCCACATAACCCCTCGAAGAACTCGTATACCGTCTTGATGATCCACCGGCAATAGCTCGGCTCGATCACGATCATGTCCTTCTCAAGGTACAGAGGCAGCGGGTGAGCCGGCATTTCCCCGACAGCGCCGCTGACCCTGATACCTATTCCGGTTTTGGCCAAGTGGCCCACGTGCTCTGCGTGACGACCTTCGACTCTACCGGACGCGTGCACGATGTAGTTTCGTATCTTGCTCAAATCCTCTATGTGTTTCCAAAGGTGAGTGGAGAAACCCACAGTGTCTTTCAGATATTTCTTGCACCTGGCAACCACGGCTCGATCAAAGCCCGGCAATGGCTTGCACGTGGGCTCCTGGACAATCGCACATATCTCCTTCAGCTTGTTTTCCAAGACAAGGTAAAGCAGAACTATACATGAGTAGCGGAAGTAGTTTGGTATGAGCATATTGAAAGTCATTTCGTGCTCTTGTCTCGCGATATCCCAGTCGTCATACTCCCAATGCTGAGCTGCGGCCGTGTCTCGGATTTGGGCAAGTTCCTTGTCTTCGACTGCCTGTAGCCTGGATTCGGCCGCTTCGTAGTACGTCCCTATCCCGCTAATGGCAGCCAAAGTGAGTTCACGCGCGAAGGAAATCCTTAATCTCATCGTACACTCAGCATTCGGATACTCATCTTCATCTGATGAGTCCCCTTTCTACGTCCCGGTAAGCATTTTGAGCCGCCACCTTTGCCGGGTCGGGTACTAGCGGAAATGTGGACAGGATGTGGGCAAACTCCTCCTCGGTCAGGCCGTAGAGGTGTGCCACCAGCCCGTCCAGTTCAGCCCGCAGCCGGGCGCGTTCTACCGGATCGGTTGCGCCGTTCTTGTGGCTTCCCAAGCCTACCTCGGCAGCCAGGTCGTCAAACTCAGGAGTCGTGCAGCCAGCAGGGCACCGGCCGCTTCGTCCTCGTCCAGCCAATACCGGGGCTGTCCCCAGCGATGAGAGAACTGGTGGATCATCTTGCCCTCGACTAGTGGAAGCCGACCCGGATCTGGTGACGTGCGGAACAGACGGCCATCGTTAGTCATGTGAAACTCGTTAGCCAGACGGAGACTCCAAGGCTGGCCCTGCTCTTCGCTAAGAGGCGGGTAGTGCGCCATCCTCTTGGCCACAGAAGCGTCCTGTTCGCCTCTGAACTCCAGGATCGGTAGTGAATCAGGCGACAGACGACGCACCAACGACACTGGAACTGCTATGTGGTTTGCGTCGATGCGCAAGAAGTCGTGCAAACCACCCGCGCTGACTGCTTCCCGTGGGTTTATCCTAAAGGCCGCTGCATTCCACTGTTCTTATGGTCTCTCTTAGTGGTACTCTGACGACACCTACCACTTGATCTCCGGATTCCTCGCAAGAGCTTATGCCCGTAACGATGACATGATCGCCCTTTCTGGGCACGGCCGTCCCACCCGGCACTGTGACTTTGACAAAACCGGAACCATCGCTTACCACGAACCAAGTCTTCTGAGATGACGGATCCAGGCTCGTGACCAACCCCCAGATCCTGACAAGCATGCCTATGTTGTTGACGCCTTTGCCGCCTTGGACTCCGCACTGCAAGTTGAATGGGCCGCCGCCCAGACAACTTGCACGCATGCCCAAAGGTGAGGTCGTTGCTCCGCCGTCGATCTGTGTTGCGCTCGACGCGTCAATGAACCTCTCGCAGTCGTCATTGGTTGAAAGGCTGCCCTCTATGTGTACCTTGTTGCTGACCACCAGGGTGTGCCCCGGACTCTTTACTCTGATGGCGCTCGTACGATCATCCACGCGTGCATAGAAGAAATCGACAAACGCCGCAGTCACAAAGGCGTCAGTCCCACTGATTGCCATGCCATCTGGCATTGACTTGTACCCAGCGATCTCAGGCAACGCTTCTAGCGAAAACGCAAGATGCGTGGTATTGCTGATGGTCCAATCGTCAGCACACAAAGGGCAATGCGCCATCCTGTACCATTGCGAACCACTTGAGCTTCCGAGCCAGCCCCATCTTGAGTTCTTGGTTGGTGGATAGATGTACTCTGCAGTCGCGTTCGCAATCGCCAACCAATACTGTTTGTTGCCCTCCAAGACGATCGGTCTGTCCAAAACCGCCGAGTATGCATAGACCATGCCGCCATCGTGGGATCCCGATGGGTCTGACACCAAGGATGTCGCCTGGCGGCTATAGTCTGTTGCGGAATAGCTCCTGGGATACCGGGTGCCATCCTCAATGCTCAGACAGGATGGGAAGCCGGGAGTATCCGGGTCTCCCGCAAAGAACCTGAATGTGAATGAGTCTGCCGCAGGGTCGGGATTGGCGCCATACGAACCCCACCAGTTGATCTTTGTTATTAGTCTTGGCCCACCGACTAGTATGAAGTCATCAGACTTCTCCTTGTCGTCACTCCAGTCGCTTATTCGTGAAGCGGCATGATTTACGGGGGCCTGGGAGAATACGACACCAGCCTCGACGCGAGCCGCACCCATCAGCAGACATGCTATCAAGAGCGCTTTGACTGTCCAGAGATCGCTTGCTCCCTTTGCGAATTGTGTGCGCATAGTATCTACCTTAGCTGCTGAGAAGGAGCAGCGTTCCTTCTCAGCAGAACTCCTACCTGCTTGCCGCGCCGACGCGTGGCGAAGCCGATCAGCGACAAGATGCCGCCAGACAAAGCAGCTAAACTCGTCGGCTCGGGCACTGGCGAGCCCGTTACCCGAATGCTGTCATTGAACATGTGCATCCAGTAAGGAGCGACCGTCCCCGTGTCGCCGTGCTTGAGCATATTGCCATACATGGCACGCCGAGCGGAAGGCAACAGGCTGCTACCCGTCAAACCCTTCAAGACTCCAAGGTGCAGATCACTGTCCGAACCAGATGTCTGGACCACAGCCCAATAGGTGGCGCCGCTGGTCAGCAGCGCGGAGGTGCCGAAATCTGCCGTATAGGTCGCGAAGTCGCCATTTGTATTGACAATCGTGCTTTGGCTGACTATCTCGGAACCCGGAATCGGTGATCTTGTGTCATTGGGGTTATTGTCGTAAAGCGCAAGTTCGAACAAGGTGTTTGTTCCTTCGATGTACTTGGCTACGACAGATATGGAACTCAGGTAATAGTCCGACGGAGTCGGAACGGTAAAGCTGACAGCCCCGCGCGTTTCGCCCTGCCAGTATCCGTTGGCCATAGGCCCCTGAATATCGTCGAATGCAGTGCCGCTGCCGACATTGTCGACCAGCACATCGGCTCCGGCGGACACCGCTGCCAGGGCAAGCGCGACAGGCAGTATCGCCAGGATAAGCCACGCTTTGGCCGCTTTGAGACTGCGCGAACATGTAACATCAGTAGTCATACAACAGTGCATTACCATCTTTCATCTTTATCCTTTCGTGCTATATGTAGCGTATGGCCCCCGAACATCAGGTCATGAACATTCTTTCCAAGAACAACGTTTGCAGCTTAGTGTCGGATTGTACACGTACTGTGCTGCGGACACATCGGTCCGTCGATATAATTGTGCATCAAAGAGGCAATCAATGCCCAAGCGTTGCAGAACGACTGATGTTTAACATTCAACGCCAACCGAGATGTATCGCGCCCACACTTGCCAAGCAAAGCCTCTTCCACATCCAAAGCCATCACATCAATCGTGCCCTGCGTGCTCGCAGTGCCGTAGACAGCTATCCATGATGACATCGGCAAGATCGGGGGCACCAATCGGCTCCTTCAACCACGCTTCTACGCGCGATTCCACATCCATCAACTTGGCCGGCCTCTCGGCACACTCCGAGCACGTGCCGAGGTGTTTCTCCAACTCGGCCTTTTCGTGAGCCTCCAGCTCATCGCAACAACAGACCGAAATCTTTGTCGCTACAGTTCAATTTCAACCACCTCCAATCTGTCAAATTGCATGTCCAAAGTAAAATGCACATCTGGGCTATGGAGCAACAGACTCTGTAATCCTTCGCACCTCACTGGATGGCAAGTCGGCGATCACCACGACTTTCCTTCCGCCGCGCCTGATCTGTCCAGTCTCAGCAACGCAGCACGTACTTGTGCGGAAGCAGCCAGAACGTGCCGACGCGTCGCCGTGAGGATCGTGCGATTGAAAGATCGAGATCGTGCTTAGGCCATCCGTATATGTGAGTAAAGCAGCACGTTCCCCTCGGTCACAGTCCAAGTCGTACAGGTGGCACCCTTCAAATTCGTAGCCTTGCGGCAGGTAGTGTGGCATCCCAACGGTGAATCCCATTATCCTCGTAAGTTCGGCCAGTGTGGCAGGCCGGCAGCACGTGGCGTATTCTACTGATTTGGCGGACGGCAGCTGGAACTCCTTCTGGTCGACTGTGCTCGCGCAGTCCATTTGCTCTATCACGACATCGCTACGCTTCTCACCCGAATACGAGTAATCGATCGATCGCAGGATTACGCAGCTCGCCCGGTCTATCCACAGTTCTCTGCTGGGACGTTGTCTTTGAGGTGACGACAAGCGCACGATGTAGGCGCTCCTTCCTCCGATCCAGCCTGTGCCCAGATACCTGGCTCGGTAGTTCCTCAACAGAAGCTCCGTCCGTTCATTATCAGTGAGCAGGTGTTTCAGACGACTGACCATCAGCCTGTGCCTGTTGGGCAGATAGATGTACGAGCTGTCCCCGCGAGTCAGCCACCATGCTCCAGAGGCTGGCCCGTCTGTGCACTTAGTTTTGTCGGCTCCGGACCGATGCAACACTGTGAAGTGAGCCTTTTGTGTTTCGCCGTTTCGGTAAGCAGTGGACTGAGTGTGCGCGACACGCGCAGTGGTGGTGTCGGCTTTCATCGCTCTTGCCACAAGTACATCAGCACTGCAGCCGATGTCGTTTTCCCTCCGAGTATGGACCGAGTAGACACCGACAAGAATTGCGAGAATCAAGACTGACAGATACTGCTGGTATCGTTTCATGTTATTCAGCCTGAAAAGCGAGAACGTAGGTGACCGTTGACGATATGGCCGCGAAGACCAAGCCGGGCAACGCGACCTGGCACGAGTCGACGGTCATCTCTGCTTGAAGCAACCTACACATGATTTGGCAGACGCTTTCGGACGCCAAACAAGAGACCACTGTTCCCACAACCATCCCGCACAACACAGGTACATCCATTCTAACCGGCCCGCCAGCCTCTCGAGGACGCAGCTTGCATCCAAATG
>Ga0209777_10010103_pt1 | contig 10044 bp, 8 predicted proteins | sample FrelakmetHBP12HB_FD_187147 | JGI IMG/M metagenome (GOLD analysis project Ga0209777, IMG submission 187147) | Freshwater lake sediment microbial communities from the University of Notre Dame, USA, for methane emissions studies -HBP12 HB (SPAdes)... | ecosystem: Environmental > Aquatic >...
AGAGTCGATACCTCAGGCAGTTAGTCTTCGCATAACCAATGTGGTGAATCCTGGTATTGTCTTGGGCATCTCCGTTCCTCCCGCCGTTGCCTTGCTCCTACCTCTCGTGATGATAGTCGGGTGTCTTGTCCTCTACTGGCGATTCGAGAGATCCAATAGCGCGCTACTGAAAGTCAGTGTTGGGCTGTTTGTTGGAGGAAGCTTGGGCAACATGGTGGATCGGATTGCCTATGGTCACGTCACCGACTTCATCGAGTTGATCTCATCTGGTGGTTACGTCAGGACAGTCTTCAACGTGGCTGACGTATGTATCATTCTGGGCATTGTCATTCTAGAAGTCTTCCTGATCAGGCTCCTCCTCAAGAAAGGTCGGGGAGAGAAGCAAGCTAATGCCACCGCGAACTGAACCTCCTCACCCCACCATCGCCTTGTAGAACTTCAGACTCCCCTTTGTATCCAAGCTGAGGTTGACATCCTCTGCCTTCTTGTGCTAGTGTCCAAGTGGCTTTCCCATACGATACGTGTAAAGGTCAGGCTTCCACATATCTAGTGCCCGAGTAGGGCAAGGGCAAGACTACTCACAAAAGGGGGGGTGAAGGATGAGTAGGAAGCATTAGCTGCTGGCAAAAAGACTGCGCCAGGTAGCGGAGCGCCTGGAAAGGGAAGCGACAACCTGGGGGTCTACGTCAATGAGTTCGGAGATACTTGCATCGGCACGGAGTGTTTCACCTTGGCCGTTGACACGAAACGTAGAGAGGTTAGAGTCGAAATCAAGCGTGAGACTTGTAGCTGTGAAATAGAGCCTTTTATAGAAGCTCTGAAGGAAACACTCGGAGTTGGTGCTAAGACCGTCTATGAGATCCCAAGCATTGTCAAGGATGATGTCCTCAAGGTCAAGCCTGACAAGTAGAGCTGAGCTGACACCTGGAGAGGTAGCCGTGAGTGGATATACAGGACCTGAGCGGAGGCTCTCAAAAAACCGGCGTTTTCGCAGCATGATTCAGGGGTGCCTGGAAGTGAACAGGAAGGAATTCCCTGAAGACATAGAGAAAATGTTCCGGACAATTCACCCAGATAACCTTGGTGAATTGCCGGCCTGGGTATATGCTGAACTTTTAGCTCACTGGAAAAGTAAATACGCCGAGCTAAAGGCAAAATACTTAGAGCTGAGCGGACGCCAGGAGTGGCAGCCGTGAGCGGATATACTGGGTGCTGGGGATGCCTGGGTGGGAATACTCACGCAGGCATCCCCAGACAAACTCAAAGGCTTCTCAGCAGGTGGCAGGCGACTGGCACAAGAGGGGCCAGGGGATTCAAGAGCCGCCGTTGCTTGAAGGGGAAGGACTGCTCTAAAATACACGGTAACTGAGCGTAAAAAGAGAAAGCCAGGTTTGGTGCGGCCTGGCCTTCTGAAAGTGAGGTTCCCTGAGGTTCCCTATGAGAGTTCCTCGTATTTATGATAGCACACCAATTGGTCAAGAGGATGTCAACATTGCTCAGGTCTGTGTATCGTTCTCGTTTGGTTGAAAGGAGCCAAAGCGTGAGATCAAATAGATGGAATCATCAACAAAAACCAAACGGAACCGATAAGACTATTGGAGTGTTGTCAATCAGCAAAAGTGGGACACAGGATGGGTAGCAGATGGTAGAATCAGGGTGTCGCAAGACCGCGAAGTGGAGCCAAAAGCGACACCCTGATTGCCTCCGAAACCGCATTTCTGGGGTGGACTTTCAAAGCTGGTGAGCCACTTACAAAAGTGAAGCAGAAGTATAGCAGATCACTTGCTGGGTGCTCGCAATAAGCCAGTGACCCTCCTCCAATAGTTGTACCACTTCTTAGGTCACGGTTGCCAAGGGTGGACATCTCTGCCCACCCTTCGGCAATAGCGGTTCTATTCTAGTCTCTGGTCGGTAACGGTCTCCCCCACATGAGGAATGTGACCATGCCAGGGGCCAGAGTAGGTGCAAAAGACAACTGCAGTTTTGCCAGGCACCCTGGGTGCACATAGCTTTACGTCTCCTCGACCCCTATGCAGGTTGATCTTGTCTTTGATGAACCGCATCATGGGTGCTGCTGGCAGCCACTCAAACGATGGCGAACCAAGAAAGACCAAGTCGTAGTCGTAGAAATCCTCTCCTGAAGCATCTTGGACCCTGCAAAGAGTGGACTTCACCTTCTCGTTGAGGAGACTGTCATGTATGGCATCAGCTACTTTCTTGGTATTTCAGGTGGCTGAATAGTAGATAATCAATGCCTTCAGCTTCTGTTCATCCCTCGATTCCATTTGGCCTCCCTTATAGGTCAAGTTCTGCTGCGAAATTATACCAACCCAACCTCAGCTTGGATACAAAAGGGGAAATAGCCGGATAGTGTGGGCTGGGCCAGCCGCTTGCCGTCTAGAATAGAGCAACTACGGCAAGGTTTGCCTGGTCTGTGACACCTGTCGCTGCAACATGTTGTCAGACAGGCTTTCAGGACAAGTCTGCCCAAAGAGGGATACAAGAGCATCCTTGATACATTCGAGAGACCGCCCCTGATGCGGCCCCTGGAAGAGAGTGCCTTGTGGCCCGATAATGTTCCTATACTGCTGCATAACAGCAAAAACACATCTGCTATCGAGAGACATCACTGGACCACCACTTTCGCCGTGGTGCCAACCGACATTGAACTCGTAGAACTTCTGTTGTGCCAAGACGTATTGAGTGGCGATAATGCCTTCATTTGCATGCGCCTTCAAGAAAAACTGGCCTCCGCCCAGATAGTTGCCCTTTGGATCAACATTTGCACCGCCAATCACGGGAGCCGGGAAGCCCTACGTGGCGACACGGGCGCCGTCGGGCAGAGCTGCAAAGGAAACCCGCAGACTCTCGATGTGACGGGGGGATTGTCGTTGGCAGGTATTTCAAATATCGCAAGATCGGAAGTAGCGTCTTCAAGGTGAAACTGGGAGACAGGGAAGTGGTAAACCACCTCATCATTATTAGGCACGGCAAAGATGTGGAACTTGTCGTTTGGGTTGCGAGGCGCTCTGTTGTTGAGCGTATGGTGTGCGGTAAGCAAGAGACGATCTCGGACAATGCACCACACCGTGCCAACGAAAGCTAACTGTACCTGTTCAACAGTTTCCTTTTGGTGCTTCTTAAACTCTGTCTTTTGGGTTATGCGGGAGCGCATAAGTGCACAAACTCAGAGTCTCAGGTATTGTATGGATTCTGCCAGCTCGGGCATGATCACCCCCTTTAGTACATCTGCTCAACGACCAAGCTGAACCTGTTTGTGTTACCTTAGCATCTTGGCGAATCATACGAATAGGTCTGACGGGCTTTGGAGTTCGCCTAGGATAGTACCAGCCTATGGAGGCTGTCAACCTCAGCTTGGATACAGAGGGAGGCCAACGTGAAGAACCACAGCCAAATCCGACTCCTGAAACCAGTTGATTTTACTATCAACAGAGCTCCTGTCAATATACCGTAGGAATTACCGAGGCAAGTTGATAAAAGGGTGTATCTTTCATCAACTCAGCTTTATATGCGTGACACGCCGCGGCAAGAATCAACCGACTGAGATTGCTCGATTTGCACTATCACCTTGACGTTTGTGACCTGCCACTTAGCAGCGGAAGTACCATCAGCAGATTGCCTTCAGTGACACGATACACCCACAACCTCAGCTTGGATACAGAGGGAGAGCATGGAGCTGGAGGACAGCCTGGTGTTCTAGACACAATACCTATGCCGTGCGCTTGCCATTGAATGGCCTTGTCGAGCATTGTGGCATCAGGGCACAGTGAGAAGGCAATAATAGATGGCCTTCTGGTGACTCAGAATCTGCCAGAACCAGTGACTGTCACTATCTTCGGCAACACTGGAGAAATCCAAAGACCGCTCTTCAATGGATCCACAACTGACGCATATTGCCCATGCGCATGGCATGCGCGCGTGAGGAGGCGAATGCGCATCGAGCCATCTATCCATCGGGGCAGATCTGAGTAACCAGCTACCAACTCCCTCATTTGTCTTTGCACATAACGTCGGATTGCTTAATTCGAAACAGAAAGGGGAGCGAGAATATCCTCCACTCCCCTCTGTATCATGCTGAACAACATACTATATTGTTTTGGTCAATAGCTCCAGCAAATCATCCTCAAAGGTTCGGCATCGGTGGGCAGATCCCAGCCTCTCTTTTACCTGGCTCCCAATTTAGCGGTTAGATCCGGGCTTACTTCGAGAAGAAGCTCCCATCATACCTCATACGGGTTTAGCCAGGAGGGCAGGGGCACCATGTTGTACACTCGGGATTGCTCAATTGAGATCCCAAAACAGGCAGCGGCGTCTCCCTACCCACCTGATGCAAGCTTAAGTCCTCCTAGCAAGATATTTGTACCAACTGTGGCACACGATACAGGCTGTGATTCTTGACCAGGGCAAATGCCAAACGCAACAGCCTATTTAGTGACGCTCCTACAATTTCCCTTCCGTTGAGGGGGTGGGCATGGGTCGGTCGCTCTCGCATCCGCTTAGCCCAAGCACGAAAATCGGAATTCAATCGTAGCATCGGAATAACCGATGTCCACGCACAGTATCTCAATACCGGGCGCCCTTGTTTACTCATGGGAGTATGTGTACGCCTTTTCCCCGCTGATTCCGATTCGGTAGGATTACTGCCGGCCATCTTTATCATTTGTTTCGCGCTGCGGTATGACTTGAAACAGCCGAGCTCCGCCAGTAATCCGCCAACAGCAATATAGTTGAGACCCCTTACGGAGAGTAGATATTTGCCTTCCTCTGTTTCATCCACCAGCCTGACTAGCGTTCTCTCTATAATGCGAGTTTGCCGTCTAATAAGTTCGAGTTTCTCTACCAGGAATGAAATCCCAGAGGACACCGACCAAGCACCTGCGTCGATCCCGATTGAGGTCGTCGCCAAGCAGTATAGTGCCCTGAGTTTCCTTCTCATAAGGCGTCCCTGATGTTTTGCCTCGATTGTGGCTACAAATTCCTCCTCTGCCATTTCTGCAATCACACTGGGAATAGGACAGGTGGAGAGTACGCTTAGAGCCGTCAGCCCACAAGGATCTTTGAAAACCTGAGTGAATTCAGGGAAAAGCGCGTCCAAGAGCCCTTTTACTAAGTTCGTTATCCTGGTCCTTTCTTTGACCAGTCGGCGATAGGCATTGTGGGCAGCACGCAGTTCAGCATAAACTCCCTGCGGTATTCTGCTCTCAGTAAACTCGCCAGTGCACAACAACTGCGCTGCCACCTCACTGTCTCGGTAGTCATTCTTCCTGCGGTTAAGGTCCTTTCCCTCTCGCCTACGCTTGAGGGTAAGCTGGTTGATGAAGCGGAAGGGAACACCCCTCTCATCCAGAAAGTAGGCTAGGTTTCGCCAATAGTGACCTCCCGTCTCAATGGCGAAAATGACACCATGGCAATCCGTTTTCAACATCTCCGTTCTGGCCCGGGCTAGCACCATCTCAAAGCCTTCTTTGGAGTTGTTGAACTTAAGCTTACTGTGAATTGTGAAATCCTGGGTCATAACCACACCGGCATGTCTCTTCTTGTGTGGATCAACTCCTACCACCACGTATCCCTTCGGGACCTGCTTGAGCTTATTTGCTGCGCTATTCTTCATTCGGATGGCTCCTCCTACATAAGATTCGTGCTTCGACAACCGCACCTTTTCATTGTAGCCGGAGCCATTACCGTCTCTCGTTCTATATACTAAAACAGGCATTTGTCTCGGCCAGTTTGACCAAAGCTCCCCTCAAATCAGACGACTGCTGATAACTTATGTCGCTTTGCCATCACGGCAGAAATAGCCCGTGGGCTTACCGCCAGCAAGCTTAGACTCTCCCCAGATAGGACAAGTGCCACATATGCACTTCTCCTTGGGGTTGAGATCTGTGCATGTTGCTTTCCCCGTTGAACAATATATCCCCGGAATGTCTTCTGCGCGCAAGGGTTTCTTGGCCAGTGCCTCTTTGATCCCCCCTATCTTATTCTTCACACATTTGCTCTTAGCCTGCACTGGACATTTTGAGCAAACGCACTTACCCACATTTTCTGATGTAAACGGCACTTTGGCTTTCTTTTTCTTACAGCACCACATCTTTAGTCCCTCCTTAAAGATATTGCTGCCATTCCAGGCTTCTGTGTGACCTACTGAACAAAGCAAGCTTCTGTGTGATGCAGCACTGTTGAGTTGCGGGCATGCTGCCTCATAGCACAGCTCAGGCAGCATACTATCCTCCCTTGCGGCGCAAGCGCATCAGCCACCATGCAATTGCACCGATGAGAACAACCCCAGCAATGATGCCGACGATCAGCCAGACCGATCCCGCAGGTGATGCAGGTGGGGTGAAGTCATCGGCGCTGGTGGCAGTGCCTCCAGCAGTGGTCACGGCTATCTTGCCGCTGGTAACTGAGCTCACCACAGCGGTAATCTGGGTGTCCGAATCAACAGTGAAGCTCAAGGCATCCGTGTCCCCGAACTTGACTGCGGTTGCCCCGGTGAAGTTGGTGCCGGTAATGATCACCGAATCGCCCTCATCAGCCGAGGATGTCGTGAAGGAAGTTATGGTCGGGAGACTGTCGTAGGTAATGCTGTACTGCGTGGCTGCGGTATTGCTGTTGAGAGCGGCGTCCTGGGCCACAGCGGCGGCCACGTTCACGGTCACCGCGCCCTGCCCTGCGGGAGTCACATCGAAGGTATAGACGGTGGTGCTCACCGCCACGAAGTTGCCGGCACAGCCATTGCCCACGGTGATATCGCCCACCACAAAGCCGGTGACGGCCTCGCTGAAGGTGGCGGTTATGGGAATAGGCGAGGTCTCCGTAGGAGAGGTGGCCGTCGAGGTCAGCGTCAGCGTGGGGGCCACGGTATCATATGTAATGCTGTACTGCGTCGCTGCGGCATTCCCGTTGGCGGCGGCATCCTGGGCCACAGCGGCGGCCACATCCACGGTCACCGCGCCCTGTCCTGCAGGAGTCACATCGAAGGTATAGACGGTGGTGCTCACCGCCACGAAGTTGCCGGCGGAGCCATTGCCCACGGTGATATCGCCCACCACAAAGCCGGTGACGGCCTCGCTGAAGGTGGCGGTCATGGGAATAGGCGAGGTCTTGGTGGGAGAGGTCGCCGTAGAGGTCAGCGTCACCGTCGGAGCAGTTGGGAGACTTTCGCCGGAGTTCACCCATTGGGCATAGATATCATAGTTGCCGCTGCGGTTATCCATCCAGGCGATGATGGCCCCCGCCAATCCATCAGAGGTGAGCTGGGAGCCACCTTGGTCGTCCGGAGCGGTGCAGATAGCCACGCCGTTGGCGGTCCACTGGACAGCGCCGGTGGAGTTCACCCTCTGGGCGTAGATATCATAGTCGCCGCTGCGCTGGTCAGACCAGGTGATGATGGCCCCCCCCGATCCATCGGAGGTGATTTGGGGTTCGAGTTGATTGCCCGAAGCGGTGCAGATGGCCACGCCATCGGCGGTCCACTGGACAGCGCCGCTGGAGTTCACCATCTGGGCGTAGATATCATAGTTGCTGCTGCGGTCGTCCATCCAAGTGATGATGGCCCCCCCCAAGCCATCGGAGGTGATCTGGAGGGTATCTTGGTCGTTCGAAGCGGTGCAGATAGCCACGCCGTTGGCGGTCCACTGGACAGCGCCGCCGGAGTTCACCATCTGGGCGTAGATATTATAGTCAGCACCGTTGCGGTCGTCCATCCAAGTGATGATGGCTCCCCCCGAGCCGTCGGAGATCAGCTGGGGGTTGTGTTGGTCGTTCGGAGCGGTGCAGATGGCCAGGCCATCTGCAGTCCACTTCACCGCGCCGCCGGAGTCTACCCTCTGGGCATAGATATGAGAGTTGTATTGGCCGCTGCGCCAGTCCTCCCAGGTAATGATGGCTCCCCCCGAGCCATCGGAGGTGATCTGGGGCGGGAATTGCATGCCCGGCGCGGTACAGATGGCGGTGTTCACGGTGGGGTCTCCCGACCACGCCCTGACTGCACCGGCCTGCGGCAACACCAGTGTCGCCGCCATAAGCAGACACAGTAAGCCCACAAGTCCCCAGCGTTGCATCCTGACTATCATCTTCATCTCTCTTCACCTCCATAGGCGCTCGGTGCCTGGTTTGTCTCCGCACACCGGCGGCCGTATTGGTTACGTCCCATCTCTTGAACAACTCCTGGCTGGTGCCTTGTGAAGCGGCATTCTCCCGGATTTGACTCTCCAGGGCTCGGCTTGGCATCTGACCAGAGGTTAGAGTAAGGCAAGATGCCTAACAAAGTCCTAAACATAGAGGCTTATTTCCTGAACATTTCCTAACCGAGATTTCCCATATCAACTCGTAGTGAGCCGACCTCGTACCTCTTTGGTCTCGATACCATTGAAGCTTCAGTGCCTCTTTAGCCTTTTCACCCATTGGGTTCCTCCAGCCAGACCCCTTGCCGCAAAGCTAAACACAGAGGCTCTTGAAGCTATTCTACCATAGCAATATGCCAAAGTCTCAGTTTGATATGTGAAATGCAGGACAAAATGATACACTACCGGCTAGATTGTGAGGAACCAAGCACATGCAAATCGCGGGATTATGGGCAGTTGATTCTTGGTGCGGCGTGTCACGCATATATAGCTGAATTGATGAAAGATACACTCTTTTATCAACCCACATCGGTAATTCCTACGGTATCTTGACAGGAGCTCTGTTGGTAGTAGAATCAACTGGTTTCAGGAGTCGGATTTGGCTGTGGTTCTTCACGTTGGCCTCTCTATGTATCCAAGCTGAGGTTGACACTATGTGGCCACTCATGATATTTTCCAAGACGACTTCCACATATATCTGCGGTTCAAGTGAGGCCAGATGGCCCAATTCAGGCGGTACTGGTGCATGGCATTGAATGTGTACCCAGTTGGGAGGATTAGCATATGGATCAGCCGACAATAAACAATCTTATGGAAATGCAGCGGACTTTCTTTAGCAAGGGCACTACCAAAGATATTTCCTTTCGTGTTCAGCAGCTAAAGAATCTGAGGGAAGCTATTGTAGAGAATGAGGGGAAGATTCTAGATGCCCTGAGGGCTGATTTGAGAGGGCCTGCTTTCGAGGCCTATGGTGTGGAGCTTGGCTTCCCTTTGCACGAAATAGATTACGCCATCAAGAACCTCCGGTCGTGGGCAAGACCCTCTAAGACGCCAACTCCCTTGATGCATTTGCCTGCTTCCAGCCATATTTGCCCTGAGCCTCTCGGTATGGTGTTGATCATAAGTCCATGGAACGTCCCCTTCAAGCTACTTATCGATCCCCTGATTGGTGCGATAGCTGCGGGGGAACTGCGCCATCCTGAAACCGTCGGAAATCTCGTCTCATACATCGTCTACTACCGCAAGACTCATCCGTGAGCATTTCGATCCCTCGTTTGTTGCAGTTGTGGAGGGCGGAGCAGACGAAACGCAGGCGCTGCTTGCGCAGAGTTTCGATCATGTTTTTTTCACCGGAGGAACCACCGTAGGCAGGATAGTCATGGAGGCTGCTGCGAAACACCTGACCCCCGTAACTCTCGAGCTTGGCGGCAAGACGCCATGTATTGTGGACAAAGACATTCACGTGAATCACACCGCAAGACGAATAGTGTGGGGCAAGTTTACCTATAATGGCCAGAACTGCGTGGCCCCGGACTACCTATTGGTTCATAAGGCAGTCAAGGGGCAACTTCTGCGCCACATGGTTGACTGCATCAGAGAATTCTATGGCGATGATCCGTCGAGGAGTCCTGACTATGGCAGGGTTATCAATGACCGACATTACTTGCGCCTTTCGCAGCTTCTTGGAGAAGGCACGATAGTAGTAGGAGGGCACACGAATCGTGAGGATTGCTACATCGCCCCGACGATCATTGACAACATATCATTGGATCACAAGATCATGCAAGAGGAGATATTCGGTCCTATTCTCCCCGTGCTGGAGTATGCGGACCTGGAGGAAGCAATTGCCATTGTGAACGGCCGCCCGAAGCCACTCGCCCTCTACTACTTCTCCAACAAT
>Ga0209777_10010104_pt1 | contig 10044 bp, 7 predicted proteins | sample FrelakmetHBP12HB_FD_187147 | JGI IMG/M metagenome (GOLD analysis project Ga0209777, IMG submission 187147) | Freshwater lake sediment microbial communities from the University of Notre Dame, USA, for methane emissions studies -HBP12 HB (SPAdes)... | ecosystem: Environmental > Aquatic >...
GGTCAGTATCCAGAAAAAGGTACTTAAGACATCTTTACGTTCAGAAATCCAAATGACCGATTCCACGTGAAGGGGATGTATGGCAAAAAGGGCCGCAACCAGAGCGCTTGGCCAAAATCCCCCGGTCATTTTTTCCAAAACAAGAAACAGCAGAATGGTGTTGAGCAAATGAATAAACAAGCTGGTCAGATGATGTCCACCGGCATTCAAACCGAAAAGTTGAAAATCCAGAATGTGGGACAGCCAGGTCAAAGGATGCCAATTTGCAGCTTGAAAGGTAGTAAAAGCCCAGGCAATACTCTTTGGGCTAATCGGTGCCTGAATATTTGAATTATTAAAAACATATATGGCATCGTCAAAATTAATAAATGGATATTGGGACACTTGTGAATATACCAATAGGGTGATTCCAATCAAGATCGAAGAAATCAAGAATTTTTTATTAACAGTCGGCATTGATTTGTTTTGCTTTTTATTTAAGATGGATCCGTAAAAAGTCATCGAAAGTCCCTTTTCGTTATTCCAATGAAAGCCGGAAGAGATAATACGGCCCCATATTTTTTTGCAAGGTCAAGTATTTTTTCTGAAAGCAAAAAAATCTATCTTTTTCTTCGGGTGAAAAGGTGCTCGAATTCCTGGAAATATAATTCAGATCATAAAGCATATGGGTGAATCCTTTGTCTTTCAAAACCTTATAGACATCCTCTGTTGAGCGGGATCCTGACAGGATCTTCTGAATGGTATAGGATTCAAACATGGAATCGGAATAATAATCCCGGTCCAATAAAAAGCCCCAATTCTTCATATAGATCAGAAATATCCTAGAACGGTCCGGTAAATTTTTATTGATATAGTCAATTATATCATAGGAGGGAAGCCTTCGCCTCAAGAAAGAATCACGGCCTTCCTTTCCGATAACAACCCCTATGGGTTTGATTTCCAGGAAATCCCGGATAATATAAAATCCGTTAAAAGCCATACTTCCCAGGATCAGGCAAGAAAGAATGGATAAAAAAAACTTTTTGGGCTGATATTGGGTCAGAATATGACCGATCAGTAAGGACAAGAACGGAAAAATTGGAATTAGATACCGAATTTGTTGGGCGGAACAGGTCCAGAACAAAAAGGTAAAAAAACAGTAGATTAAAATAATTTTGGTTGGAATCCGCACCCGGCGAATTCCAATCAGGAAGGGAAGGATGAGTATAAAGATCGGCCCCAGAAGACCATCAAATTCCGGACTGCCGGTTTTGGCCCGGAAACTTAAATTCCAAGGGAGCAACAGGTAATCTAATAAATTTCGTCCCATTCCCAGAGTGGAAACAAAGTAATCGTAAAGCCTAGCCTGGTCGGGATCCCATCCTCTTCCCCCGAACATCGAATAAAAAAATGGATAAAAGGGATTTCCGGTCATGATCCAGTTTTTTATATAAAAAGGCGATCCTAAAAGTGCCGTTGAGACAACATAAAGAAAAAGTCCCCAAAGCATCGGCCGCCAGGGAAGACGATCATGGGAATAGGTCCACAATATCCCTAAACACCCCAAGAGGGGTAAAAGGAATGCGGTATACTTACTGCCTACGGCCAGACCGGAAAAAATACCGCACAAAACTAACCACCGGTTCGATCTCCTTTCAAACCAACGGAAAAAGGCAAGAACGGCGGCCAGAGAATAATAGGTTATGAAAAGATCATTATAGGCCATGTGGGAGGTTATAAAAACAGAGGGAATGGTCAAAAAAACAAGCAGGCTGAGGAAAGGGAAATCGTTCTGAAGGATCCTCGGCTTGGAAAATTGCCATATCCCAAGAAGGATCCCAAGAAGCGCAATAAAATGCATTCCTTTGGCCAGAACCTCGCCCCTCAGAAACAGTCCGACCAGAAACAGCATCTCATTCAGTAAGGGGTAATTGGAAAAAATATTTCCGGATATAAAGTAAAATCCCCGGTGTTTTAAAAAAAGTTTGGGTGCTGCCAGATGATAAATAAGGGCATCCTTTCCGGGATCCGGCGTTAGAGATAAAATGAAGCTTCCTAAAAGACCTAACAAAAGGAACAAGAGGGCGAATTGTTCTATTCTTGAATCGGGTATTCGAAAAATTACCGGTCTGCCCGAAAAAGGCAGAATGTTGAACCAACCGAAAAAAGATAAGATAGTGAAAAAGGATAAGAGTACAATTAAGGCGACAGGCTGGAGAAACTGAAATATCCCCAAAACGAATATTGAATAGCCAAGAATCGTAAAACCTAAACCAAGGGAAAAGAAAATCAACTCACCCAAATCGGTCAAGGGCGGGTTCACCTTTTTTAATACCAACATTCCCAGACCGGTGGTAACAAAGGCAAAACCAACCCAAAAGAAAAGGTTTAAGCTTTGCTGAAAAAGTGCATTTAGCATCATCATCAGATAAGAATTTGAATGGTGATTTTTTGAAATTAATGTTTCTTGGCATACACCAACAAGGTTGCACCTTTGCCTAGTATCCCGGAGATAAGGTATTCCAAAAGGGCAAAAGGGAAGATCAAAAAAGCAAATCCCGCCCAGACCAAGAGGCTAAAGAACGAAGAGGGGCTGTCGATTTTTTTTAACAAAGAATAAAATCGGTTAGGCTTGGCACGGGGTATTTTATTGAAGAAGCTTTGTATAAATCCAAATGGGTTTTGCTCTATGGAGAAAGTACTTCTTTTAATGACTTCGAATCCGGTGCGGCTCAGGCACTGAAGAAGGGTTTCGGAAGAAAAATGATAGGTATGCCTGGGAAGATCAAGGTGAAACCATTCGGCTTGAAACAACTTGGCCTGAAAACTTCCGAAGTTGGGAACCGCAACGACCAAGAGACCGCCTGGGTGAAGGATTCGGGCTGTTTCTTGGACTATGCCGATCGGATTTTCGGTGTGCTCCAATACATGCCAAAGTACAACCGCATCAAAAAAATTATCCTCAAACAAAAGCTCGTTTAAATTTCCTTTAAAAAAATGGATGCCTTTGGAAAGACCATTTTCTGGAAAGTCTGTCCTTTCCACCCCGTAACAGGCACACCCCTTATCATTAAGAATCCTTAAAAGGTTTCCACGTCCACAACCGACATCAAGGATCCTGGGTGGAATGCCTGCCGAGAACCCCGGTCTGCTTTCCAAATGGGACAAGACTACGCCGGCACGCCGGTAATTCAGCCAATAGGTTATGGTCTCCGCCAGGCCTTTAAATTTTTCTTTTCCAGCACCGTAATAAGGCAAGGCATAATACTTTTGTAATTGGGCCGGGCTAAGAATCGGTTCTGTTCTAACCAGACGGCATTGAGCGCATTCCATCAAATCAAAAGATTCTTTCCCGTTATCAAAGTCTAAAGCGGAAATAAGAAGATTAAAATAACGCCCCTGGCAAAAATAACAAGGAACCTTATCGTTATTTTCAACATCACTTCTCATCATTTTTCTCATCCCGGTAATTTTTTTTTCAAAAATAATTTATTTTACTCCTTATGGACTCTTTGTTTTAATGAAGATTGTTTCTCTTCCAGCGCGATCTTCAAATTTCCTTTTGCGCTTACATACTCCGGATCAATCGTCAATGCTTTTTGGAAATATTCAATTGCAATATCCAATCCACCCTGTTTAGCCAATAACACGCCCATATTATTATAAACTTTAGCTTGCTTGGGTTTGATCCGCAACGACCTCTGATATTGGTCCAGCGCCTCCTCATATTTCCCCAAACCCATGAGAATATTTCCATAGTTATTCCTGGCATCGGGATGGTCCGGTTTGAAACGTAATGCTTCCTGATAATGGTAAATAGCACCATGAATATTCCCTTTTGATAATAAAGCATTACCGATCCCAAAATGGGCTTGGTAGTTATTTTTCGTCACCCTTAAAGCATGCTGAAAAACCGTCATACTGTTTTTCCAGTTCTGCAACTGCTGCCTCGAAACGATCACGAAAAAAGCGACCACCATCACTGCAGTTATGGTAACCAGTATTTTCTTGACATTTAATTTAGAGAAAAGATCTGACACCCCCCAGGTTATCATTATAAATATTCCTATTAGGGGCACATACGTATAACGGTCTGCCATAGACTGAAAACCCACTTGTATCAATCCAATAACCGGCACCATGGTTCCCAAAAACCAAAACCACCCGACAGAAAGATAGCGCCATCGACGATAGGTAAAAAGTACGAAAATGGTAATAATGGAAATCAACGAACAAGCGGCAGCAACTTTAAAAAAAGATATTACCTCTTCATAGGGATAAAATATCGCCAAATTATAGGGCCAAATCATTTTTTTCAGGTACATCATATAGGATATCAGCGCATTTAAAAAACGAATATCCAATGGGTACTTCTCAAGTGATTTAATGGCCCCGCCGTCTTGAGCGGCATATACCGTAATAAAACAGGATAGACCGGCGAGAATGATCAAAGGCAGCTTCTCAACAATTAAACCATAATCCCTCCATCGGTGCCCACCAGCAGGTTTCTTGGAAAATTCCAAAGAAATCCTCCGCAGAGGCCAGTAATCTAAAAGAATCAGGATAAAGGGCAAGGTTACCAGAAAGGGCTTTGTCATAAGCCCCAAAGCAAAAGTCAGAACAACTAACATATACCTTTTTAAAGAAGGGACTTCCCGATAAAAAACATAAACCAGCATCGTAAGGAACCAGAAGAAGGTACTCAGGACGTTTTTTCTCTCAGCTATCCAGGCAACCGATTCAATATTAAGGGGGTGAATCGAAAAAAGAATAGCGACAAAAGCACTTTTACAGGTTTCTTTGGTTGTTCTATCAAGAAAAACAAATAATAGAAGAGCGTTGGCAATATGAATCAGGAGATTTGTCCAATGATACCCGGCAGGATTCAGTCTGTAAAGATCGAAATCTAACATCAAAGAAAGCCAGGTAAGGGGATGCCAGTTAGTCGTGCAGGTTGTCGTGAATGACCAGACGATACCCCGACTTGTAAGCCCTGATTGGACATGTAAATTTTCAAGTATGTAACTATTATCGTCAAAATCAATAAAGTCATAATACTGTACCTGCCAGTACACAACAAGATTGAGGGCCGTCAAAAAAGCACAGACAAGTAAGGTGCGGTATCTATTGAAGTCAAATTTCTGATCGATACATTCCATAAATTATTAGGTTAAATCCTTTGTAAATTCAGGCGTAATCTACACCTAATTTCTTGTTTGGCGAAGATATATTACACATCCCTGATCCGAATAGAACTCTTTCCAAGCCGGCTCCGTTCGCATTAAGAAATCGGCACCAGTATTCGGTTTGATCAGCACCATATCATGGGGATATTTCCGCAGGAAATCCCGTCCATTCTCTTTTCCTGATAAAAAAAGAAAATACTCCCTGGACACTTGGTCCGGATAGACCGTCTCGTAGCGGCCGTCCATAGCCACACGGCATAAAGGAGAAAAATACCAGATAAGGAACTCTCCCCATTCAAAGTGGGGCAAAATATTTCCTTGAAACCGCTTCGCTTTTATCCATTTATAGGCCCCTGCTGGGAATTGAGGTGATGGGGTCGCCAAGGCAAAACTGGGTGACACCTGGAAAGACAGCGAAGGATTGCTGAATAGATAAACAGACAGCAAAATGACCACCAGGACTCCTTGAGGAAACCACGACCGCGAACCGCCACTCAGTCGTCTCTCCTTTAAGGTCGTCCAGTATTCGCTCAATACGAGGGGCAGAAAAGATCCGAAGACCAAGCCGAAAAAGACGTTGTGCCGAACATGGGAGCATCCCCAGTAGATAGTCATAGCCAGGACTATAATATCGGTATAGTCCCTTCGGCGTCGAAAAACATAGAGAAAAGAGCAACTGAAAGTCATTACGATGAAAATAATTACCGGCACGCCGTAAATCCCTCTTTTAAAAGCCCCAAGAATCGAAACCCATTCATTAATCTCCGGGCGGGGCAGGGAAACGGCCTGGATGGTGTACTGCCAATATTGGATCCCATAAGGATTAACCAAGGTCACCAGTGCGGCCATAGCTCCAATCGTGAGAAAAGGAAGGGTTTTTCTCCTAGAAAGACCTTCTCCCAGGCCGTAAAGAATGATCAATCCCAGTCCGGCCAAGAAACCGCCATGAAGGTTGCACCACAGGGCTTGGATCGGCAGCAGCCACCAGAGAAGGGACCATTTGAGGTCTTTTTTGGCACTCTCTAAGATATAAAGGGTCAGGATAAAAAAAAGATAAGTAAAGATTTGTGCCCTGACAGGGACATAGCCAAACGAGATGAGTAAGGCGGCTGGAACCAGAGCGATGAGGCCCCAGATAGGCCAACCTCCCTTTTTGATGGCCGTCAGATACACCAGATAGATGGTGATCAATACGACAATATAACGGAACAACTGGAGCCCCGCAGCCCCGGAAACTTTATAAATAGGATAAAATAAAACCCCGGTCAGCCATTCATGGTAGATCCAAATGGGTTTTGTCGGGGTATAGGAAAATACATCTTGGAAAGGGAAATAACCTTCTTCCCAGAAAATGCGCCCAAAAGCCAGATAACCCCACAAATCATAATCGGCAATAGGACTTGAAAACAAGGCAACGAATAAAAGATATAACCCGGCACCCAGGAGTGGAATCTTTACCAATGCCTGCCGATTAACCGCCAAAGGGATTACCCTCCGTTCCAAGGGGTTAAAGTCGAAATTTCAAATTGGTTAATGGACGTTTGACTTCTTCAGCTTTACTATTTGTTCCCGGACCTTTTTATTGCCAGGGTTCAACAAAAGGGCCTTTTCAAAATAAGGGAGTGCCTTGGAATCATCTCCTTGCAACTCGTAGAGAAATCCAAGATTCATATATCCCTGATCGACGGTTGGGGACAATTCGACAACTTTTTGAAAATATTTTTCCGCCTTTTCCAGATCATTCAAAAGGGCATAGGATTTTCCCAATTGGTTATAGGCTGGTGCAAAGAACGGTGCCAGGCCAGCAGCTTTTTGATATTCATTAACGGCTTTTCCATACTCTCCTTTTCTAAAAAGCGAATTTCCTCTTAAATTATAATGAACCCGAGTCGCTTGTTGCCAGCGATCCAAGGTTGCAACTTGTTTTTTGAAAGGCAATACAGTCATAAGTAAAAGCATGACAGCGGTCCCGAAGAAAAAGAGCCCTTTGATAACCTGCTTGTTTTTAAAATAATCGATTAGGACAACAATGGCCTGAGCCGCAAAGAGGGAAAGGAAGGGTACTGCCGGCAAACGGTATCGGGAAGCATTAAAAAAAATAAGAATGGTCAACCAATAGGCCAGAACCATTACAAAAGGCCAATAGGCTTGCTTAAATTTATTTTGGGTGGCAATCATCCCCAACAGGGCTAGAGATGAAATCGATCCGAAAGGAATCAAAGGCCAGGTCCTGATGGTTTGATAATAAGCATAGTTCGAATCAAGATCGTGGACTTCATAGTTCAACCAAAAAAAGACGATCTTTTTCATAAACAACCAAAGGGAGGAATTAAAATGGGCCTCCATATAACCCAGAGTTTGTACTATCCAAAATCTGGAACACTCCGACGGTGTCAGGTTTCGACCGGAGAGCCTTCTGGCTGTGTTTCGAAATAGTACATGGGCATAGTCAGGTTCTCCTCCGCTTTCTTCGATAAGCCCCTGATCAGGCAAATCGGCCCTTTCCAGACCCGTGGCCCCTGGTCCATTCCCGTGGAAAAAAACCTTTCCCATGTCGGCAGTTACCAGAACAGGGTCATGAAATCTGATATAATTTCTCAAGGTGACGGGCAAAACCATCAGGGAAACTCCCACCAAAAAAAGGAGCGAATATCGAATTTTTTTCTTTTTCCCTGAAATGGTCCAAAATATCCAACAAAAGACTCCCGGCAAAAAAATCAAGGCGTTGGCCTTGGTAATAACGGACAGACCGAGAATCACTCCGGACAAGAGCCAGATCAAGGGGAAAGGTTTATAAGGGTTTTTCTGTTTTGCCCAAAGCAGGGTCAGAATAAAAAGGGAATTAAAAAAGAGGACAAAAGAATCTGGTTCCAGGGTCATCTCAAAAAGGATAAGATTCCCATAAAGGAGTAAAATAACAGCGGCAATAAATCCAACGGTCCGGTTAAAAACCTTTTCCCCGATCAGAAAAATAAAGACGATGGTGATACATCCGGTAAGGAATTGAAAAACAATCATGGCCTCCCAGTTCGGCCCATAGATTTTCTGGAGCAGAACCATCCCATAGAGATAGAGGGGACTCAAATCCAGGATTCGTTCTCCGATATCTATCCCTTTATTAATTTGATCCGCGAAAAAAGGGTATTTAAAAAAGGCAAGAGGTTCGGAAAGAAAAAAGAAGAAATAGAGCTTTAGGGAAAAAGCAGAGACAAATAAAAGCAAGCAGAGGATGTACCGGTTTCTCAGCCAGGAAGGCTTTCCTTTAAAACCCAATCCTTCTGCTGATTTTCTATTCATGCGTTATGGATTTTCTTTGAAAAAGGTAAGTATAATGGGGATTGCCGAAGCCAGATTGTCGCAGACCCAATCCGGCTTGATCTTGGTTTGAGTGGTTAGGATTTTTGTAATGGTTTTTCCCCCATGTCCGGTTTGAACCAGGACGGTTCGACACCCTGCCCGTTTTCCGGCCTGAATGTCTTTCAGGTTGTCTCCGACCAATATACATTTTGTTAAATCCAAACCCATTTCCTTGGCCGCTTTTTTCAGCAACCCGATCCGGGGTTTCCGGCAGTGGCAGTGGTCATCCGGGTGATGGGGACAATAATAAATTTTTGTAATAAAGCTGCCTGATTTTTGTATGGCCCTGAGCATGCGGTTGTGAATGACCGACAAATCAGCCTCCGTAATGATTCCCCGCCCGATAACCGATTGATTGGAAATCACCACAACAGGGATACCGGCTTTATGGATCTTTTTTAAGGCCTGGCGGGCTCCTTTTATAAATCGGAACTCCTCCCAAGATTTTACATAATCCGCCCGATCTTCGTTAATAACCCCGTCTCTGTCTAAAAAAATAGCCCGATTCAAATATTTCTCCTTATAAGTTACCAATGAAATGAATTACCGCATCCCTTTCACTTCAGCATCCAGACGGTTAAAAAAGCGAACCATAAAACGATGCCGACCTTCGGCTAAGGATTTTCCCGAAGAGGTCAACATCCGCTCTTTCACCTTTATTAATTTGACTTGAAACTCCCGATAAGCAGTGTCTTCTCGACTGTAGGAAACGGTTTTTGAAAGGTCCCGATGGGAATTATGAAGCCTGGCCCCGACTTCCCCGGCAAAAAGAAAGGCCCGGCCGACCCCCACAGCCCCGATGGAGTCCAATTTGTCGGCATCAAAAAGGATTTTTGCTTCTAAAGATTCGGGGGCCTGCTTTCCCCGGAAACGGTGACTTTGGATACAATGAAGGACCTCTTTTTTGATTGGATCAGGGAGGCCAAGTTTGAACAAAATTCTCTCTGCCTTTTTAGCCCCAACCTGGGCATGGCAAATTTTTCCCTTGGAAGCTTGTTCTTCTTTCCGGCCGATATCATGCAGCAAGGCGGCCAAACCTAAAATCAATAAATTAGCCTTTTCTTTTTTTCCTATTTTTAGGCACAATCCGTAAACCCGTTTGACATGGTCCCAGCCGTGGCTGTTCAAGGAAGAACTCAGTTCTTTTTGAACCAGCTTCCGAATGAATTCCCATCGTTGGGTTGAAATTAAAGATGGAGGGTTAATCATAAATTTATCGTCTCAAAAAAACATGAATACTGATGAACAGAGAGATTCGAAATGGAGTTTGTAGAAAAAAATGACGAATGGCCCGATATCCTGATCGCCTGTCGTTGAAAGGTAGTCCATTTTGGTTATTTAACAATGAGTCTATCTAAAAATCGTTTCCCATAGACATTCAATTTATCCGGGTCGTTGACCTCCAGCCACTGATGATCCGACGTCAATCCTCTTACTTGGATCTGCAAAGAAATTCGAGTGGTCTGTGGGTCCGAGCATTTTATTTCCAATCGGATGATCTCTTCCGTTTTGATAAAAGGGT
>Ga0209777_10010105_pt1 | contig 10043 bp, 6 predicted proteins | sample FrelakmetHBP12HB_FD_187147 | JGI IMG/M metagenome (GOLD analysis project Ga0209777, IMG submission 187147) | Freshwater lake sediment microbial communities from the University of Notre Dame, USA, for methane emissions studies -HBP12 HB (SPAdes)... | ecosystem: Environmental > Aquatic >...
ATGCCGAATCAATGTCCAAATGACGAATGAAGGAACCCAACGCCTGTCAAACCCCGGATTCGTGGGCTTTTTCGTGATTCGAGCTTCGTCATTGATTCGTCATTCGGGCTTCGTAATTCGGATTTAAGGAGTCGTAACCACTTGGAAGCGCGGCCTCCCTTGCCGATCAAGGGTTTACGGTACCTCGGCAATGGTTTCTCAGATATATTCGAGCCGGTCCCGGGAGTATCCGGCGTGAAACATTTCCGGCACAGGAGATTGGCGTGAGATGAGAGGCCTGCCCAAAAGCCACTGCGGGCCGGGGCTGATTGACCTCCAGGTCAACGGCTACGCCGGATTCAGTTTCAACGGCGATCCGGCCGGATGGACGGCGCAGCAGTTCCACCATGTCCGAAGCGCCATGGCCCGCCGCGGCGTGGTGGCGGCCCTGCCGACCTTCATCACCGACGACACGGCGCTGATGATCGCCCGAGCGCGGAAATACGCCGAGGTGATTTCCGGCGACGCGGCGCTGGCCGCGTTTTTCCCCGCCCTGCACATCGAGGGCCCGTTCATCTCGCCGGTGGATGGCCCGCGGGGGGCGCATCCCAAGTTCCACTGCAAGCTGCCGGAGGCCCTGGGCGATCTGATCGACCGCCTGCGCCAGGCCAGCGGCAACCGCATCGCCATCGTCACGCTCGCCCCCGAGCTGCCCGGGGCCCTGGAGATGATCCGGAAACACGCCGCCGCCGGCATCTGCATGGCCATCGGCCACACGCAGGCCTCCGCATCGACGCTGGACGAGGCCGTCGCGGCGGGGGCCCGGCTTTCGACCCACCTGGGCAACGGCTCGCACGCCCTGCTGCCGCGGCTGGACAACTACGTGCAGCATCAACTAGCCGACGACCGGCTCTTGGCGACCTTCATCGCCGACGGCTGCCACATGCCGCTGACCACCCTAAAGAACTTCATCCGGGCCAAGACGCCGCAACGAAGCATCCTGATCACCGACGCCGTCGCGGCGGCGGAAATGCCCCCGGGCGTGTATGAACTGGGCGGCGAGCAGGTCGAGCTGAACCTCGACGGGCGGGTGGCCAAGCCCGGCGCGCCAAACCTGGCCGGCTCGGCCTTGACGTTGGACCGCGCCGTCATCGGCACTCACCTGCACTGCGACGTGACGTTCGAGCAGGCCTGGGCGATGGCCTCGACGATACCGGCATCGCTGCTGGGCCTCCCGGCACCTTCAAATGTGACGGTCAGGATCACGGAGAAGGGATTCATAAGCCAGTATAAATAGGTAGCTGTCCCTGTTTTTCCCCTGTTTTGTCCCCCAAAAGATACTGGGTACGCCGCGTCCTTGAGCCGCCGGCAACTTCCTGCATCGCCAGAAGGATCAACTGCGCCTGGGCCGCTTTCCCTGGGATGCGCCGGGCATTCAGCAGCATTCGCGCCGCACGCCGGCGTCAAGGAGCGGCGGCTGGCGCGGTCTTCAATCCCTTGACGCAATTCCTGCCGGCGGACTTGGCACGGTAGAGGGCCTCATCGGCCGCCTGGACCAGTTCTTCGGGCGACTTAGGCCCCTCATTGTCGGCGACGCCGAAGCTGGCTGTGACCTCCACGGCCTTGCCGCGGACTTCCAGAGGCCGGGCACAGATGCTCGTCCGCAGCCGGTCGGCAAAGACTGTGGCGGCCTGAGCGGTGGTTTCCGGCGCGACGACGACGAACTCCTCGCCGCCGTAGCGGGCAGGGGTATCGGATTCGCGGCAGCCGTCGGCCAGCAAGCGTGCCACTTGGCACAGCACCTCGTCCCCGGCAGGATGCCCGAACCGGTCGTTGACCCTCTTGAAGTTGTCCAGGTCCGCCATGATGACCGACAGATGTCCGCCGTGCCGCAGGAGCCTGGCCCATTCCTGTTGAAGGCGCTCGTCCAAGGCCCGGCGATTGGGAAGGCCCGTCAACGGGTCGATCCTGGCGTGCTCGATCAACAGGTCCTGGAGATGCTTGGTCCGCAAGGCCGCCCGGACCCGCGCCCGCAACTCGAACGCGTCGAAGGGTTTGGTCACGAAGTCGACCGCGCCCAGGTCCAGTCCCTTGACTCTGTCGTCAATGCCGCCCGACCCGGACAGAAAGATCACCGGGATCGAACAGGTGGCCGCGTCCTCCTTGAGCCGCCGGCACACGTCGAAGCCGTTCAGGTCAGGCATGTCCACGTCCAGCAGGATCAGGTCGGGGTTGTGGCGGCCGGCCATGTCCAGCCCGTCTTTGCCGCCGCTGGCGCACAGGATTTCGTGGCCTTCGTGGGCCAGCCGGGTCTTGGCCACGGCCAGGGCGTCGGCGCTGTCGTCGATGATGAGTATCTTCATGTCTTCCTCGCATCCCCGCCAGGGGCCCTTCGGGCCTGGGGCGCAGATTCAGCCGCGTGTCCCGCCTGGATTCTCTCGCACAGATTCGCCAGATTGCTCAACGCCAGCATGGCCGCTTCCGCGTCCTGCTGCTTTGCGTGCGATTCCAGTTCGCGAGCCGCATCGGTCAGGCAGGCGTAGCCGTAGCTCCCGCCGGCGCCCTTGAGCTGGTGGGCTGCTCGTTGCAGCACATCCCACTGGTTGTTCGCCCCCGCCTGTCGCATGTCCGCCAGGCGTTGCGGCAATTGGCCGACGAACTCCGCGATGATCCCGGCCATGGCCGGGTCGCTGCGGAAAACCGAATGAATGGCCTCGTCCGAAGACGGCTCTTTCGGCTCCGTCTCGGCGGGGGCATCCTCGGGCCCGGGCTGCGGACTGCCCATCAGTCGGGCCAGCGTCCGTAGCAAGCCCATGCGGTCCACCGGCTTGGTGGCGTAGTCGTCGCAGCCGGCGGCGATGCACTTCTGGCGGTCGCCGGCCATGGCGTGGGCCGTCAGGGCAACAATGGGCTTGTCGTATCCCGCCTGACGCAGTTGGCCCGTCGCGTCGTACCCGTCCATCTCAGGCATCTGCATGTCCATGATGATCGCGTCGTAGGGCGCCCCCGCCGACACTGCCGCCAGGGCCTTCTCCACGGCCACTCGCCCGTTGGAGGCCAGATCGACCTCCACCCCGGCCTGGCTGAGGATCATGGAGATGAGTTGCTGGTTATCGGGGCCGTCCTCGGCCAGCAGGACTCTTCCGCAAAGCTTCCAGGCGACGGGTGAGGCCGACTGTGGCTGATGGGTCGCCCGGGCTGCCACCTCGGAAAGGTCGTTCAGCATGCGGACAGACGCGGGTAGTTCCGTCTCCAGCGTGAAGGTGAACGTGCTTCCCTCGCCGGGCCGGCTGACGACGTGGATGTCGCCGCCCAATGCCTCCGCCAGCCGCTTGCTGATGGCCAGGCCCAGGCCGGTGCCCCCGTATTGTCGCGTGGTGGAGGAGTCCGCCTGGGCAAACGGCTGGAAGAGCCGGCCGATCTGCTCCGGCGTCATGCCGACGCCGGTGTCCTTCACGTCGAAGGCCATCGCCGCCCGCCCCGCCTGGCCGTCCGTGATGCAGCGCACGACGATCTCCACATGGCCCTGGGAGGTGAATTTCACGGCGTTGCTGACCAGGTTCACAAGAACCTGCCGCACCCTCGCCGGGTCGCTCAGGATCGTCTCCGGCAGCGGGAACTCGTAACGAGCGTCCAGTGACAGCCTCTTTTCAGCAGCCCTGACTCGCATCAACGATACTGTCTCCTCGACAATCTGCACGGGCGAACAGGGCATGCGCTCGACCTGCATCTTGCCGGCCTCGATCTTCGAGAGGTCTAGGATGTCGTTGATGAGCCCCAGCAGGTGCTCGCCGTTGCGCCGGATGATCTGAATGCTCTCCTTGTTCTGCTCGCGCGTGGGGCAGGCCTGGTGTTCGGGGCACGTGGTGCAGCACTCGATGGAGCTACCAAGCATCTCGGCGAATCCCAGGATCGCCGTCATCGGAGTGCGAATCTCATGGCTCGTGTTGGCCAGGAACTGGCTCTTGGCGGCGTTGGCCTGCTCCGCATCTTCCTTGGCTTGCCTGGTTTCTTGTTCGGCCCGCTTGCGATCAGTGATGTCTCTGCCAGTTCCAGAAAAACCAATGATATTGCCCTTGTTGTCCTTAAGTACTGAACCGGTAAACTCGCAGGGAATTTTCCTTCCATCTTTCAAGACAAAATCAGCATCTATCTTTAAAATGCCTTCTCTATAAATTCTCTCAACAGCCTCGGCAATACGCTGAATATCTTCGCCTGAAAAGAAATCTAGCGGCTTCTTCGAAGACAACTCTTGATCGCTATAGCCGGAGATTCTTTTAAAAGTTGCATTCCAGCTTATGAATTTGCCACTCAAATCAAATGAGTAGAAGATATCAGCAATGGAGTTTAATGCACTTTCGGTAAACGCCTTTGCATCTTTTAATTCCTCCTCGGCCCGCTTGCGGTGGGTGATGTCCTCCGCAAAACCCGCCAGACCGCACGGCTGACCTTGCTCGTCCTTGAGGACGATGACCGACATTTGCGTCGGGAATGTCATTCCGTCCCTTCGCACGTGTCCCACTTCAGCCCAGCTATGACCTTGCCGCTCGACCGTTGCGTTGAACGGCACCACCTCCGTCTTGAGCTGCTCGTCCGTGTGGAAGACTCTCAGGTGCTTCCCCACGAGTTCCGCGCCCGACTCGTACCCGTGCATCCTGGCCCAGGCGTCGTTGACGAACTGAAGGTTGCCGTCCAGGTCCGCCACGGCGATCCCTTCCGCGGCCTGTTCGGCAATCACGGCCAGACGCCGCAACTCATGATCCATGCGTTTGCGCTCGGTGACGTCCCAGAAGATACCGAAAACGCCAACAATCTCGCCATGCTGGTCTCTAACCGGCGTCTTGACGGTGTGAACCGAGACCTCTTTGCCTTCCTGGATGTATTTCTCTTCCAGCTCGTCGGTCCGGCCCGTGTCCATGATTCTCTGGTCGTCCGCGCGATACTTGTCGGCAAGTTCCTTGGGGAAGAAATCGTAGTCCACCTTCCCCACGGCATCCGCGGGGCGGATGCCAAGGTCGCGGGCGAAGTTCTCGTTGATCGACACGTACCGGAAGTCCCGGCCCTTCATGAAGACCTTCTGCGGGATGTGTTCCACAAGCGTCCGGTATATGGCCTCGCTCTCCCGCAGTGCCTCCTCCGCCCTGTAGCGCTCCAACCAGTGGCTGAGAGTCGTGGCAACCGCGCTGACCAGGTTCTGTTCCTCTGGCAAAAAGGGCTTGCTCTCGGAGTAGAAGACCGACAGACGCCCGCAGACCTCTCCCTTGACCTCAATGTCTGCGTGGAGGCCATGTGTCAGGCCCTCCGCCGATCTCCCGGAAGTGAATCGCTGGCCGTCGAGTGTGATGACAGACGCAGCGATCTCGGGATACCCCATCGCCTGGACCAGTTGTTCGACGGCGCGTTGACACAGTTGATCGACGGGAAGACCCGCTTGCAGGCTGTCACGCACCTGCTGCAAACAGGTCAGTTCCTTCACTCGCTCCCGCAGGGCCTTCTTGACCTCGTATTCGTCGGTCACGTCGTGGAATACCAGCACCGCGCCGCGGATGCGGCCTTGGGCGTCGCGGATGGGGGCGGCGCTGTCGGCGATCTGGTGCTCGGCGCCGTCCCGGGCGATCAGGGCCGTGTCGTTGCCCAGTGCGACGACTTCGCCAGTTGCCAGTGCCTTCTCCAGGGGATCGGCGGCCGTCTCGCGGGTTCGGACGTTGACGATGCGGAAAACATCGGCCAGCAGTCTGCCGGCAGCCTCCGTCAGCGGCCAGCCCGTCAACTGTTCGGCCACCGGGTTCATCCGAACCACCCGGCCGGCGGTGTCCGTGGCGATGACCGCATCCCCGATAGAGTGTAAGGTGATTGATAGATCTTCTTCCCGCTCCCGGAGCGATTCCTCGGACCTCCGGCGCACGACCATCTCCTGTTCCAGGCGATGGTTCGCTGCGGTAAGATCGGCGGTGGCCTCGGCGACCCGCTTCTCCAGATCGTCCCTGGCCTGCTCCGTGGCTTGCCTGGCCCGATGCTCGGCCTCGGCGCGCCGCTTGCTCGTGCGCAACAGGGCCAGCCAGAACACGGACAGGACCGCCAGTATGATCAGGAGGACGGTGAAGACAACGAGTATTCGCCGTCGCTGCACATCAATCGTGCCGTACGCACAGGCCTCCACGGTGGCGGTGAGTTTCCGCATTCCATCCGCGTAGAGTTGCTTCTGCCTCTGGTATTCGGGGCTGAATAGGATGGCTGACGCCGCAGGCTGGTCTTTTCGGCGGACAAGCTCGAATGCCTTGTTCTGCATCTCTACCAGCTTGCGGTTGGCCGCGTCGGTCTGGGCAACGAACTCTCCGATGGTCCCTGGATCGAGCCGAAAACTCTCCTGAATGGCTTCATCCAGTTGCGGCTCAAACCGCCGGTAGCGGGCCTCCCAGGCCGGATCGAGGGTGGCAGCGGCCATCCGCGCGGACATGGTGAGAACCTCGTCCAGGTGAACGACCTTTCCGGCCAGTTCCACCAGACGATCGTGGGAGTGGATGTGCTTGGTCTCCCCATGAAGGGTCCAGAACTGCCAGCCAAGCCAGAGGAGCGCGGCGGCGGTGAGGACCAGGACCGGGGCGAGCCGCCAGACCGAGCCCCGCTTGACGGCAGTGTGAAGCGGGTGCTGTTCCGTACGATCAGGCCCTGGCGTTATTGACGCCTTCATGTGACCTCCTGGCGGGCGGGTGCCGCTTTGCCGGGCAGGAACAGCGCCTCACGATGCGACTGACACCATGCCAGCGCAGCGGCCGCGACCTTCGGATCGAATTGGGTGCCGGCGCATCGCGTCAATTCGGCAAGCATCTTCTCGACCGAGTAGCCCTTCTTATACGTGCGCTCCATCAGCATCGCGTCGGTGCAGTCGGCGACCATGATCACACGCGCCCCCAACGGGCTTGCCTCACCGGCCAGGCCGTCGGGATAGCCGCGGCCGTCCCATTGCTCGTGGTGGTGCCTGACCAAGATCGACTCGGCCTTGAACAGGCCGATGGTCCCCAGAATCTCGGCGCCCAAGCGCGGGTGGCGGCGGATGTACTGGAATTCCTCCTCCGTCAGGGGACCGGCCTTCGTCAGGATATGGTCGGGGACGCCGATCTTGCCGATGTCATGCAGTAAGGCGGCGATGCGGATGCGTTCCATCAGCCGGGGCGGCAGGCCCAGGGTCTCGGCGATGGACTTGGCGTAGTGGGCGACCTGTTCGCTGTGCCGGCGGGTGTAGGGATCCTTGGCCTCGACGGCCCGAACCAGGGCAAGCACGCTGTCCAGGGAAGCCCGGGCGGCCTGGTCCTGGAACTCCATCGCGTCCGCGGCACGCCGGGCCAAAGCCGAAAACTGCGCCTTATCGTGAAGGGCCCTTGAGGCGACCGAAAGCAACTCGCCGGCCCCCAACGGCTTCTCCACGTAGTCGAACGCCCCCAGGAAAAGCGCCTGGGCGACACGGTCGCGCGTGCCGTGTGCCGTGATCAGCACCAGGCGGCAGTCGGGGGCCTTTCGCCTGGCGCAGACGAGCACGTCCAGGCCGCTCAATCGAGGCATGGAAATGTCGGCGAGTATCAGGTCAAACGCATCGCCGTCGAGCAGCGCGATCGCTTGCTCCGGCTCGGTAGCGACCGTGCAGTCGTACCCCTGCTGGCGGAATTCGTCCTGAATGAAGGCGCATACCGCCGGCTCGTCGTCCACGACCAGCACCCGATAGGGACCGGTTGCCATGATGCCGCACCCGCTTACGGCCCCGACCCAGTATCAGACATCGGCACGAAGAGGGCGGCCCTGAAACGACAGCAATCTAAATAATGGGGAAAACAGGGGGAAAACAGGGACAGCTACCTATTTTGACCGTTGAGAGAAACCCCGCAGCCGTTTCCGCTTCCGGTGGCTAGGAAATACCCGCCACAAAATAGGTAGCTGTCCCTGTTCTTGTGTTGCTCTTGGTGGTCTTCGTGATCTTTGTGATCTTCGTGATTGTGCGGATTACGTGAAGACGCTGAAGCGTTCGCGGGGCGCCAGTTCCTGCTTCTGGGCCTCTTCCTCCTCGCCCGAGGGCTTGGGGAAGCCGATCTTCTCGCGGACGATGTACAGCGGCCGGCCCTTGGTCTGGTCGAAGATCCGGGCGATGTATTCGCCCATGACCCCAAACAGCAGGAACTGCACGCCGAACATCGCCACCATCGCGGCCATCACGTGCAGCCACCACGGCCAGGGGACCCACGGCAGGTTGAAGGCCGCGACGGCCAGGGCATAGACGGCCGCGGCGGCGGCATAGATGACCGCGGCCACCACCAGGAACGTCCCGATGGCCGGGGCCATCCGCAGCGGCCGAGACGAAAAGTTGTACACGCCGGCCGTGGACATCCGCATGAGCTGTTTGAGGGAATAGTTGCTCTTGCCGGCGATCCGTTTCTGGGCCGTGTAGGGGATGCCCACCTGGCGGAAGCCGATCCATCGGACCAAGCCGCGGACAAAGCGGGCCTGCTCGCGGACGGTCTTGAGGGCCTCCAGGGCCTTGCGGTCCAGCAGGCGGAAGTCCGCCTGGTCGGTCAGGTCGGCGCCGCTGGAGGAGCGGATGAGCCGATACATCAGCCGCCCGATGCCGCGGCGGAAGGGGCTGATGCCCTTGGTGTCCCGGCGGACGGTATAGACGACCTCGAAGCCTTCGCGCCAGCGCGAGACCATGTCGGGGATCATCTCCGGCGGGTGCTGGCCGTCGGCGTCGAGCGAAATGACCGCCCTGCCGCAGGCGTAATCGTAGCCGGCCGTCACGGCGACCTGGTGGCCGAAGTTTCGCGACAACTCCACGACGCGCACGCGGCTGTCGTCAGTGGCCAGCCGGCGGAGAACGCCCGCCGTGTCATCCGTCGAGCCATCGTTGACCAAGATGATCTCGTAGGGCTCGCCCAGTTTGTTGGCGACGGCCGTCAGGCGATGATAGAACTCCTCCAGGCCGTCTTGCTCGTTATAAACGGGCGCAACGAAACTGAACGTTATCTGCGGTGAGTCCAGCGTTTCCATAATGGCCTTTCATCGTACGGTCAACGCCGCGGTACGCAAGAGAAAAACCGCCTGCCGCCCGCGCGGCCGCCTTAGCTCTACTATCGGCCAAACAGGCCTGGCGGGAACATACCGGAATCTCGGCAGGGGTTCACTTTGAAAGGCTCATGGATCCCCGCGGCCGTCACGGTGATTCGGCATCGACCATCGCCATCACCGCCCCCAGGAGCGCCACGGCCGCCGTCTCAACCCGCAGCACGGTATGCCCCAGAAGGACCGGCACAAATCCCGCCGCGAAGGCGGAGGCGTACTCCTGGGCCGTCAGGTCGCCCTCGGGCCCGACCAGGATCACGATCGGCCCTCCGGGCTGGCGCCGTTTGAGGGCCTCGCCCAGGCGGAGGGCGCCCTCGCACAGGGCCCCCGCCAGCCGCAAGGCCGTGCGGTCCAAGGGCCCGACGCCCGTGCCGCCCAGCAACTCCGCCAGCGGCCTGGGGTCGTTGATCGTCGGCAGGAAGTCCAGGCGGCACTGCTTGGCAGAGGAGATGCAATGGCTCATCCAGCGCTGGCGCTTGGCCTGCGAGAGCGTCTCGCCGCCGGCAACACTGCGCTGGAAGACCACCGGCGTCAGCGAGGCCGCCCCCAGCTCGGTCGCCTTCTCCAGCAGCCAGTCCAGCCGCTTGCCTTTGGGAATGGCAAAAGCCAGGTGGACCCCCGGCCCGGGCCGCAGCCGCGGGGGCAAAAGGTCCTCGATGGTGGCCACAACCCGGTCCCGGCGAATGTTGGTGATCCGCGCCATCGCGGCGCCGCCGTGCCCGTCGAACAGCTCCACGGGGTCGCCCGTTTCCAGGCGAAGCACGCGCAGGGCGTGATGCGCCTCGCCCTCGTCCAGGGTCAACTGCCCCACGGCAAGCGAGGGGGCGTAGAATCGCGGCAGTTTATGTTCGGCATCAGCCATGGGCTGGTCTATATTGCCGGTGGCGTTTTCCGCCGCAGCCGCTCATTCCCGATTGGCGGCTGGCCAGCGGCGGCTGGAAGGAGATTGTCATGCAATG
>Ga0209777_10010106_pt1 | contig 10043 bp, 6 predicted proteins | sample FrelakmetHBP12HB_FD_187147 | JGI IMG/M metagenome (GOLD analysis project Ga0209777, IMG submission 187147) | Freshwater lake sediment microbial communities from the University of Notre Dame, USA, for methane emissions studies -HBP12 HB (SPAdes)... | ecosystem: Environmental > Aquatic >...
GATCACGAGCTTGGAGTTCGGCAGGTCGCGATGGTCGTTGCCTGTCGGATAGCCGTAAGTGGCCTGGCAGGCGAACATCCAGCCCTCGTTAGAGGCTACGCCCCACATCAGGGTGCAGCCCCCAGCCATGCAGAAGACTCGCACTGCGGTTCTGGTATTATGCACCTGACCAATGTCACCACCGGTGGTGAGATATATCGCCGCTGCAGGGCCGTAAGTCTCTTTGACCCGCTTGTATTGGCTGGCTACAGTCTCCAATGCCTCGTCCCAAGATATACGCTTAAACTTGCCTTCGCCTCGCTCGCCCACCCTTTTCAGCGGGTAGAGAAGCCGGTCCGGAGCATATACCCTCTGGCGGTATGCCCGGCACCGGAGGCAGTTCCTGAGCTGCGGCTCATCGCCGTCGTCGGTCTCCAGGCGTGTGATTACCCCGTCTTTCACATGCACTTTCAGCAGACAGGCCCCGCCGCAATTCATGTCTGTTCCCACGTAGTACGCCTTTTCCGCGGTTGCCATAGTCATACCTCCTGAGACCTCATGCCTCTCCAACTAAACCAAATCAAATCAACTGCTATCTGACTGAGGCCAGTTGAAAGCTAATGAGGGCCGATTGTTGGCTCTTATGCAGGCAGTTACAGAAATATCACATTGCTGCGTTATTTTCAAGTAACTTCGGTTCATAACTTTGGTTTAGCTTCGAATGGTCTTCGTAGTAGAGGATCGGAATGGTTAAAGAATTTGTAAAGGAAATTGGGGCAAGGAAGGGGTATGGGTTGTTTGTGAGACTCTATTATCGTCGGGAAGGGGATGATTCGACATCCAGAGGCAGTCGAACCTGTTCGAACTTTTGCTTCACGATTTGAGCTATCGTCTCTATAGTTTGTGAGCCCAGGGAGCCGAGCATATCTGCCAGTTCATCCAGAGTATACATCTCGTCTGTATGCACGATGCCCCGTTTCAAGACTATGACGATCGCTTGCCCTCTGCTGCGTGCTCCGAGCTTAATGCATGCCTGATGTATGATAGCTTTTACCGTGCTCGTGCTTGTACACAAGCGTTCAGCGATGTCCTTATTGGTCATACCTCGAGCGGCGAGAATAAGTGCTTCTCGCTCCCGTTGGGTCAGCGGATAATTGTCTCGTTCTTTCACGAATCTACTGCTTCTACGCACCCAATTTTACTACACGCCCACCAGGTTGGCAACTTTGGCATATCTGTTCTAATTCGTCGACACTGTGAAGGTATCCGGCGAATGTACAGTGATAAACCCGATGGGGCTGAGCTTGGGGACACATACCAACCATGGAAGTCTGCATGTCTGCCTGGGCTACAAAACAGGCCTCTTTTCAAAAGAAAAAGCCCGGGAGTTTTTGGATATGTACCTTGAAGAAGTGAGAAACTTCCCTGGAGAGACCTTCTCGACGAATTTCCCCCTTTGCTAAAGGGGACTAGGGGTATTTAGCGCCCCCAGAAAATGAAAAGGGCCCTCCAAAACGGGAATACCTGAGCGGAATTGAGCAAATATCCAATTCAGAAGCGCTCCCCAAGGACTGCCTTCGGAACAAGTGCGCACGTTTTGGCTGATTAGAACACTATGGTCCTACACATTCTTGTCCAGGCGTAGAAGCGATGTCGCAGACCGTAAACTAAGAGTCGGAAGGGACTAGATGTGGCCACAATGAATCTGTTGCAGTGCTTCGTCCTATGTTATGTGCTCATTTATTGTGCTGACCAAATTCAGACGGTTCAAGTGCCGAATTGCTGGCATCTGGGAAATAATCATAATCAGGATGACTACACCCACAGCTATCAGGTACGTTCGCGGAAGTATAACCAGACTGTAAGACAGCATATCTGTCTGCAAGATACTGAAGGAATATACCGCTAGCATGTAGGAGAGGGGAATGCCAAGTACAATGCCCAGGAGCCCCAGGATTAGGTTTTCTATCGTTATCATTTCTGTAATTTCACCTTTGCTTTCTCCCAGGGTGCGCATTGTAGCAATCTCACCGCGGCGCTCCAGGATGCTTGCGTAAATGGTGGCGAAGACAATAGTCGAGGCGAGGGCAACGCCGAAAGCAAACATTATCCACACCATATTGCTGTTGAAGGCCATACGTTCACCGACCATCGCCTTGGTTTCACTCGTAAGCTCCACTGAAGCTGTACCCGGGATCCGAGAGGATATTTGTCGCAGCGTGCTTTCATACTGCGGATTGATATCCAGCATAAGGCCACCGATTACGGGCTGTCCTCCCAATAGGTCTTGCGCTTTCTGCAAAGTCACATATGAGAAAGCTCCCATCGGTTGCTTTATGAAGCCAGCCACTTCTATCTGCTGACTGCCAGAGGCAGAACGCAGATTGATAACATCGCCTACATCCACATCGAGCGTCTTCCTTAAAGCCCCACTCAATAGAATGCCCTTGTCCCTGACGTTTATTATTTCTCCGCTCGTAGAATACAATCCGTATAGCTTAGCCTCAGGGGAGAGACCTATAACCATGGTAGAATAGCTTCTGCCTTTATATTCCATACTTACAGGTAACTGCAACACGGGCTCTACATTCTTGTACACTCCTTCGTTAAGCACCTGGCTGGCCACCGTTTCTGGCTGGAGTTGGGCAAATGCAATCTGAGCATCGTATTTTTGAATCTTTTCAAATTGAAGAGACATGAAAGAGTTCATGGAATCGATGAAAGCAACTGAAACCAAGATCAGGCTAATGCCAAAGGCAACTCCTAAGATGGTATACAGGCTCCGGAGCCTGCTGCGGAAAATATTGCGCAGAGGGATCGTCCATGAATACGATAACCGGGCCAAAGACCGGAAAGCTCTTTCAAATAGTGGATTTATTTCTCTTGCAGGAGCAGGCGTGCGCATGGCATCAGCTGGTTTCAGGCGAGCGGCGGCATAGGCAGGGATAATGCCCGCAATGACGCAGGGCAGGATTCCGGCAAAAAAACCTTCTGCTATCAGAATCCAAGGTGTCCCTGCGCTTCTGAAGGGAAGGCCAAGTACACTCACATAAATTCGACTCACAACCTCCGAGAGAAAATAGCCCGCCAAGGTCCCAGTAATAGCCCCTGCAACTCCAATGATTAGCGCGAAGCTCAAGTAATGGAGAAGAACCTGATGCCGAGAGTATCCTGAGGCCCGCATTAGACCGATCTGGGAGTTCTGCCTGGAGACAATTCTGGCGAGTATGAAATAGGTGACCAGAGCTGCGACAACGAGGAAGAGCATGGAGAAGACCTGTGACATACTTCCCATCAACTTGAGATCTATCTTAAGAATAGCGTTGCTTGGCTGCTCCTCTGCAGGCACAACGCTCATTATCCCGTAGGGCTCAAGTATATTTTCACTCTCCCTAACTATGAAGTTTATGTCTGCTCCCTTATCTACAATAACGCAAAACTCGTTGATGGAAGAGTCACCAGTAAGACGGTTAATAGCTTCCTGAGGAACGAAAACAACCCCGAAGGTTTCGGGTGATACAAATGTCTCTTGTCGACTCTTGGCGGGCCAGAGATATTCTGGGCTGGTCACTATTCCGGTGACTTGGAAGTCAGTCTCTAGACCACCTATACTAAGGGAAACGGTATCCCCTGGTCTTAACCCCTGGTATTTGGCAAGATTCTTCTCAACCAACAAGGGATTGATTTCGTTAGCCGGAAAGTAGGAGCCTTCTTCCACCCTGACATCGTCTACAGCAGGGTGGGAGGAGGACGGCATGGTTATTACCCGTGCCACTAGCGTTTTAGCTTCGTTTCCAGGGATTGTCAGCGGAATATCGGAATTCACCCTACCACAAACGGCCTTCACCCCGGGTATTGACCTCAGGCTCTCAATGGCCTCAGCGGGAGCCTTGACAACTTTGACTGTGAAATCAGCAAAGGCCAGCGTTTGATATGAATAGTCATAGGAGTGTTTCAGGTTATAGTATCCTAACGATCCCGCGTCGAAAAAAGCTACGCCTAACAGAATTACTCCGGTCAGTACGAGGAAGGCCAGCTTGGAACTAGCGAGGTCTCTAATGAGTTTGCGCTGAAGGCCCTTCATAGTGCCTCACCACCTCAATTCAAAGGGGTCAGTTGGGGCCTGATTGGTCTTGATCTCAAATATCTCGCCGCCACGGAGATGGATTACTCTATCGGCTATATCGCCAATGGTGGCATTATGGGTTACGATCAACACGGTCTTGCGATCCATCCTGTTGATCATCCGAAGTGCGCTCAAAACAAGTTTGCCCGTTTCGCAGTCAAGCTCGCCTGTAGGCTCATCACAAAGTAATATCGCAGGGTCCTTTACCATTGCTCTTGCTATCGCAACTCGCTGTTGCTCTCCTCCAGAGAGTTCGCTCGGATAGTGGTCAATGCGTTCTTTCAGACCAACCATCTCCAGCACTTCTAGCGTATTCTTGGGGACCTTGACCAGATCGGCAGTGAACTCAACGTTTTCTCTGGCTGTCAACGTCGTTATCAGGTTGAATGACTGGAAAACGAAGCCAATTTGGTTGCGACGGTATTTGGTCAAGCCCTGGTCATCCAGTGCACTGAGATCAATGCCGTTAGCCATGATCTTTCCTGAACTGGGCGAATCGATACCTCCCACGAGATTCAGAAGTGTAGTCTTTCCCGAGCCACTGGGCCCGAGTATGACTATTAACTCTCCCCGACCTATATTCAGTGTTACATTCTTGAGAGCCTTTACTTGTGACTGCCCCATGCGATACGTTCGCGATACATCCTCAAGTCGTATGATTATCTCTATCCCTACGTTTGGATCGATTGCTGATTTCTCTCGACGGCTGTCAAAGGCAGGGCTTTCCCTCTCGCGCGCGTAAGGTAAGCCTGTTGCCGCTTGCGATTCTCTCGCCATCGTCTCCACAGCCTTGTTTGCAGCAAGACCCACATCTGCCCGAGAGCCTAAGGTTTCACTCTCGAGAAGTGGCGAGGTCTCAGCACAAATCTGCTCCACAGGGATTGAATGCCCCTTGGATTTGATGGTAGACTCATGGCCAGCAAGAGCCTTGCTGTGCCTTCCCAGGTCTGCGTGTTGTGATTGGTGCCCTTGCTCTTCCAACTGCTTGATCTTCTGATTCAAACGACGTTGGTACTCCTTGTTTTCTAATACTAATCCTCTCTTTTCAAGAGCCCGTTCTATTCTCGCGCCCAAATCATCTAGGTTGAAGGGTTTGGTCACATAGTCGTAAGCGCCCCGCCTCATGGCTTCGACCGCTATTTGGGTATCTAGCAGTGCCGTGACCATGACAACAGAGGTATCTGGATGATCAATGACTATTTTTGATAGCACCTCCATCCCCGACAAACCCGGCATTTTGACATCTAGCAGCACTATGTCGAAGTCCTTCATGAATGACTTCCAGAGGGCTTCATTGCCATCGGCCGCGACATCACAATCATAACCATCTGCCTTTAATTTGATTGAAAGGAGGTCCCTTATCGACTCCTCATCATCAACTACCAATATTGTTCCTTTGGCTTCTACCATTTCTCCCCCAATCGCTTCAAGAACCATCGGAGATTACCGGTATCTCCACAACAAAATTGGCTCCTTGACCAAGCATGCTCCGAGCATATATCCGGCCACCGTGGGCCTGTACTAGGTCATAGCAGATACTCAGACCGAGCCCGGTTCCCTTCCCCACTTCTTTGGTAGTGAAAAATGGATCAAATATTTTCGTAAGGTTCTCCTCTGAGATACCCGGACCGTCATCGGTAAACGTTATTTTGATCGTGGCACCTTCTGCATTCGTCCTCACCAGAAGCCTCCCCCTGCCATGCGCTTCTAACATAGCTTGTTCTGCATTATTGATGATGTTAACGAAGACTTCCTGCATCTGCTGGAAATCAGCCATCGTCTTGGGAAGATTGGGTTGTAGTTCAGTCAGTAGCTCTACGTTGTTGACCTTCAACTGATGGGCGCGAAGTTCTAGAGCCCCTCGAAGAGCTTCGTTGATACAGATTAGACTCTTCGAACTATCATGTGGGCGAGCAAAGGAAAGCAGATTACTGGTTATTCGGGTAGCGCGGTGTGCTTCTCTGTAGATAGTCTGTACGCATTTTTTAGCGGTATCATCAAAGCTATCGTTAGTTGTCAGAAGCTGGGCAAACCCTTGGATTGCAGCCAGGGGATTGTTCAGCTCATGAGCTATGCCGGCAGCCAGCTCGCCGACCGCAGCTAGCCTTCCAGCAAGGCCAAGCTGCTCCTCCAGCTTACGTTTCTCTTCCTCAGCACGCTTGCGAGCGGTAATGTCGTGGCCAAGGGCGACCAACTCGACGGGGTCGCTATGTGGAATCAGTGAGATGGCGTATTCCACCCACGCTGTGCTCCCGTCCTTCCTTCTCACCTTGCCTGTGCCCCGGAAGAAACCCTGCCCTTTTAGCGCCGTGGAAACTGCTCCGAAGAATTCTCGGGGGTTTATGTCCTCTGGGAAAAGGGAACTTACTTCCCTGCCAACTAAATCATATCTAGTGTATCCATATACCGCCTCGACCCTTTCATTACACCAGATTATGGTCCCATCCCTGATTTTGAAGACAGCATCGGTGAGGCTTCTGACCAATGCAGAGTAGTGTGCTTCAGATTCTCTCAACGCCTGCTCAGCCCTCCTATGCTCTGTGACGTCCCTCATGACCCCTGTCAAGCCAATAATCTTGCCATCGGCAAGCAAAGGTGCGGCGTGGAAACTCACTACTATTTCATGCGCATCCTTGTGCTTAACGGCTATTTCATCTAGCACATTCTCGCCTGAAAGTGCCGCTTTCACCATTGTTGTTACCCTGGGCAGAACTCCCCTACCTAACAGAACTGCGACATGTCTACCCAAGAGATCTTCCGCCTTGTATCCCAACATAGAGGCAAAAGACTGATTTATATATATGAATTTACCCGCAGTGTCTACTTGGTATATTCCATCAAGAGATGCCTCAACAATTTCCCTATATCTCTCCATGCTCATTTCCAGAAACTGTCGTGGCCTGCGGCGGTCGCTCGAGCCGCCGGATTTGACATGGACTTCATTTGCCACGGGGTTACCCTTTTTTTCCATGCACCACCTGCCAACGTTTAAACGCCAATCCTTCGACCATGAGAACACCGTCGGATGCTATGCTAAGGCACTTCGTTATAGTTGAGTCTTTGCTGAATTCGAGCACAGGACCAGCCAACTGTCCCGTGCTAAGATCAGGTTCGAATAATTTATCTATACGACTGTCATAAAATTAGCATAATCGCTTTACAATATGAATGGTACTTACTGCGATTATCGATAAGAAAATGGTACTATACAAGCCAAAGAAGGATGGGTGCTGGATAGTTGCCCGATGTCCGGGGCAAGTGTCTTACTCACGTGAAACTCGTGCTACCTAAATGGAACTACGCACATGAGCCATCTGTCAAGCCTCATCGTACACAGAATTGTCTGCTCCCAAACGAAGTGTTTTTGGAGCACCTCTGAATGGCAAACAGAATCCCCTAACCGAGACAAAATGCCCTTGAAAAATAGAATAAGTGTTCTTTATAACACGGGCGCTCCCACTCCTGCGGCAGTGGATGGGAGTGTAGAAGTGTGGGAACACGGCACCCTGTGTCCCCATGGTTGAATTCTTCCCCCTCATCCTTCGGCGGGCTCAGGACAGGCTTTTATCTCTCCCGCAAGGGGCGAGAGGAGGTTGAAATCCCCCTTGCCCCCTTCACAAAAGGGGGGATTTGAGAGAGGAATAGGGCTGGATTCCTGCTTGCGCAGGAATGACATATTATAGGCCCTTTCCTTCCGGGAAGGACTCAGAGCGAACGGAAGGAAGTATATTTTCGGAGAAATAGCCCAATGAATTTGGCAACTAAGGGGTAGCGATGAGATTGCTTCGTCCGCCCGAGGCGGACTCGCAATGACAAGAGAAGGGCACAGTGCACAGTGCCCCTACATGGTTGGAGCGGATGCTCCAACCTACCCAAGAGGCCTGGATTCCTGCTTGCGCAGGAATGACATCACGAGGGGCGTGAGATTGCTTCGTCGTCCGCCGAAGGCGGACTTCTCGCAATGACATGAGGGAAAGGGCACAGTGCACAGTGCCCCTACATGGTTGGAGCGGATGCTCCAAGCTACCCCGAGTGAAACACGAAGGGCGCACGGCCGTGCGCCCCTACATTAAAACCTGAAGCACCTGTTTGAAGCTAGGCGATTAGACCCTGCTCTTTAAAACGTGCGATGTCGCTCCAACTGTAGCCGTTTTCCAGCAGGACTTCCTCTGTATGCTGCCCGGACTGGGGCGCGGTTGTTTTGATAGAGGAAGGCATTTTGCTCAGTTTTATGGGGTTAGCCACCAGTTTTATCTTGCCCAAGGTAGGATGTTCTACGGTGGCAAAGAAGTCGTTCGCCCATGCCTGCTCATCCTTAGCTACATCTGTAGGGTCCTGTACCGGTGCATAGATTAGCTCATACTTGTCGAGTATCGGTTTCCATTCTTCCAGTGTCCGTTTGGCCATGGCTTGCTCTACCATGGTAAAAAGTTCGTCATTGTTCATCATCCGTGACATCATGGAGTTGAACCTGTCATCCTTTTCGAGGTGCTCCAGCCCCAGAGCCCGGCAAAACCCCGGCCAGTAAGGGTCCTGCTGCAGATGCACGAAGTATATCCACTTATTATCCTTAGTCTGGTAGACATTGGTCATGGCAGGCGTCTCCGACCTCCGGCGCAGCGGAGCGTATTCACCTGTCGCCAGCGCGCAGCTCATATCGATGCTCAATACCCAAACGCCGGTGTTGTATAGACTGATATCTACCTCCTGCCCGACGCCGGTGCGCTCTCTTGCATAAAGGGCGGTGGTTATCCCACAGGCCATCGCTATAGAGGCAGTGTGGTCTCCCATGCCTCCTCTGGGGAATTGTGGAGCAATGTCCGGCTCTCTGATTGAAGCCATGAAGCCGGACCGGGCCCAGAAGGCGCTCACATCATATCCCCGCCTTTCTTTATCGGGGCCCTTGTGCCCATACCCTGTTAAACTGGCATACACAAGCCCGGGGTTGAGCTTGGAAAGCACGGAATACTCCAGATTGTAGCGCTTGAGTTCGCTGGGGCGCAAACTAGTAATAAATACATCGGCTCCTTCCAGCAATTTGTAAAGGACAAGCTGCCCTTCCTTTTTGCTTATATCCAGAGTCACGCTTCTCTTATTGCGGTTATCCAGCTCGAACAACCAGTCAACGGCCAACCCTCCCACATTCGACAAGCCCCGCATCGAATCACCTGTCACGGGGTGCTCGATGTGCACCACGTCTGCCCCCCAATCGGCGAGCAGAGCGCCAGCCCCCGGAGCCGCTACCCACTGAGCCACTTCCACAACCTTGATTCTATCCAAAGCCTTTTTAGCCATGAATTATGCTCTCTAACTAGGTTGGACATTTTGGGTACCCAACACCCTTTACTCAAGACACCACGAAGTCGAGATAGAGGGTCTTATTAACCAAAGTGGGAAATTGTATCTATCTGCTTTTTAACTTGGAATTATAGTTTGTCGGCTTGAAGTGGTATCTGTAAACGCAATTCCGGGCGCCACTATTCACACTCTCCACCAACTCTCCCTCCACAGTCTCACCGGTCATCTCCTCAAGCGCACTCTTGTTATAGTTAGTGGAGCAGATGCATAGCTCGGGGCTTGGTTCGATGATGCCAAGACGAACAAGAATGCACATGCATCCTCCATAAGTGTCTTTTACATCAGCTTCCCAGTAGAGGGTGTCTCCTGCTCTCTGAAAACGTCGGTTGTGAGGCACTGTTTCATCCAACCATTGGCATGCACTCTTGATATCCATGCCGGTAGGCGGTGTCCCGACGAACTCTTTGAAACCCTCGTAGCAAGCTTTGCCCATCTCCTCAAGCACTTTGTTTCGCGATTCCTCATCAAGCTTGAAAACACCCTTCATGATTCCCCGAACCAGGTTCGGAAGAACGGATGGGCCGACTGTCTCAACGTAAAGCTTAAGGACGTCTGAGTCAACCTTTCCCTTGCCGACCTT
>Ga0209777_10010107_pt1 | contig 10042 bp, 9 predicted proteins | sample FrelakmetHBP12HB_FD_187147 | JGI IMG/M metagenome (GOLD analysis project Ga0209777, IMG submission 187147) | Freshwater lake sediment microbial communities from the University of Notre Dame, USA, for methane emissions studies -HBP12 HB (SPAdes)... | ecosystem: Environmental > Aquatic >...
TTTGTCAGAGCGGCAAGACGAGAGTGCGCATATCATTTTGGTTTGTCCCTGAGCAAGTCAGCGTAGTACTTGACTCAATCTTAAGGGGAAAGCCGTAAGCGTACGTCGGCTGGATCGTCTGATCTACTCAGAAGCCCCTGCCGCGGACTTTAACTTCTCCACTTCTTGCCTCGTCAAATTGCGCCAACTCCCGTGGGGAAGACCTTCGTAAGTTATGTCGGCATACGCAACACGATCGAGTTTTTCCACTTCATAGCCGAGAGCTTCAAACATCCGATGAACTTGCCGATTACGACCCTCGTGGATTACGATACCAATAACCCTCTTTTTGCCTCCGGGAAGATAATAGATTTCGGCGGGCTGAGTCTTACCGTCTGAAAGCCGAACGCCTTGAATCAACTTATCTGCGTCTTGCGGTTTCAAGGGTTGCTCCAGAGTGACTTTGTAGGTTTTTTTGATTTCAAATTTCGGATGCATAAGCCGGTTCGCAAACTCACCGTCATTCGTGAGCAGCAAGACTCCCGTTGTGTTTCGATCAAGCCGCCCGACCGGAAAGACACGTTCTTTCAGACGAACGTAGTCCATCACTGTCGTTCGGCCGCGCTCATCGCTCGCAGTCGTTATGCAATCTTTTGGCTTATTAAAAACGATATACACGGGTCTGTCCATCACGACCACCTGTCTGTGATTGACAAAAACTTTGTCCCTTAACGGATTTATCTTGATTCCGAGGTTTGTAACTATTCTGCCGCCGACATTCACTTTCCCGCTCTGGATCAGCTCGTCAGCCTTGCGCCGCGAGCAAAGTCCAGCGTTGGCAATGAACTTGTTCAGACGAATGAGAATTTCTGCGGACATCCTGGTTTTTGTGATTGCCATCTCTTACTCCGTATTGTACATGCCGATGCTTGCGGTTTTCTTTCTGATCGTTAAAATGTAAATCAACCACGACAAAAATGCAGAAACCGAGCCGATGACAATGGGAAGCCGCACATTCACTGATGTCAGCACACCGGCGATAACCGGCGTGACGGCAAATGCCACAGACTGCAGTGATTGGTTGATCCCAAGAATCTCCCCCTGTTCTCCGGCACCCACCGAATTCGATATGATTGCCGTCGCGTTCGGATTTGTAACCCCCTGTGACATCGAGACGAATGGCAAGACATAGTAAATGATGTGCGAACGCTGTGGAATGAGTAAAACAATCAGGGCAATACTCATCGTCAGCAGACTGACGGTCAGAACCTGCGACGGATGAAATTTCCGAGAAAGGACCCTTGTCAGCCCTCCCTGTGTCAACGCGATCCAAACTCCGATATAGGCATACATCTCCCCTATGTCACCCTGATTGTATTGAAACTTCGTGATCACGTACACTTGAAAGAATTGCGTAAAGAAGGTAAACCCCAGAGCTGCAAGGAAAATCACGGTGAACATCGTTCTCAAGTGTGCGTTGGAAAATGCTTTCCCTAAGTTCGACATACCTGTGATAAAGCTAATGCTCACGTCATGCCTCGGAGTCTTGAGCGTTTCCCTGAAGAGCAAAACGATCAATCCTACATTAACGCACGAAAGTCCGGCGGCGAACCAATAGGGTGTCGAGTAGTTAAACCAGCTAACCAGATGAGGGTCGGCCAGCTTTCCACCGATGAACGGACCCGTTACAAAGCCCATCCCAAATGCCATCCCGATCAAGCCAAAGTTTCTTGCCTTTGATCCCATATCGCTCATATCGGCAATCGCCGATTGTGCCGCGGCAACGTTTCCACCCATAAAACCGTTGAGTATGCGACTTCCGAACAGAAGGTAGATGTTCCTGGTAACGACTCCTACACCGAACAGAGTCAAACTGATTGCTGTCACTGAAATCGAAGCCAGCAGAATTTTCTTCCGTCCATATTTGTCAGATAACACTCCAAGAATCGGTGCACCGAAAAACTGTGCGATGGGAAATGCCCCGATCAGCAAACCCAGCGTGATGGTTCTTGAAGAATACGAAAAGGCCGCAGGCAAGACGCCATTGACGGGGTCGAGAATCACCGGTGCAATAATCGGCAAGACTATCCCGAAGCCGACGAAATCCAGGAAGATCGTGAAGACGAGCGTGAAGAGGTTTCTGTTCGTTTGCGCTGACGGAGGTTTCATCGATAAAAGATTTGCACCAAAAAAATTATGACCTCATCCTTCGATATCCTCCCCCAAGGGAGGGCAAAGGTGTGAGGTCATCAAGAACAAAACTGCGTTTACACTTCTGAGTCTTGATTTAGGTCGTCACTGCGCTGAACATCTTTGGCATCGTCTGGTGGAAGCTCATGAAGCTGACCATTTTCCGTTACAACCGTGCGTCCCAGCTGCTCTTGAATTTCTTCGTCGGTCTTGCCCATCCGTTTCAGAAGTTCCTTCTCCATCTCAAGTCCCTGGTCAGCCATGATTTCTTCAATCTCACGGGGCTTTGGAAGCTCGGCTAAATCGTTCACCCCGAAATGCTTGAGGAATTCTTGCGTCGTCCCGTACAGGAGAGGTCGGCCAGGCGTGACGGCGCGACCGACGATGGTGACAAGCCCGCGCTCCAGCAATTTCTGGATGGCATAGTCGGCGTTCACGCCCCTAATTGCCTCGATCTCAGGTTTCGTCACCGGTTGTTTGTAAGCTATCACCGAAAGCGTTTCTAGAACAGCCGGCGAAAGCTTTCTCTTTGCCTTTTCCTTCACCATCCGACCGAGCCATTCCGCAAAGTCAGGCATCGTAGCATATTGGAATCCTCCTGCGATCTGGATGATGCGAAATGACCTCCCTTGAGCAACATATTCACCATTCATTTCCCGGATAATTCCGAGAACTTCATCTTCCTTCATCCGGATACGGGGTCCAGCGCTCTCTGTCGAACCGAGAATCTCAATGATCTGACGGGTTGTCAAAGGCTCATCCGATGCAAAGATAAGAGCTTCGACAATATGACGCTTGCTCTCATATAACGGAGGTTGTTCCATCACGCAGTACTATGCCGTAATTTATAAATAATGAAATCGTCTTCATACTCTGCGGGACGGATTCCAAGAATTTTATTTTTGACCATCTCGAGCATGGCGATTATCGTTACTATTATACGAATTTTTTCTGCCATCTGCGAAACAAGCTCGAAAAAAGTGATTTCGTCCTTCTCGCGAAAGACATCTGCAATATAGCTCATCTGGTCGTCTATCGTGACATTCGACAGTTCAATGTCATGGTAGATTCGCTTGGGGACATTATCCAGAACTTTCTTGAAGGCAGCAATGAGGTTGAACATCGTGATGTCTTTGAGGCTCGCTTCCTGATCTTCAATCGAAATTGTTTTCGGGTCGGAGTGAAAACCCTGTCGGTAGAAGAGTTTTGTTTGCTCATACTCTAAAGTCGCCAGGAATGTGCTCGCTTCCTTGTATCGTTTGTACTCCAATAACCTTCTGACAAGCTCTGCCCTTGGATCTTCTTCCTCGTCCTCACCTAGCTCGCGGGGAAGCAACATCTTAACCTTGATCTGCATAAGCTCAGCCACCATGACGATAAAATCCCCCGCAACTTCAAGGTCCAGTTCCTGCATCATCTGAATATAGCCCAGGAAGTCTTTCGTGACTTTTGCGATAGGAATATCGTAGATATCCAATTCATCGCGTTTGATGAAGAAAAGAAGCAGGTCGAGGGGACCTTCAAAGGTCTGGAGCTTTACTTTGTAACTCACTATCTGCCTTACAGCAACGATACAATGAAAAAGGCTTGCCGATTGCCAAGGAAACCATCGATATTCGACAAGCCGTTGACGAGATTCAATTGCTATGGTATCTCACGAGCAACCATCCATCCTATTTCAGCAACATGAGTTTTCCGGTCTGAGCCGTTGCCTGGGTCTGGAAACGATAGAAATAGATACCGCTCGGAATATTCCCTGCGTTCCACTGAACTTCGTGTCTGCCCGAACTGAGCATGCCGTCGACCAACGTTGTCACCTTTCTGCCGATGGCATCATACACGACCAGCGATACATAACTGGCTCGGTCTACCGTAAACGGTATCGTCGTCATTGGATTGAATGGATTCGGATAATTTCGTTCAAGTGCAGTTGTCGTAACTGATTGAAGGACTTCTTTTGGTCTTGCAGCTTGCTCAAGCTGGGTCCCCCTGTACACGTTACCATGGAGCGATCCCGCAAATACATATCCCGAGTCGTTGATTGCGAATGAGCTTATGAGAGTGTCTGTCAACCCGGAATTAGCCGACAACCAGCTTGCACCATTGTTCGTAGACCGATAGATTCCTTCCCTCAATGCACCGGTAGCGGTCCTTGATATCACTCCTGCAAAAACATGTCCAGAAGCTGTGCTAGCCAGGGACAGGACAAAAGCCCGGTTAGTGATACCATTCAGATTCTGCGTCCATCCGATGTGAACCGTATCTAACTTTAGCGGACTTTGAGATGTCGTGTCAATCCTCGCAGAATCACGGAAGATCCCGGCGTCGGTTCCGGCTATGGTCTGTCCATTCACCCCGAGGGCAAAGCAATTCACACGATAAAGGCCGACATTCTCACTGTGCCATGTCAAACCGCCATTCCCTGACCTGTAGATTCCTCCCCCGTGAGTCCCGATGAAGACTGTTCCATGCTGGTCGATGATTATGGAAGATACATAAGGGCTTGTCGTGCCGAGTGTCATTTCATCCCACGTGTTTCCATTGTCCGGCGACCGAAATAGCCCCCTGCCACCGGTTCCGACAAACATTGTACCGCCGTTGTCAAACGCAAATGATGTTATGATCGACGGGATACTGTCATTGCCGGTTCTCATGAGTATCAGTTTCCAGCTTGCACCATTATCCGTTGACCGATAAATCCTGCCGACGTAACTTCCGGCAAAAACATCACCGGCGTTGTTGACCGCCAAGCTATAGAACGAGTGCTGCATGCCGACCATGGTGGTCTCTCGCAGGCCCGTTGCAGGATTCAGGCTAAGCCACATCGCCTGGCCAGTGTCAAGGCGCGTCCATGATGTACCCTTATCCGTGGACCGATATATTCCATTCAGGTCCGTGCCAGCAAAAATGGTTCCGTTTGATTTTGTGGCAATCGCATTAATTCCGGAGGTCACAGATGGTATCGAAAATCGCTGCCAGGAAAAACTCTGTGCCAGCACAACGTGAGATGTGGACAACAACAATACCGCCAAATAAAATGATAAGCGAACAGATTTCTTCATACACAAACTCCTCTTGATTTTGTACACCGCCAAAACTGAATTGTCATGAAAAAGATACTAATCCGATTGAAGAAAAGCAAGCTTCGTGATCTACTTTTGATTCCTACGGGCGCAAATCTATCCGATACCCATGGCTTCGTGAACTTCAGTCATTGTCTGTTGGGCCACTTCTTTGGCGCGCAGCTCTCCCTTGTGAAGGATCTCCTTCACTTCATCCGGGTTGGCGTTATACCGTCCACGTTTTTCTCTGATCGGGGCAAGATAATCAGCTACATGTTTCGCGGCGTTCAGTTTACAGTCGACGCAGCCAAGCCTACCACTGCGGCAATCGCCTTCGATCTGTGGAACTTCCACCGGATTGAACTTCTGGTGATACGTGAAGACTAAGCAGATTTCAGGCCTACCCGGATCCCCCCTACGAATCTTCTGCGGGTCAGTGACCGCCGTGCGCATCCTCTTCTGAATGTCCTCTGCCGAATCAGAGAGTAGAATGGTATTGCCTATCGATTTGCTCATGCGCTTTCCGTCCAGGCCCGGCAGCCGTGCGAACTTCGTAATTTTCCCCTCAGGCTCGGGAAAAACATTGCCGTATTGCGAATTAAACCTCCTTGCAACTTCTCTCGTAATTTCAATGTGAGGCAACTGGTCTTCTCCGACGGGAACAAGGTCTCCTTTGTAGAGGAGAATATCGCTCGCCTGCAGCACGGGATACCCGAGATGACCATAACTGATCGTCTCCATCTCCAGATCCCGAACCTGCTCTTTCAACGTTGGATTCCGTTCAAGGCGAGAAGTGGTAATAAGCATGGAAAGGATGAGGTGAAGTTCCGTGTGTTCTTTGACCTGAGACTGGCGGAACATCGGGCTGAGGTTTGGGTCGATTCCGGCTGCAAGCCAATCGATCACCATCTCAATGGAATTTCGGTACAATTGAGACGTATCGAGGTTTGTCGTCAAAGCATGGTAGTCTGCAATGAGATGGAAATTCTCGTAATGCTGTTGAAGCGCCGCCCAATTCTCAAGTGCTCCGACAAGATGACCGAGATGAAGCTTGCCCGTCGGCCGCATTCCACTCAGGATTCTTTTTTTTGTTGGCAAAGATGTTCGTCCCTTTCTACCGACCTTCATATCCCTTAACGGAACATGAAGTCTCAGTTCATGAACAGATACGGTTTCCAGCGTTCGTCAACGTTGCCGACAAAATGTCGTATAAACATCAGGTGATTCGGACGAACCGGTTTGCGCAATAATTTCATGTGAGCGTCCTCAGGTGTCCGGTCGCCCTTGCGGTTGTTGCATGCGACACAGGCAGTCGCCAGATTCTCCCAGGCATCTTCACCCAATTTCGCCTTCGGAACAATGTGGTCCACCGTCAATTGAACATCAGACCGACCGCAATACTGACATCTGTGTCCATCCCGCCGGAGGATGTTCTTTCGGGATAGTATGATTTTTTTGTACGGGATTTGTATGTAAACACTAAGGCGGACTATACTTGGAAACGGCATGCTCATCCTCACTGCGCGAATCCGTTTTCCGTCGTACGATTCGATCAACTCGGCCTTTCCAAGGTACAGCAGGATAATAGCTTTCTTAACATTGCAGATGCTCATCGGCTCGTAGTTTTGGTTGAGGATGAGCACCTTGGAACTTAGGGAGGTACCCGTACTATGTTGATGAAATGAACTGAAGACTCAATCTTCTCCTTCGAGGTCCGTCGGCTAATTCAATATCCTGGGTTTCGTTTGCACATAATCAAATATAGGATAAATTAGCTTTTTTGTCAATACCCCCATAATTAACCGCTCATACGTTCTCCTCTCTCCTCCTTCTGTCTCATTTAGGAATCTGGATGGCGATGAATTGCGTTTGGCCACTCAGTCTGTTGTTTTTTCCCTTCTTAACTCTAAGCAGAACAGCATCCTCCGCTTTATGGCTTTGCAGCACGGACCCCACAGACTTCGGCGTCGAGATTTCCCTCTTATCCGCTTCAAGAATAATGTCGCCTTGTTCCAGTCCTCTGTTGAATGCCTCGCTGTAAACTTTAACCTCAGTTACGAGAACCCCATTACTCACTTCGTTTTCTTTTTTCTCCTCCGGAGTCAAGGCTCTGACGCTCAATCCGAGCTTGTCAAACGTAACAGACTTGGCTGAAGTTTCCTGCTCTGTTTCCGATCCGTCGTTTTCTCCCGTGTCTTTTGCGGCTATTTTCTCCTCCGTACGAGACTGGAGTGTGACAGTATTTTCGAGTGTCTTCCCATCACGGTAGATTTTCAGCTTCACGTCATCGCCAGGATGCTTGCGGGCCACAAAGCTCTGAAGCTCGTTCGCCTTGTTGATCTCCTTCCCGTCGATTGAGAGGATAATATCTCCAGCTTTGATGCCAGCGGCCTCGCCGGCACCGCCTTTCACCACTCGTTGAACAATAACTCCCTCCGCTTTGTCAAGGCCGACTGATTTAGCCAGCGTCTCATCGACAGACTGAATTTCAACACCAATGTATCCACGACGGATCTTTCCATAGTGTATAATGTCTTCGGCAACAGTTCTGGCTATGTTCACCGGTATAGCAAAGCCATACCCCTGATAGCGACCATTCGTGGTTGCAATAGCCGAGTTGATTCCTATGACTTCCCCCTCAAGATTTACGAGCGGTCCGCCGCTATTTCCGGGATTGATTGCTGCGTCCGTTTGAATGAAATTTTCAATGCGATAGTTGTCCGAAATAATATTAATGTCCCTTCCCACTGCACTAATGATGCCGGCAGTAACGGTGGACTGCAATCCCAATGGATTCCCGATCGCCATCACCCAGTCTCCGACCTCGAGACTATCGGAGTTCCCCAACGCAGCGGTAGGCAAATCCTTCGCATCGACTTTGATGACTGCAAGGTCGGTGGTCGGGTCTCTTCCGATGATTTTTGCTTTCATCCGCCGAGTATCGTTGAGGACAACTTCCACACTGTTCTCTTCAGCCTCATCAACAACGTGGTTATTAGTCAAAATGTACCCGTCGGAATTGATGACTACTCCGGAGCCGCCTGCCTGCTGTGGCGGTTGCTCAAACTTGAAATCAGGCCCAAAGAAATGAAAGAAGTCCTTGAAATCCTGCGAGTCAGCCTTCCCTTTTGTCGTCACTGTGATAGCCACTACCGTAGGAGTCACAGCTTTCGCGACCTCAACAAAGGCTTTGTTCAATCCCTTGAGATCGATGGTAGGCTGCACTTTCTTTTGAGCGCCGAGTTTGACCGATTGATCCCCGGCAAATCCAAACTCGACGCCGCCGTTGAAGTTTGATACGAGAATAGCACCGAACACGATACCTATGAAGATTAAGAAAACTGCTGCGAGAATTGATTTTTTTGACATATGATCCAATTAATGAAGAATTGTGTTTTGATTGATTCTCTAAAGAGATATACTTGAAAGCTGCAGATTTGTTTCAGCCCGACGCCCAGACTCCGGGATACCGTACTCAAGACATCGATGACAACGATGAGAAGACCTCCCTTGATTTCAACGGGCGAAGTCCTGAAACATGAAACTGTAAATATGTCCACAGAAAATTTTGCACCGATTCCTCGTCCCTCTTCCTCATCGAAAGATTGAAAACTCCGCTCAGGTCGCTCTGCGACAAAAGGAACTCCAGCATCCCGACAACATGTCTCGGAAGCTTCACCTTGTGCCCCGCGGCTCCACCGCATTTCGGGCACAGCCGTCCGCCCTTCTCCAGCTGAAATTCAATCATCCCTGAATCGAGGTCTCTTGTGAGACCGCATGACATGCAATTCGTGAACGAGAATCCAAAGCCCAGCGCAAAAGCCAGACCGATTTCAAACTTGTACAACAAATTCTGGTAATTTTTAGTTGCACGACTGAGAACCGAGAGCGAATCGAGGAGAAGTTCATACAACGAGGTATTCTGTTCTTGCTCATGAGCGACAGTGTTGACAAGTTCGATCATTGCAAGTCCTGCAGCCATTTTTTCTAAATCATCCGAAATCCGGTAAAAAGATTTCAGAAGATCACACTCGGCAACAGTTTGAATTTCCCTTCTTTCTTTGCTATACACAACAAGCGAAACTTGTGACATCGGTTCAAGAGAGGCTCCGAATTTATTCTTCGGCCGACGGGCTCCTTTGACAATTCCGCTTAGTCTACCGACCTCCCTGGTGTAGAATGTAACAATCTTGCTCGTCTCTCCGTAATTCAACGATTTCAGAACAATGGCTTCTGTCTTAAGAATCTCACTCATGAAATCGAACACCTCTCAGGAAGCGGCATCCGGCCGGATGAGCTCGTCCGAGCGAAACCGGAACGGCGCTCGATGAACTCCCGACTCGGTGATGATTGCAGTGAGCAATTGTGACGGAGTGACATCAAAGGCCGGCGAATAGACGCCGACACCTGTCGGGGCAATTCGTTGTCCGAAAATCTCAACTACTTCTTTGCCGCTTCTCTCTTCGATTGGAATTTTTTCACCGGAGTCAATAGAAAAATCGATCGTGGTCGTGGGAGCTGCGACGTAGAAAGGAATGGAATGATACTGTGCCAGGACAGCGAGATTGTACGTGCCTATTTTGTTGGCAACGTCGCCGTTTGTCGCAATGCGATCTGCGCCGACAATAACGATATCGATTCTTTTTTGCCGCATGAGCGTCGCCGCCATATTGTCCGTTATCAAAGTCACGTCTACACCGGCTTTGAGAAGCTCCCACGTAGTCAACCGTGCACCTTGAAGGGCCGGACGTGTTTCGCAGGCATAGACGCGAGCAAGTTTCTTAACGCGGTAGGCGGTTGTGATTACACTC
>Ga0209777_10010108_pt1 | contig 10041 bp, 8 predicted proteins | sample FrelakmetHBP12HB_FD_187147 | JGI IMG/M metagenome (GOLD analysis project Ga0209777, IMG submission 187147) | Freshwater lake sediment microbial communities from the University of Notre Dame, USA, for methane emissions studies -HBP12 HB (SPAdes)... | ecosystem: Environmental > Aquatic >...
GAAGTTATCTTTGGTATGGCATTTGGTGCATATCCGCTGCGGCGGGTACTGGACAGTGCCGCAGTTCAGGCATTTCACACCGCGCAGCGTATAAATAGCGTCGCGGTCGCGGGCAATGACGGACGCCGAAGCCCCGCCGAACTTCTCGGGGTCGGACCCGGCGAACTCGCGGTATGCCTGATACTCACCCTGATTGCGCAGCATCATTTTCGATGCCAGACTGCGCTTCATGCCCCATTTACCGGTCATATTTTTTATCTTATCCGTCACCTTCAAGAGCAAAACGTCAGCGCCGTCGCCGTAGCTGGCAAGGAGGATTTTATCACCAACCTTGGCGTCTTCCAGAGCGGCTACCAGCATCATTAAGGTAAAAGAGGCGCCGGTATTGCCCAGTTTATCGAAGAAAGGCTCCTGCACCTGCTCCGGTTTGAAGCCGAGCGCACCGACCATCTGGCGGTGGCGGCGTAAATCCGGCCCGTAAAAGACAGCTTTAGCGATATCTTTAGCGGCCAGACTGGACTTTTCCAGGAAGCTTTTTACTGCCTGCGGTAGTATTTTAAGGTAGCCTTCTTCAAAAACAAAACGGTCTTCCCAGGAACGCACATTTTTAGCGCCGCTGGCCCGCCAGACATCCAGCAGCTCGTTGGAGAGGGAGTAGCTGCCCTCTATCGTGGCGATAACGTCTTTATCCCCGACGAGGAAGGCGGCGGCGCCGTCCCCAAAACCGCTATCCATCCCGCCGCCGCCCATACGCAGATCGGAAGCGGTGACGAGAACATTCTTTGCCGACCCCGCTTTTACAGCGTCGGCCGCCATGCGGAGGGCGGCGCTCCCTGCCCGTAAAGAGTCGGTAATATCCGCGGATAAAATGTCGGGCCGCAGCCCCAGTGCCCAAGCAGCCGTGGTCGCCGCCAGCTTTTCACCGTAAGGCGGTGTGGTGGTGGCGAAATAAAGTCCGCCTACGGTTTCCCGCCCGATGCCTCCCAGACAGTCGGTAGCTGCCACCACGGCCATCGTCAGGGTGTCTTCATCCCAGTTAGCCACCGCCTTTTCGCTCTGGGCGCCGGTGCTCAAGCGGCGGAGGGGAACATAAGCCCCGTATGATACGATACCTGCCATAGGCTCCTTTCAATAAAAATCAAAGATCAAAAAGCAAATCTCAAAAACACAGATAAAAATCAAGCCCGAAAATAAGTTCTGACCAAGTTTAATCAATACGCCAGAGCTTGTCAAAGACAGACTAATAAATGGATTTTTTATAGGTTAATAAGCGATAATATAATATTCCCTCATTTACGGGACAAGAGCCTTTTTAAGGCATAAGAAAGGATTAACATTCCTCTCCGTAAAATCAGGACGCTGGACTCGTTTAAAAGCACGCCTTTCCGCTTCTACTTCTTCGGGATGATGGGCCAGTGGGCGGCGATGAGCATGCTCATGGTCACGCAGTCGCTGCTGGTCTACCGGTTAACGGGTTCCGCCGCTATCCTGGGAGTGCTGGCATTAGCTTCGGCGATACCGCAAGTGCTCCTCTTCCTGGTCGGCGGGACGATGGCGGACCGCTACCCGAAAAAACGCCTGATACAGATAGGGCAGGTGGCGGCGGGGACGATGGCGCTGGTAGTGGCGATTACGCTGACGACGGGCTACCTGAGTTCAGAGCATCCCGGCTCCTGGTGGGTCTTAATGGTGACCTCCGTGATACAGGGTATATTCATGGCGGTCGCAATTCCGGCGCGCCAGGCAATTATACCGGACCTGGTCCGGCCGGAAACAATCATGAACGCCCTGGCTTTAAATACCATGGGGACGAACACTTTCCGGCTGATAGCGCCGGCAGTGGCGGGCTTCCTCATCGATAGCGCGGGGTTTGCGACTGTTTTTTATACCATGGCAGGTCTGTATTTGATAGCTGTCCTGCTAACCGCTTTTATACCAGAAACGCATAAACCGACAGTGCACAGTCGAGGCACTCTCGCCGAAGCCGGGGAGGGGCTCGCCTATATATGGAGCCAGCGCACCATTTTCCTCGTTCTTACATATGCTATTTTCTATATCGTGCTTTTCATGCCTTACCAGATGATGCTGCCGATATTCAGCGATACTATCCTTAAAACGGACGCGACCGGTCTCGGCGTGCTCCAGAGCGTATCGGGCATCGGGGCACTGGCGGCGGCGCTAGTGCTGGCCTCGATCCATACCAAAAAACGTGGTTTTCTGGTGCTAAGCGGGGGCGCCATGGCCGGGCTGGGGGTAGTAATGCTCGCGTTTTCGCATTACTGGCCCCTTTCACTGGCGGCGATGTTCGTGATAGGGGCAGGTTCGGCGGTGCATTCAACCGCGCTGGTGACGGCGCTGCAGGGGCTGGCGGACGCGGACTACCTGGGGAGGGTCATGAGCATCTTGATGATGAACCAGGGACTAAGCGGGCTGGGGACATTTTTCGTGGGGATGTTATCCGTGGGTGTCGGCGTACAGTGGGCCATCGGAGGCTTTGCTTCCGTCCTTATCCTGTTAAGCGCCTCTTTCCTGGCTTTCATCCCCAAAATACGAAAACTATAGCTTAATTAAAACCCCCTCTTATCCCCCTTTATGAAAGGGGGATGATAGTTTGACACTATTGCAGGATAGCGATATATTAGCTTTGAGCGATAATTTACAGGAGGTATAACATGAACGTACTGGTGATGGGCGGCAGCGGGCTTTTCGGGAGAAAGACGGTCCTGGCGCTATTGAAAGACCCGGAAATAAAAACCGTGGTTTCCATGGACATGGTGCCGCCGAAAGACTGGTTCATGAAGTCGATTGAGAAGAATGCCGGCAAGTTCCACTTCGTCTCCGGGAACGTAACCGAGATTGAAGATATCTTGAACGCGATGAAGAAATACGCCATCGATAGGGTCATCAACTGGGCGTTCATCATGGTGGCGGCCAACGTGCCGGTCGACCCCCGGCTGGTCACTAGAGTGAACGTGCTGGGCATGAATAACTCCTTCGAGGCCGCTAAAATCATGGGCGCCAAGCGCGTCGTCTATGCCAGCTCGGAGACAGTGTACGGCCCGCAGGCGATGTACGGCATGCGTGAGGTCACCGAGGACGACCAGACCAATCCTATGCACTCTTACGCTGTATGTAAAAAGTACGCCGAGATAATGGCGGCGGACTATACCCAGCAGTTCGGCATGAGCTTTACGGGGCTGCGGCCGACCATCGGGTACGGGCACGGCGGGAGGTCGCCGGCGCAATACTGGTCAGACATACCGTCGAACTGCGCAGTCGGCAAACCCTTCTCCATGGAGGGGGACGGCAAAGGACTTTCCTCGCTGGTATCGGCGGACGACACCGCGGAAATAACCAGATTGCTGATAAAATCGCCTTCTTCCCCGCACCCGGTCTATAACGTGGGCGGGCCGCCTAAAAGCCCCCGCGACCTGGCGGAGGTGGTGAAAAAATACATCCCGGACGCGAAGATTACCTTCGGGAAAAAGCCGATGATGGATAAAGAAGGTAAATTCGGCCTGCCGTGGCTGGTGAGCGAGAAACGGGCTAAAGACGACCTCGGGTTTAGCTGCATGCCGATAGAGAAAGCGGTTCTCATCCACATCAACGACGCGCGGCTGGAAGCGGGACTGAAGCCGATTAAAGGGTAATACAATATGTCATTGCGAGCCCTCACACTACGCTCAGGGTAAACTTCGCGAAGCAATCCGTTCAGTTTACGAGAATTGTCATTCTAACGCAGGCTTCAGCCCGAGTTCACTTCGTGGTGACTCAGAGGAACCAGCCCGAGGGCCAAAATCCATTTCCCTCCCCGCCTGGATTCTAGCCTTCGCTGGAATGACAACTTTTACATTAATACTTTATGGATTGCTTCGGGGGCTACGTAAAAAGGGATTACAGCCCCGCTCGCAATGACCCTAAAGAAAAAGTGAGGGCTGCCGTTCACGCGGCAGCCCCCTGTATTTTATGGACTCTTTATTTTGTGGACTATTTGACTTTTTCTTTCTTGTGCGAGCCGGAATATTCACCCTGCGGACCGGCGGAGAAGACGACAGTGGGATACTTAATATCATGGAACTCCCACGGGCAATGCTTCGTTCCCGCCGGGATACAAACGTAAGAACTCTTGTTGGTGGCATAGTATTCGCCATCAAGGTAAATAGCCATCTCACCCTCGATCTCCCGCGGCTTGTCCGGGTTGGCACCAACCATGGCCAGTAACTCCGACCATTCATGGACGTGTTCCGGCGCCGGGGCATTGCCCGTGCCGCTGTAGATTTTGACGACATCCACGTAGAAAGCGCCGGGAATCATATCATCCTCAATATGCAGGACGCGGGCGCCTTTAGTGGTGATAGGCGTTTTGGGACGCGGTAATTCTTTAAAATCGCCGCCGACGGAGAAATTCTCTTTTGTATGGTCCATCAACGAATAACGCTTTTTCGCCGACGGTTTGGAGGGTTGGGAGGCGGGTTTACGCGAATACTGCCCGGTCATGGCGATTACCAGGAATAATACCGGACGGTTGATTTTGGTGAACATGAACGGACCGTGGACGACACCTGCCGGGATGAAAACCAGGTGATTTTTCGTGAAAGTTTCTTTGTGGCCGTCCAGCCACATCGTGATTTCACCGTCGAGGTCCTGGTCATTGCCCGGGTAGCCACCGATGAAGCCCACGACCTGGGAATAATCATGGGTATGAGGTTCGCTGACCGGCTCTTTAGCCGCGCCGCTCCACAACCAGGTGGTGTCTACATAGAAATATTTATCTATAACCTTATCGGTCGCCGTAATAAGGTGGGTGGTCTTGACGCCCGGTACCGGGTCTTTAGCGGTGCCCGCTTTACCCTTAAGCTCATCCGGATACGTGCTCGGCGTATTCACGAGACATTTTGCCCATTTTTTTACAGCCATAATTACTCCTTACTTAATAAAAAAATTATTTTACGTTCTCTTTTTTGTGCGAACCGGAATACATACCCTGCGGTCCGGCAGAGAAAACAAGAGTGGTCTTTTTGATATCATGGAAAAGCCACGGACAGTGCTTCGTGCCCGCCGGAATGCAAACCAGCGTGCTCTTATCCGTGCGATGAGTCTCATCGCCGAGGACGATGGACATCTCTCCGCCGATATTGCGAGGCCTTTCCGGGTCGGCGCCGGCGAAGGCAATGAGCTCCGGCCACTCGTGAACGTGCTCCGGAGCCGGCGCGCCGCCCGTGCCCGACCATATCCAGACAAAATCAACATAGAAAGCACCTTTAACCATATCATCTTCGATGTGCAGGATGCGATTGCTTTTCACGGTGGAGGCGCGGGGCGGCGGAGGCGCTTCTTTAAAGTCACCGCCCACGGAGAACCGCTCCTTGGTGTGGTCCATGATGGAATATTTCTTTTCTTTTGAAGCGGTGGGTTGGGCTGCGGGAGTGCTACTGTATTTGCCGGTCATGGCGATGTTAACAAAAAATATCGGCCGGTCGACCCGGCTGACCAGGAACGGGCCGTGGACGACGCCGGCCGGGATGAATATCAGGACTGTGCGGGTGATTGTTTCTTTATGGCCATCAAGCCAGACCGTAATTTCTCCGCCGAGGTCGTGGGGGTCAGCGGGTGTACCGCCGATAAGCCCGATGACCTGGGAGAACTTATGGGTGTGGGATTCCCCTGCCGGCTCTTTAGCCGCGCCGCTCCACAACCAGGTGCAATCCACATGGAAAAAGCCTTTCTGAACCGATGCATCCGTGGACATCAGGTGGGTAGATTTAACGCCAGGGATAACATCTTTACCGGATTTTCCCTGCAGCTCCAGGGGGAACGCGCTGGGTTTTTGCACCAGACATTTTGCATATTTATCAGACATTAAATTCCTCCATTTTCAATAATGACGGTAACCCCGTGTTCTCCGCCTTACTTGAGCATCTTCTTTATCGCGGCAGCCGTGGCGGTTTTATCATAGCCGTACTTTATACGCTGCTCTTCACCGCTGCCGAAGCCCGCGTATACCTGCGGAATGCCGAGACGTTTGAATTTCTTCGGATAAACGCCGGCGTCCACGAATACGTCCGCGAGCGTGCTCGCCAGTCCGCCCTCCATGAGATGGTCCTCAAGAACCACAATGTTACCGGTCTCCCTGGCGGCTTTGCAGGCCAGGTCTTTGTCCACGGGTTTGATGGAATACATATCGATGACACGTACATCAATCCCTTCGGCCGCCAGAGTATTAGCGGCTTCAAGAGCCTCGAAAACCATTTCCCCGTGAGCGATAATCGTGGCATCCTTGCCTTTACGCGCGGTAAGTCCCATGCCGATTTTGTACTCATATTTGCCCGGCTCATAGAGCATACGGTCTTTTTTACCCTGGGCAAGGCGGAGATAGAGCGGGTGAGGATAGGTCATACTGAGAATCATGATGTCACGGACCATATTAGGATCGCCGATAGACAGGACCGTCATATTGACCATTGACTTCATGATGGAGATATCTTCCATGGCGTTATGGGTTGAGCCGCCCCCGGAGGTCAGGCCGCCGCCGGTCCCGATGAAACGTACCGGCAGGTCCTGGTAACAAATCGCCGTACGGTTCTGTTCGCAGGCGCGCATCGTCATGAACGGGATCATGCCGGAGATGAACGGAATATTGCCTTCAAGCGCCAGGCCGGCGGCAATGCCGGCTAAATTTTGCTCGGCGACGCCGACATCGATATACCTGTCAGGGAAATCGTTTTTGAACTCCTTTAACGCGCCGCCGGTGTCAGCCGTCAAAGCCCAGACGTTGTTATGCTTTTGGCCCAGCTCATACATGGTATCGCCCATAACGGACCGGGCCGATAGGAAACTACCGAAGTTAAACGTCACTTTCATTTTGCAGTACTCCTTTCCTTGGCGAAGCCGGCCTCGATATCAGCCATGGCCTTTTGCATATCTTCGTTGCTCAATGCACCCGCATGCCAGCCTATATTCTTCTCCATGAAGGAAACCCCTTTGCCTTTGACCGTGCTGGCGATGAGCACCGTCGGTTTTTTGTTGGTTACGGGCGGCAGTTTATCAAGAGCGTTGACAATCTGGCCCATATCGTGACCGTCCAGCTCAACCACGTTCCAGTTGAAAGCCCGCCATTTATCCGCGTACGGCTCAAGGTTCATGTATTCGCCGTCAAAGCTGGTCATCATCTGTTTGTTTCTGTCCACGATGCCGATCAGATTCCCCAGTTTATAAGAACCGGCGGTATTCGCCGCTTCCCAGACTTCACCTTCGCACGTTTCCCCATCACCCATCATGCAGAAGACACGATGCGTTTCCTTTTTCTGTTTGGCGGAAAAAGCCAGCCCCGCCGCCACCGCGAGGCCCTGCCCGAGTGAACCGGTCGAGCATTCCACGCCAGGAAGCTGTATTTTACAGGGATGCATGCCGTAGGCGCTGTCCAGCTGGCCGTAGGTCCTGACAATTTCGTCGTAATCGAAATAACCCCTTAAAGACATGGCGATATACATGCAGACCGCGCCGTGCCCCTTGCTCAGCAGGAACCGGTCTCGCGTCGGCGATTTTATGTCTTTTGGATCGACTTTCATGCCATGGTGATAGAGCCCGATGAGAAGGTCCGTCATGGACAGGTCCCCTCCGATGTGCACTATCCCGTCGTAATTGCCGCAAAGATTGATCAGCTTCTTGCGCATTTCATAGGCCAGCTTTTGAAGTCGCCTTACTTCTTTTGGATCAGCCATAAAAATATCCTCCTGTAATAAATCACTAGTTTACAGTTTACAGTCTCCACCCCTCCCCGAGATTCTCACGGTCGCCCCGATTACATCGGAGCTCCCTCAGAATGACAGACGCAGTTTTACGGTTTGATCAATATTTTAATGGATTTGCCTGCTTTGTGCAGCTCAAAGGCATGCTGGATGTCTTTAAGCGGGATGATATCCGTAATCAAAGATTTTAGCTCTAATTTGGGGAGTATGGCTAAAGCGCGCGGGAAGGAATAAGGGGACACGAAGGTGGAGGTGATGGTCAGCTCTTTGGCGTACATCAGGAACGGTGAGACGCCGATTTCTACGTCCTTGCCATAGACCGCAGCCCAGAGAATCGTCCCGCAGTTATCCGCCAGAGCGATGCACTGCTTGGCGGCTTTTACGCTGCCGCTGGCATCAATGACGGTATTGAAACCGCGGCCGTCCGTCAGTTTCTTACCGATGGCTTCAATGTCCTCGGTAAATGGATCGACGGTGACATCAGCGCCAAGCTTTTTAGCCAGGGCACGTTTTTCCGCAATAGGCTCAGAAAGGAGCGTACGCGCCGCGCCGGCTTTGAGGGCCATTTCCAGGCACAGCAGGCCGATGGGCCCGCCGCCGCAAATGGCGACGCTGCTGCCGGTGGTGACCCTTGCCTGGTCAATGGCGTGGACGGCCACAGAAACCGGCTCTAAAAGCGAACCGATTTCAAAACTGATATCGTCCGATAGCGGATAGATGGCGCTTTCCGGGTAAACGGCATATTCCGCAAAACAACCTGAAGAGCCGGTGCCCTGGCGGCAGTAGTGTTCCTTACCGTTCTGGCAGTACCAGCATGCACCGCAGGAACCACGGAAATTCATCGCTACACGCTGCCCTACTTTAAATTTACCTTTAACCTCGCTCCCGATGGCCGCGATGGTGCCGGAGGCTTCATGCCCGAGTATCCGCGCCATTTTATAGGCCTCCGGCGGCATAAGGCCGAAGCGATGCTCCAGATTTTCCGGGTCAGTACCGCAGAGACCGGCGTAAGCTATCTTAACTTTAACCTGGTTAGGCTTCATTTCCGGTTCGGGGACTTCTTCCATTTTAATAATGCCTGCTTCGCGAGTAACGGCTGCTTTCATAAGCAATTTTCCTCCTTGTTAGTTGTAAGTTATTAGCTATTTCTTTGGCGGGGCGCCGATTTTACGGAATTCAACGGCGATACCTCCCAGAGGCGTAGGGTCGGAATAGAGAAAACCGCCGCCGCCTTCCTGGCGGGCTATTGTCCAGATGTTGACGCCGTTTTTCTTAAAGTTGGCGATTTCAGCGTCGAGGTCGTCGGTCAAAAAGCCGATGTGATGCAGTCCTTCCCCGGTCTTGTCCAATGATTCCTTAAGCGCCTGGGGGCCCTTGGTGGGTTCCAGTATTTCCAACTCCACATCCCCCATTTTGGCGAAGCTGATAGTCGTCGTCCATTCCGCCGGTTTGCCATGAAGCTCGCCCTTAAAAGGTATTGAGAAATAAGGCGGGCTGCCAGGCTTGGCGCCCGGTATTGTAAACGGCCCGATGCCCAGGGATTCCAGGTAGGCGATCGCTTTCTTAATGTCTTTGACCACCACCCCGACGTGTTGCAGTTTGGCGAAGCTTGATTTTTTAGCCATAATATCTCCTTTCATCTGCCATGGATAGAGGAAATTTATACGATTCTCCACAAGTTTATCTTTGCGTCGCGGTAATGTCAAACTCCGCCCGTTATGCTGAACAAGTTTTGAATTTTTCGTTTAACACGGGTACAATAATTCAGAAATCATATCACTCCAGACAAAGCGCGTGACTCTCACGAATATCTTGTTTTGAAAGGTGCATAAAACCATGAGCAAAGTAATGAAAATGAAAGAGGCGATATCCCGGTTCGTCAAGTCTGGGGACATACTTTTTCTCTCCGGCATGCAGCATGGCGAGCCGGCGGCGGCAATCCATGAAATCGTCCGGCAGAAAATCGACCACCTGACTTTGATAAGCGCGCTGACTGCCACCTCCAACCTGCTGGTCGGGGAAGGACTCCTGGACAAGGTCATGAACGGGTATTTCAACCAGGATACCCATTCTTATGTCGTAAGCAAAGCTAAAGCCATGAACCGGTTGCCGGTTTTTGAGGAGTATTCACACTTCGGGATAAGCATGGCATTAATGGCCGGGCAGATGGGCGTGCCTTTCCTCCCCATGAAAAGCCAGGTAGGGTCGGACATGCCCGAATACAACAAGAATGTTACGTCGATGAAATGCCCTTTCACCGGGGAGACCATCGGGGCGATACGCGCGGTTAACC
>Ga0209777_10010109_pt1 | contig 10040 bp, 8 predicted proteins | sample FrelakmetHBP12HB_FD_187147 | JGI IMG/M metagenome (GOLD analysis project Ga0209777, IMG submission 187147) | Freshwater lake sediment microbial communities from the University of Notre Dame, USA, for methane emissions studies -HBP12 HB (SPAdes)... | ecosystem: Environmental > Aquatic >...
CGGTTTTGAAATTAAGAAATTCTTTACCAGATGTTTCAGTTAACCCTATTTTGGAGCACATACTATTTGAGGTTAAAGATTCGGTTTTAACTTTAAAATCCACGAATAATCTGGTGTCTATTATCTGGACAACACCTATTGATATAAAAGAAAATTTTTCTTTTACAATTCACGGTGAAACTCTTTGTGGTCTTGTTTCTTCTTTTAAGCAGGATACTGTTATTTTTGATTATAACCCAGAAACAAGAGACGTAACTTTATCCTATGGAAAATATATCCTAGAAGCCGTCTCTGGGAACACATCAAATTACCCCGTTATAGACATTCCAGAAAAATTAAAAGAATTTAAACTTCCTAATAATTTTTTAACTATGTTAAAAAGTGTGTATTTTTCAATAAGTAATGATGCAACCAAACCAGACTTAAATAGTTTGTGTATTGACATAAATAAGGATTCTTCGGGTAAGTTTAGTTTAGTTTCTACCGATAGAATTAGGCTTAGTTGTGCAAGCACTAATACCGAGTTTGATAAAAGCAAGGCTATTAGGTTTATTCTCCCAAAAAGTTCTGTGTCTGAAATAATAAAAATGGAGCCTACTCTACTTCTTTATGATGAAAATCTTTCTTTTATTTATTTTAAAATTGAAGGAGAACAAGAAACATATTTTCTTAGATCAGTATTAACAAATTTTATTTACCCAGATATTTATGCTTACTTAAATAATCCTTACAAAGATGAACAAACTATTAAAGTAAATAAAAATGATCTAATTACTAGCTTAAAGAGAATTCGTTTAACAACAGAAAAGACCAATAAAATAGGTACTCTTGAATTTAAAGAAGATAAAGCTGTTGTTTCTTCTTTAAACTCAATGAATAAATCAAAAGAAGAAATATCTTTAATACTTGAAAGTATAGAAAAAAAGCCAAATAATTTTAATATGAATATAGATCATGTGCTAGAATACCTTAGTCAAGAAATAGCAGATACAGTTAATTTTAGGGTAATTGACAACAAATGTATTATTTTTGATAAAGAGAATTATAGGCACGTTTTGTCTATAAATTCATAGTTTTTTAACTTTTTTAATATAAGTATTATAATGTAACGGGGGATTCCTATGCAGGATAAGCTTGCTTTAGCGCAGAAGTATAGACCACTTTTATTTAAAGATGTTTTAGGTCAAGACAGCATAATAAAAGTTTTAAAAAATATATTAAAAAATAAGAAATTTTCTAGTCCTTTTATGTTTGTGGGTATTTTTGGTGGGGGGAAAACAACATTAGCTAGGATATTTGCCAGAGCAATTTTATGTAAAAATTTAACAAGTGACTATGAACCCTGTAATGAATGTTCTAGCTGTAAATCTTTTTTAGCAGGGTCTAATATTGCTTATACTGAAATAGATGCTGCAAGTAATAGTGGTGTTGACTCAATTAGAAAGATTAGAGAAGATGCTAATTTTAAAGCTTTAGGAGATCATGAAAGAAAGGTAGTCACCATTGATGAGTGCCATTCTATTTCCAGACAAGGTAATGAGGCTCTTTTAAAACAATTAGAAGATAACACAACAAACCAAGTTTATATTTTTTGTACAACAGCACCAGAGAGTATGCATGAAACTGTTAGATCCAGATGTTTTGAATTTCAATTAAATAAAAATACTTCAGAGGATATTTCAAATAGACTTACTTATATCTGTGATAAGGAGCAAATAGTCTACGAAAAAGAAGCTATAGACACTATAGCTTCTTTTACTAGCCCCCATGTAAGAGATGCTATTAAATCTTTAGATTATTTGTCAAACTTTGGAGAGGTATCTAAACAAGTTGTTTTTGAACATTTTAATCTTTCTTTAGATTCAGAATACTTAAAAATTTTAATTTCATTAAAAAATAATCCAGCAGAGTCTATGGAAATACTTTATAAAGTAATTTTAAAAACAGATATTAACAGTATTTATGACGGGCTTTTAAATAGCACGATTAAAACAATAAAGCTTACTTATAATATTAATGAATTTAAAAATAAAGAACAGCTAGATTTAGGTAAAGCTTTATTAGATACATATAAAGAAGATTTAACAAATATATTAGAAGAACTTTTAAAAAGAAATAAATATGCAGATCACTTAACTCTTAAATCTGATTTAATTCTTTTAAATAAAAAGCTTAATACAACTTTTACTCAAACTGTTTATACCACAAAAAAAGAAATACCCTCGGTTATTAAAGAAAATAATTTAGATATTAAAAATCAAGAAGGTAAAGAAAATAAGGAAGAATTAATAGATACAGCCGATTTAGATAAAACATCAGAGATATTTAAAAGATATAAGTCACTTCCCCCATCTTTAGCTTTAAAAATAAATAAAGGTAAAAAATCAAGTTCACTAAATTCAAGTTTTTCTGTAGAATTAAGACAGGATATAAAAGATTATAAACAGAATATTCCTAAAAGAGATGTTAAAAGTTATATGGAATCCAAAATAAAAGGAAGTAGATGAAGTATTGGATAACTTTACAGTTAAGTGAAAAAGGGGAGAGTTTATTAGAAGATGAGCCAGAAACATTAGAAAGAATCCTAAAAAAGTTTACAAAAGTTGATTATTTTTTACCGCTACACTTTAATAAATCAAAAGCATATGAAAACAAAGTTTTTCTTTTTAAGGGGTATATTTTCCTGGAATACAATAAAATTGAAATACCTAGTTATGCTCGACTATCTGCAACACAATATTTTATTGGCCCCCTGCTTGTTGGAAGAAAATTACATTTAATACATAATGATGAAATTAAAAAATTAAAGAAACAACTAATCAAGAAGGTAAGACCTGTTATTAGAGTAGGGGATAAGGTTCAAGTTTTAGACGGCAAGTATAAGAATTTACAGGCAATAGTTACAGAATATTACTGTAAAGAAAAAGAAGCTGATCTAACTGTAGATTTAAAATGTATGAGTATTCTTGTCCCAAGAATTCCCATCACTTGTTTAAAAAACATTTCAAATGAAGAAAAAACTAAAAACAGTTTATTAGAAAAGATTATTCAAGTATTAGAGCAGTTTCCAAAAGGATTAACAAGAAAACAGATAGTTTCTAAAGTAGAAGTTAATAAAAGTGAAAAAAAGAGAATTTCAACATGCCTCGCAAGATCTGTAAAAAGAAAAATAATATCTTCTGCTAGAAATTCAAATAGAAAATTTATTTTTGTTTATAACAAGAATTAATTCTTGTCTGGGGGTTATAAGTGTCTGTATATATTAAAAGCATGGACTCTTCTGAATTAGAAAATCGTTTTTCAAATGAAAATAAATTACAATACTTAGACAGTAATTTTCCTTATACTTTTAAAGACTTAGAACCCTATTTAGAATTATTGCCAAAGAAAGAATATGACCTCATTATCATGTACTATATTCTAAAAAAGGAACAAAAAGAAATTGCTAAAATCTTAAGGTTAACTCAAGGTGGCGTTTCACATAGAATTTCAAGAGCAAAAGCAAGATTAAAATTTTTAGTAAAGGTTCCTAAATTTACAAGAAAAGAATTATTAGAAGATTTAGTAGAACTATTTGATGCCTTAGATTTAGAGATACTCTGGGGGTTATATGAAACAACCTGTCAAAGTGAAGTAGCTAAAAAAGTAAATATGACTCAAAGTAGAATAAGACACAGGTTTATGAAAAATTTAGAAGTTTTAGAAAAACATAAGAAAAATGAAGTTTATAAAAAATACCATGAAGCTTTTTCATTAATAAGTAATAATAATTTCAACATTTTAAGAGAAATAAAATTACCCAAATGGGCATTCAAAAATACAGATTACATTGATTCCACTTCTTAATGAATAAGAAATTTTTTATTAATTTTAAATATTTATTATAAAGGTGTCTTATTTTTTCTTTATGGGAATAGTCTTTATTACTGTTTTTACAAGGAAAATTAAGCATTTGTGTAAAATAACTTATTAATATTTCTTAGAAAACAGGAGATATTTTCAATGCAGGAAAAAATAAAAAGAATACTTTTTGCTTATTTAGAAGAGAAAAGTGGCTCTAACTATGTTTCTCCAATGAGAAAGGAAATGCCCAATTATCCTTTTTATCAGGAACAAGAAAAGACATACACTGATTTAGTCCCATTAGATTCTGTTCATGGTATTCCAACACCAGATAAAAACGATAAAATGTTTGTTTATCCTGAACAAGAAACAACCAATCCTGACTGGGCTGGAGGTAATTTTTTATCTCCTTATGATGAACAAATTTTCCATAAAGAAATTTGGAGAACACCTAATGATGCAGAGACACTTCAAGACCCCTATATGACTTCTCCAGAAATGCATGGACTTAATGAAAAAACTTCAGCAGCAATTGATTATTTTTTAAAAGATGACAATGCTTATATTAAAGTTGCTTCAATGGATTTAACAGATTTTATGAAAATTTCTGATGATACTTTAGTACATAAAAGCAATAAAGATCTTTGGAAAATGTTTAAAGATGCTGAAGGAAATATATTTATTGAAAGAATGTTTGAAGATGAGCTTATAAAAGAAAAAGAATAATTAGGAGAACAAATATGTCAAGTAGCTTGGATAAATTTTTAAATGAAAAAGAAGCTAAATTAGTTGATCTTGATTGGTTAGATGTTAACCAGAAAGATTATGATAATCTTCCATTTAATGACATTCCTCAATACATTGCTATACCTAAATTAGAAGAAGCGTGGAGTCATAGAGAAGACACTAATTTTAATTTAGTGCCTAATGTTGATCTTGATTTTAAATATAATAGACCCCAAGAAAATAAACCAAATGATGTTTTAGATTTACTAAATTTCACTAAAAAACAAATGATGTCTGGTAAAACAGGTTCAGATTTGGTTGAAGTTATTAAAACTAAAGCTACTCCAAATCTAATAAAAGAAGCTTATGATCGTTTAAAAGAATTATCATTAGAACAAGGACTTCTAGGTAATGTTTATATTGATGCTTCTGTTTTTTCAAAATGTGAAGAAGGCTCAAATTTTGTAGCTAAACGTGCTAAAACAGCTAAATATGTTAAAGCTATACCAAAATGTAATGACTGCTTTTATAATAAAAAAGGAAGATGTGATATATACAGAAAATTTGTAGCTAAAGAAATCAACTACGATGAAGATTTGTTTAATTTTTATTCAAAACATTTTAGTAGCTTAAGAGGAAAAGAAGTTAATATTACCTCTAAAGAAGATATTCAAAAAGAATTTTTAGCTAAAGTTGTTGAAAAACCAAGAATTGCTGAATTTAAACCCACAACTAAAGAAAAAGAAGAAAAATCTTTAGAAGATATCACTGAAAATTATGACAAATATATGGAAGATCTTAAAAAAGAATTATCTAATGTTAAAAAAGAAAGCGTTGAAAAAGAAATTTCAATGCTCCTAGTCAAAGGATATTCTGGAAGTGTTATAAGAGATTATATTAAAACAAAATATTCAAAAGAAGAATTTACCCTTAATAAAGATGCCTTTAACTCTGTTTTAGCTTTTCAAGGTTCAGCAGGGGAAGTTTTTATGGATTTAGATAAACTTCCTATTGATACAAAAGATCAAGGTAAACTGAAAGATTTCTTAAAAGATCATGCTCAAAAGGTTAAGTTCCTTGTTGTTGACCCAAAAGGACAGCACGGTAAAGGTCCAGATTATAAAAAAATTGAGGATGTTAGTCGTCAGCTAAATAAGAAAATTGTTCCGACAATAAACGACATACCCAAACATGCTTGGAAAGAAGCTTTTGAGGAATATTCTGATATAATTAAGAATAAAGTTGGATTTATATTTGAAAGTAACCCCGTAAAAGGATTAAGATTAGCTTTTATACAAAAAGAATTAACTAAAACTAACTTTAAGGTATTAAAAAGAGCAGAAGATTATAATTTAAAAGCTACCCTAGATACTACTGAATATAATCCACAAGGAAAAAATGAAGTTTATTTTACCCCTAAAAAAATATCTAATGCTTTAGATAAAGGTTACACACTTTCTTGTATAATAAATACAGGGAAAAAACTGGGGGTAGATGAAAATAGCATAACTTTAAATATTAAGAAGGCTTTTGAGAATATCTCAAGCGTACATAAGTATCAAGTGGATGTTCCAGTAACCCTTCCTAAAAATGTTAAAGTTGTTGTGTCACAAAAAGATGTTAGTTCAGATTTAGACAAACCTTTGTCAGAAATACATGAATTTTCATTTAATTCCAGTAAAGCCCCTGTTGATAGTATGGTCAGTGACTTTGGTTTAAAAGAATCTTCTATAACTATAGAAGATTCCGAAAAACAAAGTTATGAAGTAGACTTAAAAAGCTTAAGTTTTGACCTAGACTAAAGAAATTTTATCCTCTGCGAGACAGGGAAATTATTATTATGACCAATAAAAATGAAGTTTCTGATAGTTTAATTTCAGAAAATGAAGAAAAATTAGATGAAATCATTGAAGATTTAATATCTGATGTTCCAGATAAACCTATTCAAGAATCCATTTCTGAAGAAAATGCAGAACCTCCTAAAGCAGAACCTAAAATAGAGGAAAAACCTTTAGAGGTAACTCAATCAAATAGCTTAGTCTTACCTAGCAAAAAAGATATTTTAAGAGACGACCCATTAATAAAAGGGATTCTTAATGAGGAAGGTGTATTTGATTTATTGGATATTGTTCTTGGTGAACTAGCAGAAGAGAGTGCTTCCCTTAAATACGAAAGAATTAAAAAAGAATTAGAAAATAAAGACACAGATAGGTTGTCTTTAAGAAGATCTAACATTCTTAAAATGATAAGTGATGCTCTAGTTCAAAAAAGAAACTTAGCTTTAAATGACTTTGTTAATCTTAGGTCACCCCAATGGCAAATTGTTTTTGAACAGATAATGAAAAAGATTCGACAAACCTTTGTAGACTTAAATTATAGTTCAGAACAGTTAGAATTATTTTTTCAAAAATTTCAAAGTAATTTAGACGGGTTTGAAGAAAGTACAGAAGTTAAATTAAGAGAATCTTTATCGAGATCAGATTAAGGAGGTTTTATCAGTAAACCGTTTACATCACCTACTCGACATAAAACATTAAACACATCTACTTTAAGTGGGTTAGCTGGAAGTTTAGCTAAAGAAGTCGGTGATGCAAATGATATAAAAGATATTATAACTTTTTTAGAAGCACCCTGGGGATTAAATTTAAACGAAAATACTCAACCAATTCTTCCTGGTCAAAAGTTTATAATGAAAACTTATTATAAACTTCCTTTAGAAGAAAAAGAAAAAAGTATAATTATAAGAGATAGATTTAATGAAAGAGAACTTTATAATTTTACAGAAAAAGAATACTTAGAATATTTATATAATCAAGGAAGATGTAATATAAAATATATAGATGATAAACCAAGGAACGAGTTAGTTCTTATAATTGGGAGGCGTGGAGGAAAATCGACTATAGCGTCATGGATAGCCGCTTATGAGGCTTATAAACTCCTAAAAATACAGCACCCCCAAAAACATTATGGCTTACTTCCTGATGCAGAAATCCACATAACAACTATTGCTACAAGTGAAGTTCAAGCTAATATTTTATTTAGACAGATATTGGGACATTTTTCTGCAAGCACTTATTTTCACAGATATATGAATAAACCAACTAATGATAATGTTGCTATTAGAAGTAGAAGAGATTTAGAAAAATACGGAGAAGATGGAAGAGCTTCTATTTTAGTAAAATCATCTCCTTGTTCTGCTAGGTCGCTTCGTGGTCCTGGTAATATTGTTGCGATAATGGATGAACAAGCTCACTTTGTTGATGAAGTAACCCAATCGAATAAATCAGATAAATCGGTTTATGATGCGATGACTCCTTCAATAGCTTTGTTTGGAAAAGATGGAAAACTTATCAACATTTCATCTCCTTTAAATAAATCTGGTGTTCTTTGGGATTTGTATAACAGATCTCTTGATGGTGCTGAAAATATACTTATGATTCAAGCACCAACTTGGGAAATAAACAATAAGGTTGATTCTACTTTTTTAAAAGGAAGATACCACGCTGACCCAGTTGTTTATGACTGTGAATTTGGAGCACAATTTTCGGATAGAGTAAAAGCTTGGTTACCAGAAGAATATTTAAGAAAAGTAATAGTGCCTGGACTAAAACCTAAAACTTTTGGTGGGTCAAGAACACCTCATTTTATGGGGTTAGACATAGGGTTTAAGGATGACGGGACATCTGCAGTAATTTGCCATATAGAACAAATACCTGATGACTCAGGTAATTTAATAAATAAAATAGAAATAGATTTTGCTGAAGCTAGGTATGCAGGTCTTCCCCCATATGAAAATTTAGCTATACTTGATTTTGAGATGTTATCTGATTGGATTAAAGAACTTTGTGATAGATTTTATATTGTAAAAGGTATGGTTGATCAGCATAACGGTGTTCTTGTTTCACAAAATTTAGCAAAAAAAGGATTACAACAATTTGATTTGATTTATCACACTAGACAGTTTAATTCAGATATATACCAAAACTTTATGATGCTCTGTATTGACCAAAAATTAAGAATATATAATGACGGAATTGATGAAAAAAGTGATGGGACTTTAATTGATGAACTTTTAAAATTACAGGTACACCAATATTCCAAAAATGTTATTAGTGTAGAAGCTCCAAAGATAAAAGGGTATCATGATGACCGTGCAGACGCTTTAATGAGAAGTGTTTGGTTGGCTTCTGAGGCTATAAAAGCAGGGCTGGTATCTTCAAATCAATCTTTATCAAATAATAGGTATTCTTATGTAAGAGATGCTAATCATTATCAACTAATAAAAGCTAGGTTACACAACATAACCGATAATAGAAGAAATATAAAACAAGGACGAGCTAGTGCTTGGTCAAAAAAATATGGCAGATAAACCAATAAATTTAGAAATAATGAATAAAAGTAATATTTTAAGAAGACAACTTAAAGATCTTCAAGAGATTATGTTTGGTTTGTATGATAACGAAATGAAATCAAATAATAATACACTCATATTTATTAAGAGAAATATGGATAAGCTTAAACTAGCTTCTAGGTATATTTTGGATATAGACATGAATAAAATAGTAACTTCAGAGAAATTAAATGAAAATAAAGAATTGTCTGATATTTATAAAGAAACCTTAATTAATATCAACAAGTTTAGTAATATATTAAGTAGAAAATTATCTGAAGAACAAAGAAGAACAGGTTCAACAGAAATAAATAGTCTTAAAAGAAATATGGATAATTTAAGACTAGCACAAAATGTTATTAAAACAATAGACTCTGATATGGACTTAACTCAAAAAGAATGGGAAGAAAAAGGGAGATAAAATGGATAAAAATCCTTCTTTTACTAAAGATAAAAGATATGCAAATATTGTAAAAACTTCTAATTTTAAAAAAAGAACTGCTGCGGGTTCTGGTGGAATAGCAGATGCTCAATTTCATGATTTTTATTCACCAGTAATATCTAAAGACTTTTTAGAATTACCCCAAAATTTAAAAGAACGCCGTGCGTGGTATAGATTCTTTTATTCTTTTAATGAAATGGTCAGAAGAGCTATTGATTTACACAGTGAGTTACCTTTATCAAAAATAAGACTTACTCCACCAAAATGTCAAGATGTAGAGCAAGCTCAGTATATATTAACCTTTTATCAAAATATGTGTGATAGATTACGTTTGTTTAAAAAACTTTTAGCCATATCCCATGAGTATTATTTAATGGGTTGTTCTTATATCTTTTTAGAAGATGGGGCAGAAAACGGTCCTAAAAACGACCCCCTATATAATATTGATGATGAACTTCAAATGCCTGAAAGTGCAAAACAATATAGAGAAAAATATGATAAAAAATGTCCTGATTATGCAGGTTGGGAAAGAATTCAAGTATTGCCTCCAGATATGGTAAAAATAAATCGTTGGCAATTCACTGACAGGATAAAAGCAGAATTATTAGTTCCTACTGACACACAAAACATAATTAGACA
>Ga0209777_10010110_pt1 | contig 10039 bp, 6 predicted proteins | sample FrelakmetHBP12HB_FD_187147 | JGI IMG/M metagenome (GOLD analysis project Ga0209777, IMG submission 187147) | Freshwater lake sediment microbial communities from the University of Notre Dame, USA, for methane emissions studies -HBP12 HB (SPAdes)... | ecosystem: Environmental > Aquatic >...
TTGATTACAATATCTTTGGAGATCACATTGGTCAAACAAAGATCGGTGATTTCACCACGTGAAAAAAAGTTAGACTCCAATTCATCCACTGGTTAAAACCAGTGGTATTCTTGGAGATTTTTTATAAGAAAAAGTTGAAAACAAGTGGGAAAATAAAGTTGTTACTGTTATATCTAAAAAATTAAAAAAAAATAAAAAAGATTTTGTAAAATAAATGAACCTAAGAATTTTTCATTCTTTTACTAAAATCTCTTTGGTCTGTGTTTTTGATAGCAGTCCCTACAGTATACAGGTTTTGAACCATCCGGTTTAAAAGGAACTTCACATTCTTTCCCACAATCTGCACAGGTCGCTTTGTGCATTTCTCGTGGTGCGCCCCCAAAACGACCGCGTCCTTCGTCTCTATACATTTCTTATACTTCCTTTTTTTAGGCGTGTATTATACATTCAGTATTTAAAATTATACATTGATGAATCAGAGGAGACAATGATATACCTTTTAGCCCTCATGGGTAGAAACAGACTGCAGTAAACTAATGAAATAAACTAAAAAGATTTTTCGATGATAACAGCCCTGAGCGGGGTCGAACCGCTGACGCTGGCTCCAAAGGCCGGCATGTTACCGCTACACCACAGGGCTATATGTTCATACTGGGAATCTTTGATTTTATTTAAGAGTTATGCTTTGTGCACGTTAAGGTTATTTTTTTTATTTCTTCTGTGTTGTTTTCTGGATTTTCGCCCAAGCGTCGCGCAGTTCAACGGTTCTGTTCAGAATAAGTTTGTTCGGAGTTGTCTCTGGATCAACGCAGAAGTACCCCAGGCGTTCAAATTGAAATCGATCAAACGGCTTGAGGGTATTCACCGCAGGTTCTACTCTGCATTCATGAAGCACGTCAAGAGAATGAGGGTTAAGAAATTCTTTGAAATCCGCTTCTTTCTGCCCAGCAGGGCCAATAACAGTAAAAAGCCTGTCGTACAATCGTACCTCTGAAGAGATAGCATGTGGAGCGGATACCCAGTGAATCGTTGATTTCACTTTCCTCCCATCAGGGGCATATCCTCCTTTGGTGGCGGGATCATAGGTACAATGCAGTTCGACTATTTTCCCATCTTTTTTCACAACCTTGCTGTATTTAATGAAATAAGCATATCGGAGTCGTACCTCACGGTCTGGTGCAAGTCGGTAGAAATCCTTTGGTGGGTTTTCCATGAAATCATCTTGTTCAATAAAAAGAGTCTTGGAAAATGGTATCCGACGCTTCCCGAGCGCAGGGTCTTCAGGGTTGTTGACCGCCTCAAGTTCTTCTATCTGATGGTCCGGGTAGTTCTCAAGCACTACTCTAAGTGGACGTAGAACCCCCATAAATCGTGTGGAGGTTTTATTCAGGTCGTCCCGGACATTATGTTCAAGGAATTCAAAATCAACCATGCTGTTGACTTTCGCGACACCAATACGTTTACAGAAATTCCGGATCGAAGATGGTGAATACCCGCGACGACGCATCCCGCTAATGGTCGGTAACCTGGGATCATCCCAGCCAGCAACATACTTCCCTTCAACCAACTGAAGGAGCAAGCGTTTACTCATGACGGTATAGGTGAGGTTCAGACGGGCAAACTCAATTTGCTGCGGATGATACACTTCAAGAGCATCAAGGAACCAATCATACAGCGGCCGATGGTTCTCAAACTCAAGGGTACAAATGGAATGGGTGATGCCTTCAACGGAGTCTTCCAAGCCATGCGCCCAGTCATACATCGGGTAGATGCACCAGGTATCACCGGTACGATGATGGCTCGCATGTAATATCCTGTACATCACCGGGTCACGCATATTTAGATTTGGATGCGCCATGTCAATCTTGGCTCGCAGTACTTTTTGACCATCAGGAAATTCACCTGCTTTCATCCGCTGTAAAAGATCTAGATTCTCCTCAACAGATCGATCACGATACGGGCTGTTTTTCCCAGGTTTGGTAAGAGTGCCTCGGTATTCCGTGATTTTATCAGCGGGAAGATCATCCACGTATGCTTTCCCTGCATTGACCAATCGTATCGCATACTCGTACATCTTTTCAAAATAATCTGAGGCGAAAAACAATCGGTTTTCCCAGTCAAAACCAAGCCATTTCACATTTTCTATGATTGACTGAACGTATTCTTCCTCTTCTTTGGTAGGGTTCGTGTCATCAAACCGAAGGTTGCAGAGACCTCGGTAATCTTCTGCGATCCCGAAGTTCAGACAGATTGATTTCGCATGACCGATGTGCAGGTACCCGTTTGGTTCTGGGGGAAACCTGGTATGAACACGACCTTTGTATTTGTCAGTTGTCAAGTCTTTATCGATAATTTCTCGAATGAAATCCTTGGTGATGGGTTCTGTAGACTCCATGTTCCTCACTCTCATCTCACAGCCCCGACCAGATTCGAACTGGTGTCTAGAGATCCAGAGTCTCTTGTGCTAACCGCTGCACTACGGGGCTAATAGCCATTTTTGTTGAGACCAGAAGAGAAAACGTTTCATATATAACTTTTCATGTTGTCAACATTTCTGAATGATGAAACGATGAAATGTTTTTTTCTTTGTCTTCCTTTTTCTTTATCTAGATACTCGTAAAAAAATTTAGATAAAAAGAAAAAAAAGAGAGAGAGAAACTAGTTACGTGATTTTCAGGTGAACCACGAATTGCTGACAGGTATTCTTCTCACCAAATGGTCGTGTACATTCTAAACTAAGCGTAGTACTTCCCGTTTGTGTCGCAGTAAACACCCAGGTGTCTTTCCCGAAATCACCAAGCATCCCTGAGTTGCCCCAATTGAACTGGTCAGTTTGGAATAGTAGTTTTTCATCGATACGTGTAATCGTCCAGACATAGCCGCCATCACCATAATCTTGTAAGGTGAGATTCACTGTGTCTCCTTTCTTTACAGATATGGTCGTATTGTTCGCATCAGCTTTGATGTACACAGTGGATGGTGTTTGTTTGTTCATGGGTTTTTTTGAGGTGAGGTTCACACCGATTACGGTTCCTGCTGCTATCGCAACGATAGCTATTAGTCCAATGAGTATCAGGCTTTTTTTTGTTTTCATAGATCATCAAAACAGGTTATGGTTGTTAAAATATATAAAAGGTCAGAAAATGTTCGGGAAACACCAAACATTAAAACACCAAAATCAGGAAAAGATCTTCAGAGAGTACGAAAGTTTTTTTTGAAGCTTTTATCCTCAATTTTTGGCGTATCCTTCTTATTTTTTTAGTACATAAATAACCCATGGAGCAATCTTGGTTTCATTGATCCATGTATATGGTTCAGTTCCTTTTGCAAGTGGTTTGTAGGTCTGTATTAGCTTTAATCCAGCCTGTGTGAAGACTTTTTTATAATCCTCATCAGTCCAGAGTATATCGAAACAGGGTCTTTTATCCAGGATATCTGTCGTAACTATCGGAACGATATCACCGCTTTTTGCGCAGTTATTCTCAGGGAAATCCTTTGTGGAAAATGATGCCCATTCATGGGTATATATGTCAGGTGAACTCACCAGGTTTATTATTTTTCCATCTTGGTTTAAAAGGCTGGCAAGTCCTGAAAAGAGTGTTATCTTTTTTTCCTTTGTTGGGATATTGTCAAAAGTGAATGTAGACAGTACAAAATCGTAGGAATGGACGTTCAACTGACTGAAGTCGCCATCCTTAATAAGTCGATAATCTCCCTTTGGATCAGTTTTTTTGCTATCTATATCATCTTTTCTGAAATATCAATTCCGATGGTAGAAAATCCAAGTTTGTGCAAAAAACGTGTAGATCGTCCGGTGCCGCAACCAAAATCGATTGCTTTGTTTCCATGGACATGTGTGGTAATAATTTCAGGTAAATCTCGATATGCCAGATAGTAGGTTCCTGCAAATTCGAGTTTCGAGTACGCTTCTGCACGTGTGGTATCGTCATAGGAATTGTAAAATTTTATGTATGCACCTTTTTTTCGTAAGATTTTTTTGGCAAAGATGTCAATTGATTTAGATTTAGACCGGAGTGAAATCTTAAAGAGGGATAAAAAAAAATTTGCTATAGAGTTGGCTGGGAAATTAAGTAAGATTACCTAAAAGGTCATTTGTTGTTACAAAATCAGGGATTTTTCGAGGGGAAAATACCATTTTAGTGAAAAAACCTCTGAAAAATGCGAATACTAAGATAAGCTCTTAGATCAAATATTTATTCTGTAATAGAATATTTCAGATGGTTTCCAAGTGCTACTCGTATTAAAAATGTTTATATAGATAAAAACAGTATTGTTAATTATATCTGATTTGAAAGATTAGGGGAATAAATATGTTTGATAATAAAAAATGGTTGAAGTTGTTGATCGCATCGATGACCGCTCTTCTTGTCATCGCACCCGCTAGTGCAGTAGCCAATGGAACAAAAACATCTCTGCAAATCGTCTCACCTCTCGCGCAAACAACTCTCAGTGCTCCTTTGCAGGATCCTCCAAGTTCTTTTGATTTGCGAAATGTGAGCGGTGTCAACTATGTAACCTCAGTGAAGTCTCAAACCGGTGGTACGTGTTGGACCCATGGGACGATGGCCGCACTTGAGGGGAATCTCTTGATGACCGGAAACTGGAAGGCAACCGGACATTCGGAGGAACCGAATCTCGCGGAATACCATCTTGATTGGTGGAATGGGTTTAATTCATTTAACAACGATGATTCCCCTGGCAGTGGTCTCCAGGTCCATGAAGGAGGAGATTATCTGATCGCCTCTGCATATCTCACTCGCGGGGATGGGGCAGTGTATTGCGCAGCTGCAAATGACCCAACAGAGTCCGATGCCAACTGGTATTATTCAGCACCTACGAGATATAATGACTCTTATGAAGTGTTTTACCCTAATGACATCGAATGGTTCGTCGCAGGAGCAGATCTGAGTAACATTAACATAATCAAAGAGACACTCATGACAAACGGAGTGATGGGAACATGTATTGACATGGATGGTAATTTTCTTCATAACTATGGGAGTTACTATGCTTTGTATCAACCACCGTCTTCCTCTAATGATCCGAACCATGCTGTTGCTATTGTAGGCTGGGATGATAACAAAGTGACTCAAGCACCATTACCAGGTGCATGGATTTGTAAAAACAGCTGGGCCTCTGGGTGGGGGCCTGAAGGCGGCTATTTCTGGGTTTCTTATTATGATAAATGGAGCTGTCAAAACCCGGAGATGGGAGCGGTGTCCTTCCAGGATGTGCAACTCAAGCCTTACGATAACACGTACTTTTATGATTATCATGGGTGGCGGGATACGCTTACGAACGTCTCCGAAGCGTTTAATGCGTTTGTGTCAAACGGGGATGAGACACTCAAAGCAGTGAGCTTCTACACTGCTACCGATAATGTCCAATATACAGTGAAGGTGTACGATCATTTCGAAGGCGGTGTACTTTTAGATGAACTCGCTACTATGTCTGGGACCATCAACTACAAAGGGTACCATACCATTTCCCTTGCAAATCCTGTAGGATTCCATGCAGGTGATGATTATTATATTTATGTAAAACTCTTTTCCGGTGGACAACCCATAGACCGTACCTCCGAGGTCACTGTGTTATTGGGTGGACAAGACCAAGGGACGATCGTGAAATCCGTTGCTCACACAGGAGAGAGTTACTACCGCAGTGGGTCTTCTTGGCAAGATCTCTACTACTATAAGTTCAGCGATCCGACATGGGATTATACGGCGAATTTCTGTATTAAGGCTTTCACCACAGGCGGAGGGACAACGCTCCACCCTCATTTGGACTGCAAGGGAAGCCTCAGCTGGACCAAGATAAAACCTGGTATGACCATCATCGGTAACTTTACCGTGGAAAACATCGGGGAACCCACCTCGAAGCTTAACTGGAAAATCATCGAATGGCCAGCTTGGGGGAACTGGACGTTCACCCCCATCCGTGGCGCGGGTCTGACCCCAGAGGAAGGATCGGTCACGGTGCGGGTACAAGTTGTCGCGCCATCGGAAAAAAACGAGTTCAATGGAACCGTAAAAATCATCAACGTGTATAATCCAACTGATTACGCAGAGATCCACGTATATCTAAAAACACCGGTAGACCAACTGTCCCTGAAGTCACAGTTGTTCAACTTTTTAAACGGGTTTGCTCAGAGATCTCCCATGCTAAAGAACCTGATGAGGAGGATCTCCTAAGCAATCATCGCTTTTTTTCTTTTTTCTTTCTTTTCCTGGAGCTATGTGATAATGTCTGTTTTCATCGCGAGCAGCTGCTCTCTTATTTGTTGAGGGAGTTCTTTTTATAGACTGACTGTTTTTGTGAATGTCTTTTGCGGCGTCTTCTGAGTTACCGAGGCCGGGTGATGGTAATGATCATTTCTTTTGACAGTTTGGGTAAACATCTCTGAAAATGCCTCCGTGACCACAGACATGAGCACAAGGGAGATGTTGCAAATCACGTTCAGTATTTTTGTTTCCCGTGCCTGGGTGCTCTGCTCAGCAGGTTTGATTTTTGCTTTGTAGTCTTTTTTGACATGTGATTCATCGTAGTCTTGCACGCTCGTAAGTACGTCATCTCTGAAAAAAGTAATTTACGAGAGGGTCTAGCTGTTTGATGAGGAAATTGTTTATTCACAAAAAATTTTTTAAGTAAGTGTTGTTCTTTCTTTACAATGGTTAATTTTTACAAATGCAAAAAATGCGAAATGAAATTTGTCGCCCCGATGAAGACGCAAGACGAAAAGGGTCGTGTAACATATGTTTGTCCAAATTGTAAAAACCGTAACTGGGGACCTCTTGGTTGGTAAACTCTTTTCAATTGCATTATGATCAGGTTGGTTAAAAAAAGGATTCGATAGTTCTAGAAAAGAAGTCATAGAGAGCTTTGCATTCATTACCCCTCAAGTGGTTCACCGGTGACTGATTCAGAGAGTAAAATAATGATTAAACCATTAGCATAAATATCCGTTAAATTTATATACGAGAAATCTATATTAATAAAGGGGTTTGGGCTTTTAGAAATGTTTTTTTCATTTCTTTCCTCCCAGACTTTTTAGCCCAGACCCTTTTATTATTGAACATGATATCTTACCAAGAAACCATCCGTATTTGTACAAAGAACAACAAAAATAGGTAGGAAACGATCTGATTATATAGTGAGGTGTTTCGCTGATTTGGCGTCGATATTCATCAAGGGGATTTGGACAACAACTTTCTTCATCCAACTCTTCTGCATAGGTTCTTTCCCCCGGATCATTCTCTAACGAGAATACTATGTGATCTTCACCGTTTTAAATATTTTGTTTGGATAGAAATCTGCAACAAGGGTAGCGAAGAGGCAGGGGGACTGTTTATCATCTGCTGGTAAAACCAGATGAAAAGGGATATATACTCCAGCTCCATACTTGCTGAACTTCAACCAAGAACCAACATGGATGGTGTGGGAGATGCAGAACAAATCAAAGAACAACCAGAAACAAAATATAAATAATTGTGCCAGGTGTGGAAAAACCTTCGGTCAGAAGGAGATGAAGGTAAGCTACGATTTCGAACGGTTCTATTGTTTTAGCTGTGACGACAAACGATAACCAAGAACAGTAGCATTTTACATGAGAGGCACAGTTTTTCTATCATAGCGTGTTTTAGGGGAAGTATGGGGCAAACAAAGATACATCAGGAGATAGTGTCTGCGAGGACCTCTGATGGGTGGGAACTTCGGGTTTTTCATTATCCCCCTGAGGGCAAGGATGTTGTCCGATTTCCTGTCATCTTATGTCATGGTCTTGCTGCAAATAAGAATAGTTGTGATTTCGGCGAGCCGGGGACAATAGAGTGGCAGCGGTATAGTCTTGCGGCGTTTCTCTCACAGCAACGACCTGGTGGCGGACCGGTGTTTGATGTCTGGGTGCCAGAGCTTCGGGGAGGCGGACAACCTTCGTTTAACCCACGGATGAATCCTGAGAGATATCGCTGGTGTGTCGATGATTATATTGACAAAGACGTACCCGCGATCATCAGGTGTGTACAACAATGGTATAGGGAAAAGAAACATGAAGTGCCACCGATTTTTTGGGTGGGAAAGAGCATGGGTGGGATGATCGCCTATGCATATGGACAGACCAAGGAAGGTCAGAAGAATCTAAAGGGTGCTGTCACGATAGGCTCCCCGGTTGTCTTTGGAAAAAGAAGCGTGTTCCTTGAGTTTATCACTAGGATCACTCCGCGCAATGTATCTATCCCAATTCGAATTATGGAGATTGTGGAAAAACCAGGTGAGATGACGCGTCATTTCAAGGAGCTGGGAGTGAATCTTGAGAATGTCGATCCTATGGTGTTACAAACCTATATGCATGTAGGCCTTTCTGGTGTTCTTTCATCAAAGGTTCTTTCTCAGTTTTCGTTATTCTTTAAGCATATGGCGTTTTGTCGTTACCCACGGTATCCTTGGATGTATGATATCTTCGGGCGGGTTCCTGGTATCAAAAAATTGTTCACCCCTTTTAACTATACGGAGAATCTGTATCGCTTTTCTACTCCGTTGCTGGTTATCGCTGGTGGCCAGGATAAGATGGCACCAAAAACAGATATGCTGTATGTGAAGGACCATGTGGGTAGCACAGACATTACCTACCTAGAGTTCTCCAAAGAAGCTGGGTATCGTACTGATTATGGGCATCTTGATCTTAATTTGGGACTCCATGCGCGGGAGGACGTTTATCCGAAGATTTATGAGTGGTTGCAGGCGCACAGTAAAGAAGTGTAACAGTGGTTGATTCCATATCTAATAAACAGTTATACTATCTAGTGATTTTAGATACTCTTGCGAGATTTGAGCGTTAATATACCAGTAAATTTATAGTGATTAATTAAAGCAGGGGAAGAGATACCAACTCGAAGCTTAAATGTCTTTATCTTGAATATGTACATAGAGAAAAAACAGAAGAAAAAGGGAGTTAGCGGGAGAAAAAGGACTATAAGAATTCTTTCAGCTTCTTTCTATCAGGATTAAGGATATGTTGTTTTCTAATAAACATCAACGTTTGCAAAATCGTTATATTCTCGGTACCGCTAGGGTACAGGGTAATCAATGCATCAGAAAACTTTTTCGCTTGTAGAATGTTCTCAGCGGTAATTGTCATGATCCAGTCGTATTTACCATGGACATAAGCACTGCTTTCAATAGTAACCCCTAATTCCTTGGCAAGGTCATTCGTTTTTGATGAAACGATTATATCGACTACTTTTTCTTCCATTTTTTCCATGGTTCTATTTATCATCAATATAAAATGCTGCTGTCCTATTTTCTCTTCATCAAAAATCGCGGTATACCCCCAAATCAAGCCTTTTGTTTCCATTTTTTTAATGGCTCTCGTTACTTTTTGTCTTGGGAAGCCACAGTGTTTCGCAATTGTTCCTATGTTTTCATTTGAGTTTTTCACAAGTTCAGATAGTATCTTTTTTTCGTCTCGATCTATCTGCTCTCTACTATTTTTTGACATATTTTATCTCCAGTATTACTATTTCAAAACATATTTTTATTTAATAACATTATCCACTTTGAGAATTCTTGTGAATAGTAAAAAAGAAGTCATTGATTGGTAGGAAAGGGGGGTCTGGTTTTTTAAAAAAATTAAGGGAGGAAAGGTTTGAAACGTTAAAGCTTTTTTTCGGAAAGTCCAGACCCCCATAAAAATATACATTGATCTAGTAGATAAATATTACGCTTTATGAGAAAAATGGTTTAATATCAGGTATACTACCTTGAATTGAAGAATTTTTGTGCAACATTCACCTCATAAATAATACGGCTAATATATAGATATAAGTATTCATCATGGGTGGTTGTCAACTTTAGAACCTCGTAAAGTGATACATTGATACAAAACAGTCAATCCACTGTTGAGTGCTACCAACAGTGGCATGGTATGGCCAATTTCTATAGAACGATTTTATCCGATGTTTCAATATGAAAAACCATTGTTCTATAGGATTACGAAGTCCAAAGGTAACATGTTCCCATTGAA
>Ga0209777_10010111_pt1 | contig 10039 bp, 8 predicted proteins | sample FrelakmetHBP12HB_FD_187147 | JGI IMG/M metagenome (GOLD analysis project Ga0209777, IMG submission 187147) | Freshwater lake sediment microbial communities from the University of Notre Dame, USA, for methane emissions studies -HBP12 HB (SPAdes)... | ecosystem: Environmental > Aquatic >...
GCCCTCCGGGCTGGTGTAGCGTCCTTGCGTACCACTACGCTCAGATACCCGCGTTTTCCTTCGGAATTCGGAGTCCCGCCACTTTCAAGTCGCGCACCCAATCGGCAAATCGGCATCCCTCTCGGGCCGTCTCGGCTAAGCTGAAGCTATGTTGAAACTCGGAGCAGTGTTCGCCTGTTGCATGTGTGCCTGCCACGCCGAGGTGCGAACGCTCACGTTGCACGAGGCCGTCGATCTCGCCTTGAAGCAGAACCCGGACGTCGTGCTGGCGCGCCTCGACGAGCGGAAGGCCGAGCAGGCGGTCCGGATCGCACGCGACCCCTTCGTCCCGAAAGTGGTGGCGGGCAGCGGACTGGCATACTCGAGCGGTTTTCCGATGAGCATCGAGGGCGCGACACCCTCCATCGTGCAGGCGCGAGCCATCGCGGACGTATTCAACAGGCCGCAGAGCTATCGCGTTGCCGCCGCGCGCGAGGACCGGCGCGGAGCGGCGATCGACACTCTGAAGCGGCAGGATGAGATCGTGTGCCGCACAGCCGAGCTCTTCCTGGACGCCGAGAGAGCGCGGAAGGTGGCAGAGGCTTCACGGCGCGAAATCGAATCCCTGACCAGCGTGCTCGAAACCGTCCGCGCGCGCGTGGCCGAAGGACGGGAATTGCCGATCGAAGCGCGGAAGGCCGAGCTGAACGTGGCGCGCGCGAAATACCGGGCCGGCGCTCTCGAAGCCGGCCAGGAAACGGCCGAGACGTCGCTGGCGGCGCTCCTCGGCTTCGAACCGGGAGAACGGGTCCGCCCGGCGGCGGGCGAACGCCCGCCTGCGGCCGTCCCGCCGACCGCGGATGCCGCAGTGGACGCGGCTCTCTCGGCGAGCAAAGAGGTTCGCTCCCTCGAGTCGAAGCTGCTGGCCAAGGGCCTGGAAGTGAGGTCGCAGCGCGCGGGACGGCTGCCCTCCCTGGACCTTGTCGCCCAGTATGCTCTGCTTGCGAAGTACAACAATTACGAGAAGTTCTTCCGCACGTTCCAGCGCAACAACGGCCAGCTCGGAATCTCCGTGCAGATTCCTCTGTGGAATAGCCCCGGCTTCGCGGCGGCCGCGTCCCAGGCCGAAATCGAGGCCGCCCAGTTGCGAACGCAGATCCGTTCCACGCGGAACAGGATCGCTGCCGATACGCGGCGTGCGTACGGGGATATGCAGCAGGCCGAGGCTGGCCTCGAAGTGGCTCGGCTCGACCTCGACGTGACCCGTGAGCAGGTCTCGGTGCTGCTCGCCCAGATGCAGGAAGGCCGCGTCACGCTCAGTCAGGTGGAGGGAACACGCGTCGCCGAGACCGATAAGTGGATTGCGTTGTATGACGCATCGGCCACCCTCGAGAAAGCGCGCCTCGCGGTGTTGAGGCTGGCCGGCGGACTGGAGGCGGCGCTCCGATAGCGCGGCGCGCATAGGCGATTCTAGTCCGCTTCTCTCACACGGTTTCGTCGTGAGACCGAGGAGATGCCCGTTGATACGATGCGCGCGAAGGGAGCCGCCCGGAAGCGTACTTGAACTGTGCGCCGAGGACGGCGACTGCGAGGGGGACTGGCCGCTGTGTCCCGCTTCGAAGTGGACACTGCCGGCCTGTCACCCTCGCGCAGGCCCCGCATGACGGACGCGCCACATGGGCATATCGTGCGTCGCAGCAGACAGCGCGTGAGAGATGCGGACCCGGCACGATCGCCTGCTATCGAATCCTCGCGCCCACCGGGAGGCAAGGTGCTCGTAACCCTTCAGCATCCGATGCTTGCAGTTGCTGCGGGACTGTGTTGAAGTACAATCGACCTGAGGTAATTTATGCTCCGACGCGCTGCGTGTGTTTTGCTCATTCTGTTGGCAGGTGTTTCCTGCAGCCGGGATCCCGAAGTTGTGAAGAAGAAGTACCTGCAGAGCGGTAACCGGTATTTCGAGAAGGCCAAGTTCAAGGAAGCCTACATCATGTACCGGAATGCCTTGAACAAGGATCCGAAATACGCCGAGGCCTACTACCGGCTGGGGCTCACGGTGGTGAAGATGGGGCAGCCTCTGGCGGCGATCAGGGAGTTCAAACGCGCAGCCGACAGCGATCCGAACTTCACGATTCCGGACGCACGCGTGCAGGCCGGCAACATTCTGCTAATGGCCTATGTGGCGAACCCGGATCGCCCGGCAGCGCTTACCGACGACATCAAGTTCTTCGCCGATCAACTGCTCAAGCACAATCCGAAGTCAGCCCCGGGACTTCGGCTGGACGGCTATGTGAAGTGGGCCATCGGCAAGGATATTCCCGGCGCCATCCAGCGGTTCCGCGATGCAAACGCGGCGAGCCCTTCCCGTGACGTGCAACTGCCGTTGGTCCAGGTGCTGCTCGACTCGGCCATGCGCCCCGACGCTGTCACCGGGCGGCGGCCGGAGGCAGCCGCGCAGCGCGCCGAGGCGGAGAAGCTCGGCCGCGACATCCTGGCCAAGGATAAGACCTTCGGCCAGCTCTACGACGTGCTCTATGACGATTTCATCCGCAGCAATCGCGTTGCGGAGGCCGAGGCGATACTGAAAGAAAAGGCCGCCAATAATCCGAAGGACGGAGACACTCTCGTCAGGCTCGCGTATCACTACTATCACTTTCAGCGTCCGTCGGACATGCAGGCCGCGCTGGACAAGCTGACGCACAACGAGAAGGACCTCCCTGACGGTCATTTCAAAGCCGGCAGGTTCTACGAGATAATCCACGATTACGACAGCGCGATGCGGGAGTTCCAGCAAGGAATCAAGCGGCAGCCCGATCACAAGGCGGCGTTCCAGAAGAACATCGTCCAGGTGCTGCTGGCGCAGAACACGCAGGACAAGAAGGATGAGGCCGTGCGGCTCCTCAACGAGATCCTCCGCGCCAACCCCAAGGACGGCGCAGCCGAGGCGATGCGCGCTTCGTTGCTGATCGACACAGGAGATCCGAAACAGGTAAAGCAGGCAGTGACGGAGCTGCAAACCGCCGTCAACCAGGACCAGAGGAATCCCGTTCTGCGATTCAATCTCGGACGCGGCCTGCTGGCCCGAAATCAGCTTGCCGAGGCAATGGTTCAGTTCAAGGAGGCGGTCAAGCTTCGCCCCGAGTACCTGCCGGCGCACCTGGCGCTCGCGCAAATCCACATGGCGCGGAGAGAGCACAGCTACGCCCTGCAGGAAGCACAGGCGATCTTGACGTACGATCCGAGAGACATCGCCGCCAAGCTGGTTCGATCGAGCGCGTTCCTGGCCCTGGGGAACGTGACTGACGCGCGCACCGAGGTGATGGACGCTCTGAGACTGGCTCCCAACGCCGCCGAAGCGAGACTGCAACTGGCCATGCTCGATCTCGCTACCAAGCGCTACAAGGAAGCGGAGGACGGATTCAAGGCGCTGCACCAGGCCTTACCGGGCGACCTTCGGGCGCTCATGGGTCTCACGGAAACGTACGCCGTGCAGGCACAGTGGCAGAAGGCCGAAGACGCGCTCCAGAATGAGCTCACCAAGTTGCCCGGCCGGCTCGAACTGCGCAGCGCACTGGGCAACATCGCATACCGCGCTAAGAATTACGACCTCGCGATTCAGCAGTACCAGGCCTTGATTCAGGCGCGTCCCGATGCCGGCGATGTCTACCTTCGCCTCGGCCAGACGTACCGGGATAAGAAGGACACGCAATCGGCCCTCCGCAGCTTCGAAAAGGCCGCGCAGCTTCGTCCGAACGACCCCAGGGCTTTCCTGCAACTGGCGCTGACCTATGAGGCGGTCGGCGACCGCGCCAAGGCGCGCCCGATCTACGATCAGGTGCTGAAGCTCGACCCGGACAATCCGATTGCGCTGAATAACACCGCCTACCTCATTGCCGAGAGCGGCGGCGACCTCGACCAGGCGCTCGCCCTTTCCCAGCGTGCCCGCCAGAAGATGCCGCAGCAGGCGGATGTGGCCGACACGCTGGGATGGATTTACATCAAGAAGAACCTCAGCGACAATGCCATCGAGATATTCCGCGACCTGGTAACGAAGCACCCTGAGTCGTCCACGTTCCGTTACCACCTCGGAATGGCGCTCTACCAGCGTGGCGACAAGCCACAGGCCAAGAAAGAGCTCCAGAGCGCTCTCGAGCGCAAGCCGAACTCGGAGGAAGCCGCAAAGATCAGGCAGTTGATGGCCAAGATCGGGTAGATGTGCCGGCCTCCTCTGCGAGTCTTTCGCCGGTGGCGCCCGCCCGATGGCGACGTAGCGTTCCCTACGTCCTGCCGTTCGGCGTGCTCGCGGTTCTGCTGGGAGGGGCGGCGCTTCTAGGTGTGAGTCCTCTGTGGGCGTATCCGGTCCGTACCAGCCTGGTCGCTGCCGTCATACTGATATGGTCGCGCACGGTGATCCAGTTTCGCGCACGGCACTGGGCCGGCAGCGTGCTGGTTGGACTGGCGGTTTTCGTGGTCTGGATCGGACCCGAACTCCTCATCCCCGGTTACCGCAGCCATTGGCTATTGAGCAACGCCCTCACTGGCAGCGGCGGCCCCAGCACGGTGCCACTCGGCGTGCGAGACAACGCGACGTTTCTTTTCTTCCGCGTCGCCGGAGCCGCACTCGTGGTGCCGGTGGCCGAAGAATTGTTCTGGCGGGCATGGGTGATGCGCCGCATCATGTCTGTCGATTTCGAGTCGGTTCCGCTCGGCTCCTATAGCGCTCTGGCTTTCTGGGTCACTGCCATAGTCTTTGCGAGCGAGCACGGCGCGTATTGGGACGTCGGGCTGGTTGCGGGCATTGCGTACAACTGGTGGATGGTCAAGACGCGCAGTCTGGCCGACTGTATCCTCGCACATGCGGTCACCAATACAGCGCTGGCGATATACGTGCTCTGCACAGGAGCGTGGCAGTACTGGTAGGCTGCGCCTGTTCTCGTGCTCCCCGCTCTGCCGCGGCGGACCCTCATCGTGCGGCGGAGGATGCTCACACCAAGATCGCGCCGGAAAGTCACGCCGGATGAGCACTTTTCCCCTTTGACGGTTGGCAAGGCACTGTCCCGTCTGTTAGGATGGAGATGGACGGACGCCTCGATTTTGCTCCCCCATCATCCCAACCAACGGAGTAAACAACAGCACGTAATGGGCTTTACAGTCTTTCTAGGCAACCTGCCGGTCTGGGTTACGGCCGACGACATCCAGTCTTGGCTCACCGCGGAGAATCTGGTCGCCGATGCGATCAAAGTGATCCGCAATCCCGAAACACAGGAATCGAAGGGGTTCGCTTTCATCGACGCTCCGAATCAGGAGGAGATGCAGGCCATCATTCGACGTTTTGATCGCGCCCCTCTCGAAGGCAAACTGCTTCGCGCGAATCCCGCTCAGCCGCCTAAGCCGAAGACCCAGGGCGGGGGCCGGGTGGATGATCGGAATCAGAAGCGGCACAGCGGAAATGCCAAGCGGCCGCGGGCGGCGGATGCTCCCAAGAGCGCCTTCGCCACCGAGTTGGCCAAAGTCCTCTAGTTCTCAGATCTCTGCTTCTTGGCCTGCGGAGACGCGTGGCGTACTCCAGCCGACCATGACACGATTCGTTTCCTGCCCTCCCGCCCTCCCGGAGTGGGAGCATCCTTCCCTCCCGCCCGGCATCATACATAGTGGCTAGCATTATCGCGGCAGCGAGCGTGCTATGCTGCATCGGATGGTGTTATACTCATGCGCGGGATTAAGATTTATTATTCTCAATCTCGGCTTCCCTGACTTCCGGTTAAAGGGTAAGTAAATGAATAACATACTGCTTCTTCGCAGCTTGTTTGTCGTCCTGCTCACTGTAGCCGGTTATTTCCTCTCTCCCTTACGCCCACCTTTTTGGGGGGGAGGCATTGGTCTGATTCTCGGCGTCAGCATTGTCGTGTTTGAGGTTCGCGTCAAGGAGGTGAGCCTGAAACGGCTCATCGGCGCTGCGATCGGATCCACCCTTGGCATCACGGGCGCCTGCCTGATGGCACTCGTGCTGGGCTGGGCGCTACGCGACGGGCACCCGGCGCTTCCCTTCCTACAACTGCTCATCCTCCTATGGATGACCTATATCGGTCTGGTTCTCGGCGCCAATAAGGGGGACATGTTGAATCTCGCTGCCCTCGGCGGCATCTTCGGCGGCGAGAAGACCTCCAAGCAGGCGTTCAAGATTCTCGATACCAGCGTGATCATCGACGGCCGGATCGCCGACATCGCAGAGACCGGCTTCCTGGACGGGACGCTGGTAATCCCGCAGTTCGTCCTCCGTGAACTACAGCTCGTAGCCGATTCCGCGGATTCCATGAAGCGCAACCGCGGCCGGCGCGGTTTGGACATTCTGCAGCGCATCCAGAAAATGGCGCACCTCAACATCCAGATCCTGGAGGACGATTTCCCTCACGTCCGCGACGTGGACATGAAGCTCATCGAGCTCGCCAAGGTGTATGACTGCAAGATCGTCACGAACGATTTCAATCTCAACAAGATGGCGCAGTTGCACGGGGTGGAGGTTCTCAACATCAACGAGCTGGCGAACGCGCTGAAACCGATCGTGCTTCCGGGCGAGGTGATGCGGGTCTTCATCCTGAAAGAAGGCAAGGAGTACAACCAGGGCGTCGCCTACCTGGACGACGGAACCATGGTGGTTGTGGACAACGCGAAGCGGCTGATCTCGAAGACCATCGATATCACCGTCACCAGCGTCCTGCAGACCACTGCGGGCAAAATGATCTTCGGCCGCTTCGACGAGCGGATCCATGCCATCCACGACAAACCGCAGACCCCGCACGCCGACAAACACGAGCGGCCGGCGCATCGGGAACAGCAGACGGCAACAGCGACTTCAAATGGGCCGCCCACGCCGTGACGCAGTTGGTGCGGGCAAGGCGCCTTCGATTGTGCGCCTTGCCCACGCGTCCCGCTATTAAACACATGCCTCCGAACGGGGCTACAATCAAAACTCGACCATGAACGCAGCCGCCATTCTGCCCGCCGCGGGACTTGGCACCCGCATGGGCCGCAGCAGCGCCGAGAAAACCGGGACCAGCCGCAAACAGTTCATGCTGCTCGACGGCTCCCCAATCCTGCTCCACACCGTAAGGAAGTTTGTCGCCTCCAGCCTGGTAACGGAGATCGTGGTCGCCCTTCGCGAGGACGACCTCGGCTGGGTGGAGGGGATGCTCCGCAAGGAGGCCTTCCCCAAGCCCGTCCGCCTGGTGCGGGGCGGCGAGAGCCGGCAGGAATCGGTCGAGCATGCGCTCGCCGTGCTCAGCCCTGCCTCGGACCTCGTCGCTGTGCACGACGCTGTGCGGCCGTTCATCGACCTCGCCACCATTGAAAAAGTGATCCGCGAGGCGGCCGCTACAGGCGCCGCCATCGTGGGCATTGTCCCGGTGGACACCGTCAAGCAGGTGCGAAAAAACAAGATCTACGGAACGATTCTCCGCGAGCGGCTGACGCTGGCGCAGACGCCCCAGGTCTTTCGCTACGCGCTGCTCAAAGAAGCATTCGCGAAGGCTCGCGAAGACGGTTTCATTGGCACTGACGAATCGAGCCTCGTGGAGCGCCTGGAAGAGGTCGAGGTCAGCGTGGTTTTGGGCAGCGACCGCAATATCAAGATCACGAAACCTTCAGACATGGATCTGGCCCGGCTGTTCCTGTCCGAGGAGCTTTCCGAGCGTAAAGTTTCCTGATGCCGAGCCTGACCGGAGCTGTCGAGTTCCGCTGCGGCACGGGCTGGGACGTGCACCGGACAATTCCGGGCCGGCCCCTGATCCTGGGCGGCGTCACGATTCCGTCCGGGTTCGGCCTCGAAGGCCACTCCGATGCCGACGTCCTGGCGCACGCGGTGACCGATGCCATACTGGGCGCTGCCGCACTCGGCGATATCGGCATGCATTTCCCCGACACGGATCCGCGCTGGGCCGGCGCGGACAGTCTCGTGTTTCTCAGCCATGCGATCGCCCTGGCAAGAGAGCGGGGATACACGCTCGTGAACGTGGACTCCACCGTCATCCTGGAGCGTCCGAAGCTCAAGGATTACCGGCAGGCGATCCGGGAGAGCCTCGCCGCGGCGGTGGGTCTGGATGTCGAATCCGTGTGCGTGAAATTCAAAACCGCGGAGAAACTCGGACCCGTGGGCGAGGGAAGATCTGCCGAAGCGCAGGCCGTCGTGACCCTCGCCCGTCTCAGCACAACCTGAGCTGCCGCCTCCGACAGACCAGGCTGCCCTGACACACCCCAGGCGAGCAGCCTCCGCCTCTACCGCACGCCGCTCTTCTGCCGCGCGGGAAGAAACTCGTCTCCAGCTTTCCATGTAGGCAGGCGGTCCTCGTTGGCCGCCTCGATGCCCAACGCCATTCCGAAACGGGCCAACTCGGCAAGCCCGGAGAAATCCCAGTCTTCGTGGAATTGGTCTGACGGCTGGTGATAGTGTCTTTCGTCGAATTCGCGCGTAAGACGCTCGCCGTATCCGGGCGGCTTGCCGGCGACTTCGACGCCTTCACTGACCGAGAAGGACGGGACGCCGGCGCGCGCGAAAGAGAAATGATCGGAGCGGTAGAAGTGCCCCTGCTCCGGTTCCGGATCCGGCCTGATCACCAGACCGGCCTGCCGGGCCAGACGCTCGACCGCGGGCCACAGCGTCGTCCGCTCAGCGCCGGTGACGACGACATCGCGCATACGGCCCAGCGGCAGGAACCCGTCGAAGTTAATAGCGGCGGCGGTCTGGCCATCGGGCACGACCGGGTGCGCCGCGTAATACTCCGATCCACGTAAACCCGCCTCCTCGGCGGTGAGCGCGATGAACAGGGCGGTCCGCCGCGGCTTTTTCTCGAGTACGGCCCACGCGCGCGCCAGCTCGATCAGGATTCCGCAGCCCGTCGCATTATCGACCGCGCCGTTGTAGATCTGGTCGCCGTTCACCGGCATCCCGATGCCGAGATGGTCCCAATGCGCGCTGAGCACGACTGCCTGTGACTTCAGCGCCGCGTCGCTGCCCTCGATTTTGGCGATGACGTTCCGGGTGTCCTGCTCCCGTACAGTCGATTGCAGCGCAATGCGAATCCGGATGCCGAGCGGCATCGGCCTGAAGTCGCGGGAGCCTGCCGTCTTGAGCAGGCCGGCCGGCGTCTGTCCCGCGAGCGCAAGCACACGCGCCGAGGCGTCGTTGGTAAACCAGCCGGCAAAGGCCAGCGCCGGGTCCTTGGGACCGAGTTTCACATAGGACTGCTCGCGGCCCCAGGAGTTGCGGACCACACTCCAGCCGTAACCCGCGGTAGCGTCCGTGTGCAGAATGATGCAGGCGAGGGCGCCGTGCCGCAGCGCCTCCTCGTATTTGTACGTCCACCGGCCGTAGTAGGTGAGGGCGCGCCCGCCGAAGAACTTCGGATCGTTCGAATCGGGCTCGTTGGTGAACAGCAGCACGATCTTGCCCCGCACATCGGCGCCTTTGTAGTCGTCCCACCCGAACTCCGGCGCAACGATTCCATGGCCCACAAATACGGCTTCCGCGGCAAAGTCCGCGGCGGGCTTCTGCCGCTCGTCCGTTCCCACAAGATCGTCCAGCCACCGAAGCGCGACGGTGCGCCCGCGCGCCGAAGCCGTGGCCCGCGCACCCGGTTTGGTGTCGATGCCCACCAGCGGCACTTTCTGAAAATAGGTTCCGTCGTCGCCCGCCGGTCTCGCTCCCGCGATGGCGAATTGCGTGGCGATGTGCTCGGACGCTAACTGGCCTCCCCGCGCTCCCACGCCGCGGCCTTCCAGCAGGTCGCTCGAAAGGAAGCGGACGTCCGCGCGGATTCTTTCGGCGGCTATGCGGTCTGTCTGCGCGCAGCAGCAGGCCGCGGCCGCGAGCAGCATCAGCGAAATTCTCATGTGAAACTACCAGTGTACCGGCACGAGGGGAATCGGGCCAAACTAGTCTAGTGCGGCGCAAATAATGCGTGGCTTGCCGGTTTGTGATCGGGTCGAGTGACGGGGATTGCGCCCCGTCACCCTCCCACACCACCGTACGTACGGTTTTCCGTATACGGCGGTTGAACCCAGCAGC
>Ga0209777_10010112_pt1 | contig 10039 bp, 20 predicted proteins | sample FrelakmetHBP12HB_FD_187147 | JGI IMG/M metagenome (GOLD analysis project Ga0209777, IMG submission 187147) | Freshwater lake sediment microbial communities from the University of Notre Dame, USA, for methane emissions studies -HBP12 HB (SPAdes)... | ecosystem: Environmental > Aquatic >...
CTCGTATCAGGTCACTCCCCAGTCGGGGGAATTGACATCTGGAGTGAGGAAGTAGCCCAGGAGCTTGGTGTACCTATGGACATCAAATCTCCCAGACAACATTCTTGGGAGGGCGAGTACGGATACAAAGAGAGAAACCTGGACATCGCCAGGTCATCCGATGAAGTCCACGTCATCGTGGTGGCAGACTATCCACCAGGATATCATGGTATGCGGTTCACGGAATGCTACCATTGTCACTCTACAAACCACGTCAAATCAGGTGCTTGCTGGACTGCACTTCAGGCCAAGCATCTAGGTAAACGAGTAAAATGGCATATATTGAAAGAACAAGTGAAAAACGAATGAACACGGTGGACCTCGGTGGCATTGAAGCCTTCGGTCCTGCGGGACCAAGCCCGCCCGCGCAAGCGGGCGGGCGAAGGCATCAATACCACCACGCCGGTCCACCTTTGATTTTGTAAATTTAAGAAGAATAAACTAGGAGTGAAACGAAATGTCTAAGAAATCTACCGTCAAAGCAGTCGAAACTGTCCAGGTAAAGAAAGTCGAACAACCAATCGCAAAGAAGACAAATCTGTTGACAACGTTAAGACAGAACAGCAGCATCTTCTTTGAATATGGACCAGAAAAACAGTATGGGTGCCTGGTCGGTGTTGCTCTTGGATCAAAAGACCTAAAGATCGGTGAACAACAATTCCTGTTCGGAAAGATCAGACTACCGAACAAACAAAACAAGGTAATCGAGTTGCCAACCTTCATCCCGACTTTAAATGATGTCCTGACGATCTTGGAGAATCATGGAGTAGAAGTGTCAGAAGTGAATCCAAAGGGTTCACCGAACTTCCGTGACTTCAAGTGGATAGCAACACCAGCGATACCAATCGAGATCACGTCTCAAGAATATGCAACCGGAATGTTCAGAGCTGGGCAGATAACGGAAGTAGAAGGGGAGGCATGAACAATGCCTAACCTTCTTATTTCACTGAAACATCAAGCAGAACAGTCAAACCGAAGGTCATACAACCGTTTCACCAGGCCAAATCCAGGTCTAAATGACCCAATGAACCCAATGAACCCCATTGGGATCAATCAAGACATTCTAACCATCATCGAATGTTGCGAATCATTCGAACAACAATTCACTCCAAAAAATGACTTCACCATTGAAGACGCTTCTCCAGACTCCTATTTCCATGGTAGATGGTTACAACATTGCTTAACAGATATCAAGAAAAACACTTATGATGAAGTAAGGGCAGACAAACTGATGAAAAGTCTAGGCTGGTAAAATCATGATCCAACATCTAGCTCACGTCGAATGCGAAGGTGAAAATGTCAATGGAGTACGATTTCTGGTAAAAGGAGAATTAGGAGCAATCCAGTACTTACTCTACATGATACCGCACGACTTAGAACCAAATCATGTAATGAGCGCATATCTAGGCTACCACAGCCCGAAACCAAAGTACGAAGATGATACACCAATATCAAACAAATGTGAATATCTCGATGGAAAACCATGCTACTACGATGGTAGTGGCTTAAACGCAATGTGTGTAAGCAACCTACTTCATAATTGTGGACCAGACGTTATGTGGAAAAACTTAGAAGAATACTACATAGAAGTATTCGGAGAACTGAGATGACTAAATCATCCACCACCATTATAAATTTAAAACACATTACAACAACACATGAAAGACACGGAGAACAAGACAATGAAATTCCATAACTTAACTGAACACGACAAAAAGAAACTAGCTGAAGACAACGCATGGAGAAATGAAAACTTCGAACGCAACACTAAGAAGACGAAACCATGAGCACACTAGGAGGAGTCGTGGGAGGAATTGCAGCAATGTGTATTGTAGCTGGTCTATATCACGCTGGAATCGATGTTGGATTTTTGGGAGGATTTGGAATAGGAATGATACTAGCATTCATAGGATTCAACGTAGGAGAACGATAATGAAACTAATCACAATGCTATCGTATCTAATCGTCGTCGCTACGGCGACGACGATTGGATTAGCCGATAACACATGAAAAACGAGGAAAAGACTATGCGGTTCTCGAACCTAACTCAATATGAAAAGGAAAAACTAATCAAAGATCAAGAACGGAGAGACGAAAATTTCAAAAGAAATACGGGGAAAAAGGAATGATGGACGTAGATATAAGTTCAAGTCAATCAGTATTCCAAATAACAATATTCGACGAAGACAAAACCAGATCTTCGCCTGGACTATTGTACACAACCACTCACATCGAACATTTCGATAACAAAGAATCAATGATGACAAGATGGCAAGAAGTAATCAGAGAAAACCATCTAGATGCAACATTACTCAAGCAAGACATATTGATAGCATTTGCACACGGACAAAGAAAAAGATGAGGAAATAATAATGAAGCTAATCATCATATGTCTAATCGTCGTCGCCGCAGCGACGACGATCGGAATGGGAGACACTGACGTATTCACAAACATGGGAGAATACCATATCACCGATTATCCGTTTAACGAAGGAGCACAAACAACCACTGACAACACCATATTCACATCATCAATCCATGTTGACCAAGAAAGTAGTTCAATTCAACTAACTGAAACATCAAAAGACTTTACTGGAGGACTTAATTATGTACCGCCTGAAAATAACTTTAATGAATGGAACGATTTCTCACTCTCGTCCATGGGAGAAGATTTCTCATTCAGAGAAAATGACATAAACAAACTATGGAATGCAACTAGCCATCTAAACATGACATCAGGTAGATTTGAATGAACAACAAACAAATAAAACCATGCGACATGCTTGGACAGATGACAGGATACTTAATATGCTCTGAATTATACAACAACGTAGACAAAGACAGACAACATATACTTGCTGAAATACTAAGAGAAATAGCAACACTAATAGAAAACAAAACTGAAACAACAACATATGAAGAAGTATATCAAATAATCGAAAAATTGGCAGCTTTTACAAACACCGCATTAAATCAATTCAATCAATAAGGCACATCAATGAAACTCCAAGAATATAACCAATGGTGTTGTCACGACGACCAAAAACGCCCAACCCATCCAAACGGAAACTTATTGAGTATCAACAACTTGCTGTATTCATTCTCCCAAGTATCGAAATACGACAAAATTGGATTCGTACTGCGTTCAGATGATCCATTCAGCGTAATCGACATAGATGATTGCATTAAAAACAACGAAACAGAACGATGGGCGAGCAAAATCATGAAAACATTCAACACCTATTACGAAATATCTCCGAGCGGACATGGTATTCACATCATTTTCGAAGGGAAATTACCGAATAATTTGGGAGGAATACGCCAGGGATACTTTGAGGTTTATAGTCATCACAGGTTCGTAACGATCAACAAAGAAACACTACTTAACTCAAAACGAAACATCGAACCTCGTCAAGCAGAGCTTGATGAGCTGTTAGAGAAATTTCCAAGACGCTCAAATACTACAAAAAGCACTACTAAACCACAACGTAAGTGATTATCCATCGTTGTCCGAATCCGACCTAGCATTTTGTCGCAAGTTGTACAACTTGGGAGCAACACCAAAACAAATAGACAAAATCTTTCGCATGTCACAATTGATGCGGGAAAAGTGGGATTCGAAACGCGGAACAATAACATACGGGGAAATGACAATAAAGAAGGTGATAACAACATGAAACCAGACGAAATGGAATTTGCAGATGGCAAAGTTTTTCAACGATATTACTTCGAAAATGGATTAGGCGCATCAATCATAAAAGAAATACATCGCATTCATTCATGGAAAAGTGACAAAATCATAACGAAAGGGGGTTATGACTTAATCGATCACGTAAGAATAAGCATCGAATTCGAACTGATGCCAATACGATGGTGGAACGACAAAGATGGAATAGAATGGGAAGGAACATCAATAAAAGGAATAACGTGCGATGTAATACCAGGTCTAAATCGATCCGAATATGCAGAAATACTAGAAAAAATAAAAAACATGCCGAGAAGAGGTGAACAATAACATGGGACTATCACAACAGGATCTAGTAAGACGTTTTGCCGAAGGCAAAACGTCTGGATCAGCATCAAACATGTTCATTCGAGGAGACAAACTATATTCATATGGAACACATTTCATACTAGCAATAAGATACGGAACAAAGAAACAGTACTACTTGCTAAATGGAGATAGATACTCGTCATCGACATCACGTCACCAGAGCTACTGTCAGCATGGATTGAAGCCGAACTACATCATTCCGTTTAGCGTACTGACAGCAGCACTACCAGAAACAAGATATGATCACGATTATCGTCTAGTGTTCTTAGACGATACACCAGAAGAATTCAGAGAAGTGGAGTACCGTGATCCAAAGACAAACGAACTGAAAACAAGACAAGAACATCAACTTGGATCAACATTGTTCCGTCGTGGTAAACGATATTTCTTGTCATCCACCGATCCTGACGCTAGATGGAGACGTGGATACTTCCTGGTAGAACTACCACGCGCCGTAACAACAATCAAGGAAGCGTATGATTCGCTCAAACCAATAAACGAAGATATACTAGATGGACAACCGTGCTTACGTCAAGGAGAGTTTTTCTTGATACCGAAACCAGACATCCAAACGAAAGATCTGGAACCAATAGAAAAACGACAAAAATGGTTGTACCAAATCATCGAATCACCATGCTACAACCCAGATGCTTACATACGAGCAAATCAATGGCACAAACGCTACTACGAAAACAACTGGTTCAGAGAGCGTTGGAGTGCAGCATGGAACAAATCATGGCCCACTGGAGCACAATACGAGAACAACAATGATGCGTGGAAAGAGTTATACAAACGAATCCACGTAGACAACGACGGTCAACTGTTAATTGGAGGAGCTGTACATCGTGTACCAAATCCATTGAAAGGAGAAAGTGGTGATGTAGCCAAGTTGTTTGAATCACGAGATCATCGCAACCCACACAAAGCAACTGCAATAAGAAAAGACAAAGAAGGAAACATCTACATCAGGGGAACATTGAGACATCGTGACCATAACACAATCAAAATGGGAAAAGTGTGGCATCGTGTACTCGTGAACAGAGCAAAAAGATCATGGAGTGTAAGTGGGAACGTGGATTAAATCGTCATCGCTTCGCGATGACGATTTGATAAGGAGAATTTTATGTCATTCATAGACGACAAAGACGACAATCTAACAGTAAGAGTGGACAAAAGCAGAACGATATGGAAAATAAAACAACCATCGAGCATCTGTCAATGTTGTAAACAACGAATACCACAAAAACTGGTAATAATCTATTTCAAACAACCAATTCCAATGATGACGATATACGAATCAGAACTAATTTGGAACTTACACTTCGGAACAGAGATGGCACCATCACTAAAACAGACAATGGCGCAACTTGAATGGAGCATATACAAACGATGTGAACATGGACGCAAATTCATAGAAAACATACAATCAATGGAGAAATCATGAAAAAAGAAATTAAAACGAAACTGATAAATCAAGCAAAAGATATACTTTTTCCTTACATTGATGTTTCAGGACAAGGATACAACGCAAAAATTGAATTGCACCATGACGAATCGGACGGAAAAACCATACAATTCTTATGCGACATCTATTTCACAAATGCTGGACACAAAAGAATAGGAATAACGAGCGTATGGTTTAACGAAGACACCGGTAAAATACTGCAATACGGTTCAAACAACGGAGATTTGATACTATGAACAACCACATCGAATCAATAAAAATTCATCACATACTCGACACTGACGCAGATACATCATGGATGGGGAAATACTCGAATACAAAAAAGAAATGGGCAATTGACAGAGAAATAGTGAATCACGGAATAGGAAGGAATGAAATGCGTTATTTCATTCCAGCCAACAACGACAACAGAATGGCAGACTACAAACGAATGGAAGCATTGAACAGAGGAGATTGGTATTTCATTGGGATCGTGGCAAAAGCAAAAGTCGTGATAAATGGAATAATTCAACACTTAACATCAGGGGGATTATGGGGAATTGAATCAGACTATGCAAACACCGATAAAAAATACCTAGATCAAATCGAATCAGAACAATTAACCGAATTATCGGAAATATTGCAAGAAATCGGTTTTACGCGAGAAGAAATATTGAAAGCACAAGAAAACTACGAAACGGTGGAAGAATGATAGTAATTCTACAAACTGAAATCGAAGTACCAGGCATCCAAGATAACTGGGATGCTAGAAACGCTGCTAAATGGCAATTCTTCAAACAACTGATGAACACACCACCGAGATATCAATGGAAAATCATTGATCAAATGAGCGCGTCTATCTACGAAGCTCCACCAAAACCAACCAACTATCTACAAGACGCCGAAGATGACGCAAAGATGTTGATCACTGACTACTTCATAGAAGAAATAGTAGAACAAATAGTTGATGATGGCGAAGCCAGCGATGACATAAATACCGACTATGGAAACGGAGACGGAATATTCCACGAAACCATAGTTGACAAAGATTACAACCTAACAGAAGCAGCAGAAGTATTAAGTCAGTTATACAGAGTAGCAGAAGAAGACAGCGGACTATGGGAAGGGCTAGAACCAGAAAGAGCAATAGGAGCACAAGCCGCGTACACATATGGAAATGCCGTGTATAGTGAATGGGCAAATATGATCGCGGACATAAACAGTAACACAGATGACAAAGGAGACTTAGAAAATAAAACAGCTAAACAAATATTGAAGTGGATGTACAAGAAAACGCTAACAAAAGAAGACAGAGAAAACATACAAAACGACTACGTGAACTGGACATTGACAAACTTCAACAAATTGTTCGAAGATATCATGTATGCGCTTGTAGAACAACAAGTACTGGAAATAGTAAACTAAAAGTCGATTGCGAAGCAATCGACTTTCAGGGAGGAGACATGAAAGACTTTAATGCATTAACCGTAGAAGAAAAGGCAACATTAACCAGCGATGAAATCAAAGATTTCATCGCTATAGCAACGATGGGAATAAAGAAAGTGGATAGACCACATGAACCGATATACGATGGATTCAACATCGGATATAAAGAGATGTACATGGTAAACATACAAGAACCGGTGTTCACAACACTGAAAGAAGCAGAGAAATACGCAAAACTACTAAAAAGTGTATCAACCAGGTGGGAATGGGGATCAGATTATCCATTCATCAACGAATACACAAACTCAATCAAGACGATCAAGGTATTCAACAAGCAAGATTTGGATGAACACGCAACTGAGCTACGTCATAATCACGACTTGAAGAGTGACTATGACGGCAAAAAGTATGCTTACGAAAGATACAACGAAAAAATGAGCACGGAAATCAACCGAATCAGGAAAGAAGTGATGGATGCAAAAAACAAATGTGCTGAGAAACAAAAAATCATCGACACATACAACGAATATCTTGGACTAACAGACGGAGACGAAGAAATCGCAATGAAATTCCTAAAGGTAGCGTTCGGAGAAGATGTAAAAATTGAGGAATGAGCATGGAAAATATAGACCTAACAGGAATCGTACCAAACAATAAGTACGACGAATCATTCGAGTTGAGCAATCTGCCAGAACTGAATCTTCGCTTGGAGCAGATAATGAAAACAAGCGAAGATTTCGTAGTACCCACCGCTGGTATGATGACACCAGACGGAAAGAGGATCGGATTCAACCACCCAGAAACACATGCCTGGGTAGAATACGATATGTCTCCGAACTTCAAAAATCAAATGGCGGACAAACTAAAAATACCATCGAGATACTGGGATAGAATGGAACAAGCAAACTACTACCCACTCCTGAAAGACAACATCAACACCTGGTTAATGGATAAGGGAATAGCCACTGAAGAAGGAAAGGAAGCACGGTACAACATGGTGAGAACAGTAGCAGGAGAAGCACGCGGACTACTGAGCAACAGGTACGCCGTAATGGACAGCTATGATCTAGCTTTGGAAACCATGAAAACCGTAATGGAGATAAACAGTACAAGACCAAGAGACGAGCGAATAATGTTCGTAAAAGCCGACCTGACAGAAGAGAGCATGTACGTAAAAGCACTGGACTACGGAAAGCCACATGAGATAAAGGGAGAAATTCACCATGCGGGTATGGTGATAAAGAACAACGAGTACGGAAAAGGAACATTGTCGGTAGCACTGATGATGTGGAGACAAGTGTGTGCTAACGGCATGATCCGAGAAGCATCCCTAAAAGAGTTCCACATCGGCAAACCACTGAAAGCAGGAGTGTACACCCAAAAGACCAGATCGCTCTTAGGACGCGCCTGGTTAAGTGAAGTACACGACGAGATCATTGGATCGATGAGCAACAACATTGGAATCGACGAATGGGTAAAAGAGCTAAACGACGCCGCCAAAACCGATATTGACCCAGCAAAAGCAATAAAGAAGATGACAAACGAACACATCTTCTCAGAGCTGGAGGCAAATTCTATCATCGCGGCTATGATGGCTGATCAGACAGCAGCACCAAACACCGTATACCATCTAGCAAATGGTATAACGGCAATGGCAAAAGAGACAAACACAGAACGAAGAATAGAGCTGGAAACATTCGCGGGAAACACACCGCAAATGATAGCAATGGTAGCTTAATCAGATCGCCGTCGCGAAAGCGACGGCGATCGGGAGTTTTTATGCATCCACAACCAATAATCTATACCGGATTAACAAACGGCATATCAGTGAAAAACCAAGAAGCAGTAAAGGACATGTTAAAAGAAAACAATATACACTACACCAACATAAACCTGGGAGAATTCCATATAATAAGAACTAAACTTGTACCTAAAATCCGTGGATCACGATTCGCAGGAACCTATGAAGACTTGTCACAACTACCAATCATGGAATACGGTGGAAAGACATACCCAGCAAGAGTAATAACAAACAAAGAACGATTACTAAAAATACTAAAAACAGAAATACCAGAAAAATACGTACAACCAGCAACACCAGTAATACACAAAGACAACATAGACGAAACTGAAATAAATGTCATGTTAAACAAACTACTGGAAAAAGACATACAGATAAATGAATACTTCTACAATCTAAATGAAGAGCAGCAAAAAACATTCATAATCGCAATCAGACTTCAACGGCACTTCGATGCACACATGTTAATCGAATTCAGCAAAATGATAACAGAATGGTTAGGAAACAAGGCTGAATCATTGGACCCGTGTATGAACAAACAACGAAAAGAAGATAAACATATTTATATGTGGTGGATAGAATGAACGTCTACAAACTAACTTATCAAGTACAACCTTCTCAAAAAGTACCAACTTGGATAAGGAAATATACAGAATGGATACATGCTGACACCAGAATCGAGGCTGAAAACAAAGCCGCATACAAAACTGCATTGATATCAAAAGAAAGAGGCATAATCAATAATGTTACGCTATCAAACTCAGATATGTACGAAGAGTTCAACTTCATTCTCAAGAGGGACATCGAAATCGAAGGTTGCCAACATCCACGAGAAACGTGTGATCTATCAGTGTGGTTAAGTGACGAAACTATTGACGAATTAGCAACAATGTTGGAGGAAACGAAAGAACGAAATGACGAAATCGTGTAGATATTGTGGAAAACAATTCGAAACAAGATCACCAAAGTTTGATTGGGTAGAATTTTGTTGTCCAGATCACAGGGAAAAATGGTGGACAGAATCGGGACACAGAGATGAAGTGCTGAAAGAGACAGCTCGTATCTGCAAAGAAATACATACAGCAGAGCTAAAAGCAGAACTCAAAGAAGAAAAAATCGCCCGCGAAGCGAACGATTTTATTCAGACCGATATCCTTTTATTCTCAGAGAGAATACAGTAATTACATGGAAAAGGAAACGTTCAAGAAAAAATTGGAAGTACGGGGACAAATAACCATCCCAAAGTACGTGCGTA
>Ga0209777_10010113_pt1 | contig 10037 bp, 12 predicted proteins | sample FrelakmetHBP12HB_FD_187147 | JGI IMG/M metagenome (GOLD analysis project Ga0209777, IMG submission 187147) | Freshwater lake sediment microbial communities from the University of Notre Dame, USA, for methane emissions studies -HBP12 HB (SPAdes)... | ecosystem: Environmental > Aquatic >...
GGCTGCGCCAAACATGGCGAGCCAAAAGCCAGGATTACAGGCGCACTTCTGAGTCTAACCATCATTAATCATCTGTAGCTGCTCCAACTAAGATAGCTAATGCGTCCTATCATATTCAGGGGCTCCCACCGATACACTGAGCACCTTGAAAACCGTTCTGACCTTCGCTGGTATCGATTCTTCAAGAGATTTGACCTTCTCAGACATCGGCAGGTCCCATTTGGGGTTTATCTCAAACTCCACTAAGATTCTTTTACCCTCAGTCTTTGCACTTGTCACAGAGCCTCTGAAAGCCAGTACCCTTTCGATTTCCACCCTGGATCGCTCAAGGTTGTCCTCAGCAGTTCCACTAACAGGCTCTAAGACGACTTGCATATTTAACTTCTCGTTTGGAATCTTTGCATCACTTTTCGGCTGACGAGCCTTGATCAGATTTGCCCCCTTACCCGGGATTATCTCCTTGATTTCCGTAAGCGGATACAATTTCTGACGCTGATTGGGCAGAAGAACACGGACTACTTGATAATATCCAGATGGCTGCGGCCTCTTCTCTACATCAACAACCAGACACTCTTCACCGGCCCACATTCCCTTCTTGGGAATAACGACATCACCTATAGCAACAAGTCGCGATGGTTTGCGCCCCTTTCTCCTCTTGGGAGCAGCATCATCAGCGATAGGTTGCCTTGGCTGGCGCACCTTATTCTCTTTCATCCCTTACCCCTGGCAGTTCCACTGACAGGCTCTAAAATAACCTTCATATGCAACTCCTCAAGCTGTTGGCCTGTGTGACGCCTTACCAATCACAACTTTAAGATTCTGCCAACTAGATACGCCAACAGGAAACTGCTTCTGGGCTCCGCACTTCTTGCAGATGCCAAGACTCTTGTCATTAAGTATCCAGTAATGAGTTGCTTCTTTGCATGCGTCACTGTGAGATGTTTCGCCCTTTTCGGTCATCTTTCACCTCAAGAACATAATTAACTTGCGATATTCTACAGCGAAAGGTATACTAGTGCAAGAATCTCCTGAAAATAGAGTAAATCTATCCGTTAGAAGTTAAGAATGCGCCAGACTTACGAACAGAATATCGACCAAAACTACAAGCCTGAATTGACTTATGAAGAATGTCTCCGCATAGTCAAGGGGCTGGAAGCTGTCAGAAGCTGCCATTTGACCAACAGCCCTATCGTTGAGAGGGCAGCTAGACTGATGCAGCGCAATCAAATTCATCATCTCCCGTCATTAAATCTACTCATAGAGGATACGGCGGCTAAGTTGTTGCAAGATACTGAACAATCATCCGCGATAGCAGAGCATCATAAGCTAGTTCCTTAGCTTGTGTTGTCCAAAGCGTGTTACCTTCTGCAAACACCTCCGGGTGGATAACAATACTGTGAGAGGAAGAGGCCTCCGCGAAACTAGTTCCTGTGCGAGTATGCCTGAAGCTAGCCGTATGGGTTTAACGGCGATCGCTGTAGCTTGAGTCGAAGCTAGAACTGAAGAAAGTCAGCGTTTCGCGGGAAGCTCGAGAGGAAAGAACCATTTGCCATCCAATATATTTAATGTATAATTTGAGCTTAAATGCTTACACGTAGAGGAGGAGTTAAGTGACGCCTGATGTTTACGACTTCGAGTTATCCGACCGAGCTCTCACAACCTACACAACGCTTCGACAAGCGTGGCTTTCGGTCAACAGAGTAGCTGAGGCTAGACTCGCCAAGTTAGGTTTGACACCTGAGACAATAGCCGTCCTCTGGGCTTGTAGAGACTATCCTGGGGTCTTGATTCCTGCAGAGATAGCCCGCATGACCCATAGAGAGAATCAGACCATTGCCGGGTTGCTTAACAGAATGGAAAAGGCGGGCCTTGTTCAACGAATAGCGAAGCGGAAGGGCCACCCCTTCACGGAAGTCAAGATAACAGCTAAGGGCGAAAAACTCTTAGCAGATGGACTTCCTGTATTTAGGTCTATGGTGTCCGATTTGATATCTGATATACCAGTGGAGCAGCAGAAACAATTTCAGAAGTGGCACAGGGCGCTGAGAGACAAAGCGCTTGATAAGTTACACCTAGAGGCGGGGCCAGCGGTAGTTGGAGTCCCAGGGAAGCCTGTTCCTGTCAAGTGGTAAGACGGTCTGCACCGACCACTTTTTGCCCGTCGAGGTATATCTGACCACACACCTTCCATGACAGCCTGAAGCACTACAGGGCGGTGGAAGGCGATAAGTTGGATAAGAGATTTTTCCTATCTTGGCCCCTGCCGGTTTGGTGGCACGGGGTGGCCTTCTATCAACTGAAAGCCTTTAAAAGGTCTTCCGCAGTCATTGCCGGTGCCCAATCACACTCAACGATGTCCATGAACGGAAGATGTATCTGAAATATCGCCTTTTCGTTCGGGGCCTCTACTATACCCACTGTTTGACATCTTCCGAGTAGCTGGTAGTTCGTCGATTTCACGCCCTTAGGCAGAGGTTTAGCGGCTTGTTCAGCAGCTCGCTTAGCAACCTCTGGGGTTTTGTCCACTGCCCATTTCATCGTCACTACGAAAAGCATGCCTTCAACCTCCTTTTCTCCTGATTAGGCGTCCAACCGGGGCGCCTAAATGACACTATTCTGGCATTCTGTACCGACGGTTTAAATACGCCAACCCCGTGCCGCCGCTGTCAGTATAGGAAGTAGTTGCTCGAGGTCATCCTTTAACACTGACCTCATAGTGTTCCATGGTAGGTGGCCCAGTAAGGAGCGGCGCCACCTTGGCAATCTGCTCTTGGTAGAACCCGCTGCTCTCATTAGCCGTCATGTCAGCTTCCGTATTCCACATGCCGATGACTATACCCTTGCCTGTGTTCCTGTTCGTTAGCATGAACCAACTTTTGAAGCCCTTCTGCTTCTTTGCGGCCGGCAAGATAGAATCCCGGCCGACCTTGATCATCTCGTCCGTCTTGCCCGGCTGAGCGGTAGCCAAAACCACTCTCGCGTGCATCGTTCTCCTCCTTCATGTTTGATTCGTTGTCTAGACGGCAATTTCACCACTTAATTAGCGTGGTCATTGTGCAACGCCTAGTCCTTGCTATCAAGGCGTATTCTAGGTCTCAAGAATAAGGAATTTTCCCTATTTTATTCTGGCTTCTCACTATCCTCTTGCCACATAGTTACAGCATTTACCGGGGGACACTTCAACCGCGCATAGGCACCACCTCCTCACCAAACAAAAGGGCACCAGCCACCGCGATATCATTCAGCGGTTCTAGTGCCCTTCTTTCATCACCCTCACCCCCCCGACACCAGCACTACAACTGTATTATTCTCAGGTCTCTTTCATATGTTGGGGCCTTAGTGTACTCACATAAGAACAGCTTGTCAATACCCTAACAGCGACGAGCCATTGTTCGTGCAGCTACTGCGATGCCTCTTGAGAATTATTCTGTCCTCTTGCCATAGCACTTAACAAATCATCTTCTCCTTTGGTAACAATCAGCCATTTTGTGTAAATCTCGCCTCCTTCTTAAGATTCAGGCTATCTTCTTGCCTGGTGTAGGTGTCTGAGAAAGATAGACTTCATCAACCTTTATGACCCCTACCTGCTTGATATAGAAATAGACCTTGCCCTTCAGAAACGGCGATTCTTTGGAAAGCGCCTGAGCCAGGTCGTACAACGGCCCCGACCTTTGAAATCCCTCGAAGGTGCCCTTTACTTGATAGGATGACCAAGGGGCTTTATAGACCGTTGCCGCAACCTTCCCGGTACTAGCCAAGTTCTTTTTGGTTTTATTCATCAGCAGGTCTGCGAATATGAGGACATCCTCGCTCGGTGCCGAGAGCGAAGCGATAAGGGCACAATTAGGCTTCCCCTCGGTGTCAACGGTAGCCAGGAACTTGACTGCCTCGGGGTCGTTTATGAGGTCCATGACCTGCTTTGGCATCTTAGCCATGAGTTTACCTCCCTCCTTCCTGTCAGCAGCTATTTCGACATGACTTTGGCCTGTAACCCAAATGATTCCACGATCCGCTTAAGCTCTTGCATATGTGCATCAGCAGGTGGTTGAGTGCCCTCAAATACATAATTGCGGCCCAATTTCCTATATTTTGGCTCTCCGAGCCGATGGAATGGCAATAGGTCCACCTTGGCCACGTTCTTCAAGATACATGCGAATTCCATAATAGCCCTGATACTGTCTTCTCCATCCGTGTATCCTGGAATCACAGGGACCCTTATGATCATAGGAATCCCTTTGCTGGATATTCTTCTCGCGTTCTCCAAGATCAACTCATTGGAAACCCCGGTGTACTCCGCATGTTTGGCAGGGTCTATCTGCTTTATGTCATAGAGCATCAGATCGACATGCTTCAGGATTTTCTCCATTTCCTTCCACTCTACATAGCCACTTGTATCCAATGCTGTATGTATGCCCCGTTCATGACATTTTCTTAGAAACTCCGCGAGGAACCCAGGTTGCATCGTCGGCTCACCACCACCCACCGTAACACCACCACCTGAACTTCGATAAAACAACGTATCCCTCTCAACCTCTGAGAACACTTCCTCAGCGGTCATGTATTTTCCGATAAGCTCCCTCGCGCCGGTGGGACATACCTCGGCGCACTTCCCACAATTCTGGCACTTTCCTCTATCCGTCCGCGATCCGTCCGCAGTGAAGTTGATTGCCCCCTGAGGGCAAGCATCCGCGCACTTTTTACACCCAATACACCTGCTATCGTTGAATGCAATCTGAGGGGAAAATTCCTGTCCCTCAGGATTGTGGCACCACAGGCATCTCAACGGGCATCCCTTCATGAAGACTGTGGTCCTGATCCCTGGCCCATCCTCTGTTGAATACCTCTGGATGCTGAATACGAGGCCCTTTCCCCCTTGCGCTTCGCGATTCACCTCTCCCTTCTCTCCTCTCAGAGTCTATGTTCCGTTCTAGCTATGACTTCATCCTGCAAGGCCCGACTCAGGCCTACGAAGTAGGCGTTATACCCAGTGACCCTCACCAGCAGGTTCTGATAGCTTTCCGGGTTTCTCTGAGCATCCCGCAGAGTTTCCTCATCTATGACGTTGAACTGAAGGGAACTGCCACCAAGTTCATTATACGTCATCAGTAGAGCGGCAAACTTTTCCAGTTGCTCATTGGTCTCCAATGCAGTGGGATTTATGGTCATTGTGTGGGAGGCTCCTGAGGGGAGCAGGTCGAAACCCAGCCTTGCCACTGATTTCATGGCGGCAGTCGGCCCCTTGACGTCGCAACCCTGTGATGGAGAGGCGCCGTTTGAAAGTGGCTCGCCGGCTCTCCTGCCATTTGGAGTCGCTGCGGTAAAGGCTCCATCATGGATGAAGTGGTTCCAGGAAAGGTATCCTGCCCTGAACCTTTTTCCGGTCGGGGTTACATACTGGCTCACCTCCCGACACCAGAAGCGGAATATTTCCCTGGCAATAGAATCAACGTAGTCGTCATCGTTTCCAAACTTGGGAGCCTTGTTAATCAGCATCTGGCGTATATGCTCTTTCCCCTCGAAATTATCGCGCAGAGCCTGCAATAGCTCCGCCATAGTCAGCCTCTTGTCATCGAAAACGATTTTCTTTATCGCCGCCAGAGAATCTGCGGCTGTGGCTATTCCCACCCCGTTGAAGGTGGTGAAGTTGTAAATCGCTCCCCCATCCCTTATATCTTTTCCCTTCTGCACACAGCCATCTATGACAGCAGATAGGAATGGACAGGGCACGTACTTCCCCCTCAGGGCATCGCAGGCCGAGGTTATCTTGGTCACGCGCTCTACTGTCGCACTGAGCTGCTTTCTATATGCCTGCATCACCTGCTCAAAGCTTTCAAATCCCAAGGGGTCTCCAGTATCTACCCCCAGCCGCTCCCCCGTACGCCAGTCCTTGCCGTCGTTCAGGGCCAGTTCCACGCTCTTAGCGACATTGAAATGCACATCCACTGTCCCCGAGGTATCCTTGCCCTGGGCCGTGTTCTCCAGACAGCCGACCACACCATAATCAACTGCGTCCTCATGAGACATACCCTCCCTCTCCAGGGCCTTGATGACTGCACTATCGAAGTTGAGGATGAAGGGAGAGCCCTGTGTCTCGCGGATCATCTGGCAAACCCTAAGCAGGAGTTCCTTCGGCGTCCCAGAATGAATCCTCAGGTTTAGCTTGGGCTCGAGCATGTTCAACTCCTGGAATGACTCCAGGACGAGATGGGTCAAATCGTTTGTAAGGTCCTCGCCGTTGGACCCCTGACCCCCAAGTGTGATCAACTGGCCAAACCCTGCGTTTCGGCCGTGGGGACCTCCAGTCGTCTGGTAATCATAGGCATAGTTGTGCTTGATACAGAAGCACTGAAAAAGCTCCTTCATCTCCTGTCTGCTCAACGACCTCTCTTCTAGGTCCCTTTTGTAGAAAGGATATAGATACTGGTCAAGCCTGCCGTAGGAGATGCCAGGTCCGGGGTATGACTCAGCAATCATCTCAACCATATGGGAAAACCAGGTAGCCTGCAAGGCCTCGTGAAATGTCCTGGCTGCATTATATGGCACCCAGTCACAGACCTCGGCGATCTTCAGTAGCTCTTCCTTTCTTCTGGTTTCGGTCTCAGCTTTGGCCAGCCTTCTCGCCTCCTCGGCATAGCGATGGCTGAACTCACCTATTGCATCGCAGCAGATGATTACCGCCCTTAAGAGTTCCCTCTTCGCCTGCGATGCGGTCCTCTCAAGGTACCCCTGCGCCTCCTCCTTAATTACCCTGAAGCCCTCTTGCAGCACTTTGTCATGGTTCTGGATGATATGGCCAGGGGTTATGCCGCCGCATGAAAGGCCCACGCTGAGTATCCTCTCCGATCTATCGATGAGCTCAGCTTCAATTCTTGTGAATTCCTCGGTCTCCTCTTCGGTGAGGCAGGTCGATAGGGAGGTACAGAACCTACCTCCAACGATGAGTTCGTCGTCGAGGATATCAACTGGTATCTCGTGAAGTACTTTCTGAAAGAAGAGTGCCTTTCTGATGATCAAAGGTTGATCCCAGAAGTCAGTTGGCAGGTCCAACTTGTACGCCATCGCTGCTAGTCCGTCCCTGGTTGCCTGCAGTACGCCTCCCAGCATATCGGGCACGGAAACAAAATCCATGGTCTGATAGACCACATCGTTGGGTATGCCGGTGGTGAATGACATTACGTTATTCTGAAACTCACGCTCTTCGTCCATAAAATAGTAGTCCCTCAGGCGTCTTATCCTCGGTGATAGCTTCTCTGATACTTCCCAGAGCTTTCGCTCAGCCATGACCTTTACCCCTCCCTTCTCGTTCGCCCATCTTATCACCATGGGGCCGAATTTCGTCAAACATTGATAAATGCCATATATCAATCACCCAAAGCCGTCCATATCTAGAGTTTTTGAGTTTTTAACCACTCGAGAGTGATATTAAAGGCTTCCTCAGGGGTGAAAATCGGTTGGTAGCCGAAATCCCGTGTCGCCTTGTCGTGGACGAAGGTGTGATCCACGCAAACGCAGTAGACGGTGAACCTATTGAAGTTGGACTTGGTACTGAATTTCTCAACGAACCACCCGAGAACGTTTGCCAGACCACGGGGTATAGATCTCTTGGGTACGGGTATACCCAGCTGTTCAAGGAACGGATTCATAAAATCGAAGAAATTCCCTGTGTGATGATCGGTAATGAAATAAATCTGCCCTGCCACAGGCGAATTCGGCGCTAAATGTTCGGCAGCCAGTATATGAGCATGAGCAGCGTTCCCAGAAAAGATATGGCTAAATTGAGCCTTACCGTTTCCCAGCCGTATGTTAATACCGCTCTTAGCGTTTTTCACTATATTAGGCAGGTGATACTTATCGCCAGGACCGTACATGCCCACGAGGCGCAAGGCACAAGTGGAGAAGGTTGGCCCGTTTGCCTTGATAACGGCCTGTTCTCCCATCATCTTACTATAGGCGTACCGGTTCATTTTCCTCAAATCAGTGGGGTAGGGTAGAGATTCATCAGCTAAACAATGGCCATGTTTACCATCCATCACTACATCCATGGAACTGGTATAGACAAGCCGTGGTACTCCTAGCTGGATGCATGTATCAATGATAAGCTTAGTACCCACTACATTAGTTTCCTCATAGATCGTCGGGGGCAAGTTGGGATCCCAGACCGCTGCTGCTGCATGAAAGACTGTGTCCACACCGTCACAGGCCCTTCTGACAGCCGCAGCATCTCGGATATCACCCATGATCATCTCGGCGCGGTTATCTTTTGCGGGCTCGATATCTATAATGCGGACGGTTTTTCTCTGCTCCAGGAGTTGAGAGACAATCGCTCGCCCCAGCATCCCTGCGCCTCCCGTTACAAGATATACTTTCGATTGCCCCGAACGAGATCCTTTTATTTCATTCATCGTACGCCCCCTAGTCTCTTAATTATACACATTTTACTTCAATATGAGGATCGTCCCTTCTACCGATAATTGTATCATTTCTAAACTCGGGCTATTCGGCTATCTACCGCATACAGCTGTAATTTCTGCTACCGCTTTGCTACAGCACAATGTGGCTGATTGTTTAATGCGCCCACAGTTGTTGACAGGAGCACTTCACCAATTTAGAGTATCGATTATCGGAGGAAGTGGTATACAGGCCACTCATTGCAGGGAAAATAGGAGGAGAAAGTGAATCCGTACGAGATTGCGAAGCTAGCTGACCATTGTGACTCAGTTCTAAACCTAAGCCAAGCACATTTGAGTGATGAGTATGTTTACCAGAGTCTTCCGCTTTGTGTGATTGATGCTGTTTACTCGGTGGGGGCAAAGTATGCTGGTACGCGCCGAACAGTGATGGATTATTGTAGATTCTTCAAGCTCAAAAGGATAAGAGATGTTAAAACTGGCGGCTTACCCCCAGTTGCGCAGCAACAATCGGTTAAACAATTTCTGGATGAGATAAAGAAATACAATATCCAGACTGTTACAAACGTGATCTTTAATAACCGTCAAAGGACATCAACAAGACAAGGAATATTGAAATCACAAGCGGTGATCATGTTTGCTGAGGTTCTGGAAAAGTACACCGTAAATTACTTGCAGGATGTCCCAAGAATAATTGATGATAGTGGTTTTGAGAAAGAGATCCTACAGATTCCTGGGCAGACAAAAGATGTATCTCTGGCATATTTTTTTATGCTTTCCGGTTCGGATGATTTTGTCAAGGCAGACAGGTGGATTCGAGATTTTATCAAAGATGCTTTAGGACGGCCCGTCCTCAAGGAGGAGGTGCAGTCAGGCCTTCGCAAGGTGTATGAAATTTTGAAACCAAAGTATCCTGAGCTCACTTTAAAGTTGCTAGATCACAGGATCTGGAACTATCAGAGGTCTAAATGGAGAGAACTGTCCTCAGATAAAAAGATAACGAAAGGTGGAACCCGCCCCCGGTTGAAAAACGGCTGTTACTACAATAGACTTGTGGACAAGGAGGTAAGACATGAAGTGTAGGATATGCGGAAAGGAAAAAGTAACTCTTATTGTTCCACCGGATAAGCATGTTTGTTACTGTCTGGGGTGCGTGCACCGTGATCTGTCAAAAGACTGGAAGTTGCCGAAGGAAGCAGAGCATGTGATTAGCATTGTGTCATGGCTAGAGAAGCAGGGACACATACTACCAGAGGCTAACCTGGTTCTAGGGAAACCGATTAGGGTAGTAAGCGACGTGCCTAAACCGCGAAAGAGGCTGAAGAAATAAGGATAGACTCTCACGCTGTACGTTCACTCAATGGGTCACTGAATGACCTGCGAAAAGGGACTGGTTTAGTAGCAGTAAATCATCAAATGGAATGGGCGAAATAATCCGATGAATCGTTTCCCTCTTGGCTGGCCGAGGGTGTAGTTGGGTGACTCAGGCAATAGTCTGAGTGTACAAGATGGCATTAGCGCGTTTTCCAACCGGGGTGATACAACCCATTAGCCGCAGACAATAGACCATTTTCTGAGCAAGCCTGCGGGGTTTAGCGATGGCAATGGCGAGGTCGGAAGTTGTAAACG
>Ga0209777_10010114_pt1 | contig 10036 bp, 9 predicted proteins | sample FrelakmetHBP12HB_FD_187147 | JGI IMG/M metagenome (GOLD analysis project Ga0209777, IMG submission 187147) | Freshwater lake sediment microbial communities from the University of Notre Dame, USA, for methane emissions studies -HBP12 HB (SPAdes)... | ecosystem: Environmental > Aquatic >...
TGGGTCGGCAGGTTGTTGAAGGGAGCGAAGGAGACGATGAGGTCGGTGCGGGGATACTGCCATGCGGGGATCCCCGAGGAGAACAGGTCATGCATGACTTGCCGTCCCTCCTCAACGGTAAGCCCGAGTTCAGCGGCAAGCTCCGTGTAAAATGGCGCCTGCCCGGTTTCTACCATGCGTTTCATGATAACGCGAAACGCCTTCTCCAGCATTGGGGATGTGCTCATGATATTTCCTCCTTGATAATTCCGTTTTTCAAGTTACCTGTTCAGATGAAGGATTATGTATGCACTTCCTTCATAAACTCAACCGACGTCATAATTTTGAAAAGGGGATAAAGCGGGTTGTTGCGGTACAGGTTCAATGTCGTTTCATGAATTTCCCTGGTGAAGGCGGCGCAGCAGTCTTCAAGGATATAAGCCTGGAAGTCGTTAGACAGGGCGTCAAGGGCGGTAATGAGGACGCACCAGTGCGTACTAATGCCGCAGATCGCAACCGTGTCCACTCCGTGCAGTCTGAGAATCTGATCCATGTCCGTTTTGTAAAACGCGCTGAACCTGCGCTTGGGGCTGTAAATATCCGTCGGAGCCTGAATCAAGAGCTCCGTAACCTCCGCGTCCCTTGTCCCGCGGATGGAACGCTCTTTCATTTTTCCACGGAAGATGAAGTCTCCTTTCAGAAAACTGTCCATGGAAAAAATCACCGGGATGGATCTGCCGCGGGCGAACTCTGTGAGACGGTTGATATTCGGACAGACTGCACGGGCAAGGGGGGTAATGGGAAATCCCGGTTCGGCTTCCAATGAGTCCTTGAGCATATCGACGATAACAATAGCAGGTTTCATTCACATCTCCGCTAAAATAAAAAGAGGCAAGTAAAAACGCCTTGCCTCTTTCTTTTTTTTCTTTGATCTCCTTGATTATTCTTCCTTCATGCCCATGAGCTTCTTGGCCATCTTCTTCTTGGCGTCAAAGTCCGTAAGCACGGAGATCATGAACCGCTGCGTCTGGGGGGCGCCGGCGCCGTGCCAGGTACCCGTGCCATGCAGACCGGCTGCCCAGTGCTGGAGGAACTTTGCGACCTTGAGGCGCTTGTCCGCCGGGGCCGCAGCCGTGAAAGCCTTTTTCAGCATGGGGCCGACCTCCGGGTCTTCCAGATCCTTCAGTCTCGGCATGGTCACCACCAGGCCGCCGCCGATATCTCCGGCGTTCTTGATGATCTCCCAGAATCCGTGGGCGATGTTCAGCTTGGCCGCGTTGCCGAAGAGATCATCCGGCAGGAAGACGCCGGATCCCTTGGGTTCTTCCCTTCCCCGCATGGCCGCCGCGATGGCGCAGGCGTGGGATGTCTCGCTCAATCGGACCATGTCAATTATTTTCTCCTGGATGTGAGGGACCTTGTCCACGCCGGTGTATTCGGCAGCAAGTACGGTGCCTCCGATAACCAGGTCAGCGAACCCCACCTTGCAGGCGCCGCCGCAGTTCATGCGGTGGGCCTTGGCGAACCGGGTGACCATTCTCCCGCAGTACTTGGTCTCACCGCAGAGGAAAACCCGCTCCCAGGGAATAAAGACATTGTCAAAAACCATCGTCGAGGTTTCCCTCTGTCCAAAGACGGGATTACCGATCTCGGCTTCCTCTTCACAAAATTCCCGCTCCGCCGAGTAGGCATTGTACTGGCAGATGTAAGTAAGCCCCGGTGAACCGTTCTGAACGGCAAAGGCCAGGGCGAAGGCCTCTTCCCCTTCTCTCAGGGCGCCGCCTGGAAGAACAAGCGTTTCATGCGATCCTATGGCGCCGCTCTGGCTCACCTTGATCCCCCGAACCACGATTCCGTCGTCACGTTTTTCGACGAGGTGAATGAATGTATCAGGCTCGTCCTGCTGGGAAGGCCTCTTTTTCCTGTCGCCTTTGGCGTCCGTTATGGCGCCGGAGACGGCCAGGTCGTTGGCCTGCGCAAATGCAAGCCACTTGTTGAATCTTTCATTGTACTTCGTTTTCAGATCCCGGTCCATTTCCCACGTCGTCGCGGCGAGGCTGTTAAGGGCATCGCAACCTACGCAGCGGTAGTTGCAGGTCCCCACCGTCTGGCTCGTCAAGAGGGCCATTTCCTGCCGCATGTCCAAGTCGTGGATGTTGCGCGCAACGTTAAGGTTGCGGTTGATTGGCTCTCCCGTAAGGTGCGATGTAGCGACCATGATTTCCTTGTATTTCGGGTCTTCAGCGAGCTCGTAAATCGCCGCGTTCGCCATAACCATGGAACGCGTAATTTTGTTGTCGAGCAGACCCTTCACCCATTTTCCCCCGCAATAGACACGGGGTGACAGCTTCTTTACGCTCTCCAGGTACTCCTTTGAAGTTTTTAATGCCATAATATCCTCCGAATTAGTTTATTCTTTAGACTTGACGTCTATTATATATTTCGCCCCGGCCTGTGCGCCGGGAAATGCCCCTATATTCTCGAAGGCAATATCCATGATTTCTATCAATTCGCTCTCGCTCCTCTTTCCGGACAATACGAGCAGCATGCCCCCTTCGGTGAGTTGAGCTTCAGCAATGAGACCCTTTTCGTAAAAACCCGGTATAGCCTTTTTGTCAAGACAGCTGTACGCAAGACTCGCGAACGTGCCGGCTAAACCTTGGTAGCTCCCTCGCACCCCGCGGCCGATCTTCACTGCTATTGTCTCCAATCCCGGATCGTTCTCTAATGCCAACTTCAAACCCTCTCACCACTATTGAGCCTTATTGGCTCGGAAATTTCTTTCAAAGCCTCGCCGATTTACATCTTTCCCCTGAGAGACTGAGCCGCGATGTGGATGGCGTCCCAGGCGCCTCCGAAGGGCGGCGCATATGGCAGGTCCAGATAACCGACCTCGTCCACGGTTAGTCCTGCCCACAGGGCGACAGAGAGGCTGCTTACCCTTTGAACGGCCCCTTTCTCACCGATGCACTGTCCGCCGAGAAGTTTTCCCGTCGTTTTGTCTCCGACAAGTTTCACTCCCAGCTTTTCCCCCTTAGCCATGGGACGGCCAACGGGAAGACCCGAGATCATGACGCTCACCGGCTGGAACCCGTATTTTGCGGCTTCCTCTTCCGTAAGTCCTGTTGCAGCCACCTCCAGTTTGAATACCTTGAAGGCCTGGGCGCCCACGACACCCGGAAATTCCGCCGGGTAACCGCCGATGTTCTGACCGGCAACACGGCCCTGCTTGTTGGCGACGTCGCCGAGAGGAACATAGACCCACCTTCCGGCGACCTTGTGGAAGACCTCGCAGCAGTCTCCCACCGCATAGACCCCTTCCCGGGATGTCTTCTGCCGGAAATCCACCTTGATGGCACCGCTTTCTCCTAAGGCAATTCCCATGGATTCGGCAAGCGCAGCATTCCGCTTTGTACCTACTCCCATGAGCACGAGATCGGCATCCAGTTCGCCGCCGCTGGTGTGAAGTTTCAAGCGGTAGTCCTTCCCCTTTTCGATGGCCAAAGGTTTCGTCTCCGGAAGGAACTCCACCTGGTTCTTGGCCAGCTCGTCCACGATCATCTTCGTGAATTCGGCATCCCACCGTACTGTCGGCCGGGGCAGGATGTCCATGACCTTCACTTCAATTCCCAGGCTTCTCAGCGCCTCACACATCTCCATGCCGATATAGCCTGCCCCGATCAGGACCGCCTTCTTACAGCTCTGTTCGTTCAGGTAGGATTTCATCTTCAAAGCGTCTGTCAAGTCCCTGAAGACGTAGACCCCTTCCAGGTCTCTGCCCGGAATATCCAGGCGAATCGCTTCGGCCCCTGTCGCCATGACCAGGAAGTCGTAAGGAAGACTAGTGCCGTCGGATAAAGAAAGAGAACCCTTTTGGGGATCGACACTATCCACGCGTGTCTTTATCTTTACGTCGATGCCCGTTTTCTTGAATTCTTCCGGCGTACGGATAACGAGCTTCTTTGACTCTTTGATTACATCACCGATGTAATAAGGCATCGGTCAGGCCGCGTAGGAAACAAAGTCACCCTTCTCAACCATCGTCACTTCCAGAGAAGGGTTTCTTCTCTTGGCCTCGGCAGCCGTAGACGGGCCTGCTGCCCCGCCTCCCACAATAACCAGATTTTGACTCATTGAATAACCTCCCCGGTTACCATTTCAGTCACATCACGACTGTTCATATATCTCTGGGTTACATCAATCCTTGAGGTTTTCTACATTTTCCCCGAAAGGCTTTGCCGCCAGTTCATCCTTGTCGGACAGAACTAGGTCCGCCGCAATCCCGGCCGCCTCCGTGATGATGTCGCGGCAGTACAACGCGTGCTCCTTGCACAGCCAGGTGCTCTGCCACGGCACCGTCAATTCCCTGCACAGGGTCTTTCCATATTTCGCCTTGAAGCGGTTTGGTACCACATTGAATATCCTGTAAACGCCGGGCTTCCCGTAAAACTGGGCCTTCGACTTCATCGCCACGTCCTTTTGATCCGCTCCTTCAGGGAGTGTATCCCGGCCGTGGACGGCGCTCACGGCCATTACAGCCCCTGCCAGGGCGCCGCAAGTATCTCCGAAAAGCCCTATGCCGCCGCCAAATCCGGTTGCGACCTTTTTGACTGCCGGCGGCAGTCCCGTATCCACCAGACTTAGAATCGCTTCGGTGACGCATTCCGCGCAGTTATACCCTAAAGAAAAATTCTTGCGGGCACGCAGGCGGATTTCCTCAATTTTCTCTTCTTTTGTCATTGATCCTTCCTCCTTTTTTTAAGAAATCTTTCTAAGACACGTGTCTCAGCACATTACCGCGTTAGTCTTCTATCAGAAGAAACTTTGTACGCTTCTCCATGGAACGTTAAAAAAATAGCACCATTTCTTGATCGAAATATCAATACTGAAAAACTGCGCATAATATACGTATTTTTCCTAAGTAGTCAATCGGATCGCAAACGGATAAAACTATAGAGACAAAAGATGGGATCTCAGATTTGCCTTTCTCTTGTTTAGTTTCAGCTTTTTTCTAACATGATTGCGATGAACCTCCACTGTCCTCGCAGACGCATTCAGCAGCTTTGCCATATCTTTTGTCGTGCGCCCCTCTTTTATAAAATTGATGACCTTGATTTCCGTTGGCGTGAGATCGGGATATTTCGTAGAGAGTGTGCGGAGGAACGGAGAAACGATTTCATTGAGATTTCTCTCGAGTATTTTTAATTGATTCAATTGATGGCTGTCAAGCTGGGTCATCTTCATATTCTCGATGTACGGGAGAATCAACTCTCTCACGTTGCAGATGACCTTTTCCTCAAGCTCCGCTTTGTCTTCCTCTCTTCGCTTGAGCAGGACTTTCATGGCCGTATTGGCATCTTCAAGATTGCGCGAATTTTCTTCCAGCTCCCGTTCCCTTTTTTTCAATGCCTCTTCCATCTTTTTTCGTTCCGTAATGTTACGGGCGATGCCGTGGATCGAGACCCGTCTCCCGTTTTCTTCCATGCTTCGGGCATTGACCTCTACCCATACGGCTTCGCCGTTTTTCGTATATGTGAGAAATTCCTGCGGGTTCTGAACATCCACATCGGCAAGTCTGTTTCGAATGAGCTCTCGCACTACGGACAGATAATTCGCATCCAGAAGATTCTCTATGTTAAGTCCCAGCAGCTGCGCCGGTTCGTAACCGTATGTCTTGGAGGCTGCAGCATTGCAGGATAGGATTTGTCCGTCGAAATCGAGTATAAAAACTATGTCATTCGCATTTTCGAAGATTTCCCTATACTTCTGCTCCGATTGCCTCATTGCCTCTTCGGCCCTTCTCCGTTCAGTTATGTCTGTAACTATCTCTACAATACCCATGAGAGAGCCTCTTTGGTCCCGCACGGGATAGCTGCGTAGAACCCAATTTTTTTTGTAGGATGAAAAATCGACGACTTCCTGCGGTTCGCCTGTCTTAAGAGTTTTTACAGCCGGACAAATGCGGCATGCCCTGCTTCTGTTATGAAGCGCTTCATAGCAGTGTTTCCTATTCAATTTACCGGGCGCCAGATTAAATGCACCGAGCATGGCTTTGTTAGCCCAGATCACCCTCAGATCCGTATCAAGGTACAAGACAAGTTCGGTCATGGCGTCGAGAATGACCGATTTCTCCTGCTCGGATTTTCTCAGCTTTTCAAACAGAGGAAGGTATTTCTTTTCGATTTGGTGGGTCGACAATTTTGATTTGTCGGACTCCATTATTTTTTTCATCTATGCCTCTAATTACAATTATGCTCGTCTTTTTATATTTTGATCACACCGGTTTTTCTTCCGGCAGTTTCTCGCCTAACGCCAATCGGCAGAGGTCGCTGATCATGAAATTCTTCATGCCCACGTCTCGCACCTTTTTGTTGAGGGTTGCGAAGCACATGGCGCAGAGATAGACCATCGCCTCGGCACCGTGATCTTTCGCATCCTTGATATTCTTCTCCCGAAAAGGCTCGAAGTTCTTCCCTCGTGGGAAAAGCTTCAGCCCCGGCCCTGCCACTTCCACACCGCAGCATATGGCATCGATACCGTCGTACTGTCGCTTTACCCGCTCGACCCCGACGAGATCGAATATTTCATCCACCAGGTAATCCTTTTCAGGCGTATACCTGGAGGCGCAGGGACGCTGGTAGGCAACCTTCATGTTCAGTTTGCTGACTTTGCTTTTATTTTCTTTGAGATAGTCCCTGAGATACTCGAACAGGTGGACCGGCCGGAAGGGAAGCTTGATGCCGTATTCAGGCGCAATGCCTTTAAGGACAGCGTAACAGTCGTCGTGCACGAAAACGATTTCCTTTGCCCCGGACTTGGCCAGGTTGTCCACCATGGCCTGCAGACGATTACCCATAATCGATTCGTCCCCCATGTGGGCAAAGAGGACGTTGCAGAAATAGTGTTTCCCCTTGAGCAGCGGCATCGTCTCGAATAGCTGTCCCTGAATCGCCCAGGGCATGTTGCCCTGCATAACGCAGATGGACATCACCCGGTCTCTGGGCGCTACCGGTTTCGGTTCGCCTTCCGGCTTAAATCTTTCAGCCATCTGAGCCTTCAGAGCCGGGTCGGTGAAGCTACTGTCTTCTTCCAGCCGCTTCAGGATCAAGTCGAACGGACGAGCTCCCTTGGGGCAGTATTCATTACAGGCGATACATGTCACACAGTCCTTGAGCCACGCAACCTTTTCACCCTGCGCCAGTTTCTTGAATTCCCTGCTTCCGCTTTCCCGGTCGAAATCCAAGTAGCGGCAACTATTGAGGCATTCGCCGCAGTAATCGCATACATCTTCTTGAAACATAAATTCTCCTAACTATTCTGAGTTGTGCCCCAATCTGTCACAAGTTATCACACATTGAGTCCGTTATGCTGTTGAGTTATTACCTATCAGAAAAAGGTCTCTGACAATAGCATTTTTATCCCTTCCTTCAAAGATATCCGTCAAGGATTAAATTGGATCGTGAGAGGAAACCTAAACGCTTGCTTTCCGCTCATCATCTGAAATTAATCAGTTGACTGAAGAAGACCGCTGCCCGATATGAGTGCAATATTTGAATTCAATTTAGTTCCCGTACCGTCATCGGGAGATTGCACTTGCAATATTCTTTTTTCTATGGTGAGTTTAAGGTCTAGAAGAACCGGCGCTTTGTAATCATGCAAGTCCCAAGCTGCAACATCCATTTACCGTTTTATCTTTCTTTTTGTGTTCCTTTGATCTCATCGCAAATAACCAGCATCAAGGTTGCCATGGATTGGTACAGGAACCCGCTTTCATGAAGATAGAAGGTGAATCTATTTTTCGAGAGGAGTGACGCGATGCAAAATTTCATATTCGACAATCCCACCAGGATCATCTTCGGAAAGGGAACGATTGCCCGCATAGGCAACGAAGTAAAACGTTTCGGTACAAAAGTACTGCTTGTCTACGGTCAGGGAAGCATCAAGAAACATGGAGTTTATGATCAGGTGATCTCGTCTCTAAAGGACGCGGGCCTGCACGTCGTGGAATTTCCCGGCGTCAAGGCAAATCCTGTGCTCTCCTATGCCATTAAAGGAATAGAACTTGCCAGAAATGAAGGCGTCGATGCTGTGCTTGCCGTGGGGGGAGGCAGTGTAATGGATACGGCGAAGACGATCGCCATGGGCGTGAAGGCAGATCCCGGAGACGAAATCTGGGAGTTTTTTACCTTCAAGAAAAAGATAAGGAGCGCCCTTCCCGTCTTGACGGTGGTCACTGTTTCCGCCAGCGCCTCGGAGATGAATCCCACAGCGGTAATTACAAAGGAAGAGGGGGCTCAGAAATACACTATCAGTTCTCCTTTTATCCAGCCCAAGGTGTCTGTCCTTGATCCAACCGTGCAGTTTTCACTCACCGCTGAGTGCAGCGCTTTCGGCGCCGTGGACATCATCGCACATTTGCTGGAAGGATACTTCAACAACAGGGAACCGGAAAGCCCGCTTCAAGACAGGTTGGTCGAAGGCATTATGAAAACGGTCATGGACAGCACTGACGTTATCCTCAAAGATTCTCAAAATTACAACGCCAGGGCCAACATCATGTGGTCGGCGACGCTGGCCTTCAACGGTCTGACAACAACAGGCATGGGATTAATCGGTTATCCTGCGCACATGATGGAACATTCGCTGAGCGCTCTTTACGATGTTGCGCATGGCGCCGGGCTAAGTGTCATCCTCCCGGGCTGGATGGGCTATGCCGTAAAGAAGAACCCCTCAAAATTTGCGAGATTGGGGAGAAAAATTTTTGGCATCAATGAAGCCGATGACATGAACGCTGCCGTTCAAGGAATCCATTGTTTGAAACGCTGGTTCTCATCCATCGGAAGCCCCACGTCCCTGAAAGAGGCCGGCATACCCGAATCTGATATAGAGAAAATAGCAGAAAACTCAGAGGCGCTGGCCAAGCTGTGGGGATTGAAAGATTACACCAGGGAGGTCATCGTAGAAGTATTGCGTCTCTGCAAGACATGAAGAAACGCCTGGTCGGTATATTTTTTTGACATTGAGGAGGGAGTCTGTATGAAAAGGTATGGAGATTTCATCACATCGGAGGAAGATCTCGCTTTCCTGACGGTAATCCGGAAATATGTTGACAACGAAATGATGCCCGTTCGTCTCAAGTTGGATGAAGATTATTCCGTCTTTGAGAAAGTCTATGAGGGCCTCGTGAAGCTTGGCATCCAGAAGCGGGGGTTTTCTCCGGAATATGGAGGTCTGGGAATCCGGTCCGCAACCACGGTCTGTGCGATCACTGAAGAATTATCTCGAGGGGACAGCGGTGTATCCCTTCACTCGCTTATCATACCCTGGTGTCTGGCGGGAGCGATGGGCGCGCGCAACAAAGTCCTCATGGATAAGTTCATCCCCATGTTCTGTGGGGACACGCCGCGCTGCGGCTGTCTGGCTATTACCGAACCAGCCGGGGGCTGCAATATCGAAGATGCGGCAGAACATGGTCTTACGATTCGAACCAGGGCCAAACTGGACGGGAACGAATGGGTGATTAACGGTGAAAAGATGTGGCCCAGCGGCGCCAGCATTGCGGACCTCTACTGTGTCGTCTGCACAACCGATCCCAACCAGAGGGAAGAGGGCATGGCGCTCATCTATGTCCCCAAGGATACCCCCGGGCTTTCCTTTGGCAAAGCGGAAGAAAAAATGGGCATGAAGGTGACGGATGTGAATACGGCCATCTACTTCGATAACGTGAAGGTTCCAAAAGAATATAGAGCCGGAGGACCCGGCGTTGACTGGCAGCTTTTCAGGGCCAACATAGGCTGGGGGCGACTGACAAGCGCTCCCATGACGCTGGGAAACGCCCAGGCCATTTTGGAGATTGTTATAGAGTATACCAAGAATAGATTCTATGGAGGGAAGCCCGTCCGCAACCATTCCCTGCAGGCCGCCATGATCGCAGATATGGCGATCGGCATCGAATCAGCGCGCGCCTTTTACCTCTCTGTGGCAGCTATGTTCAACAACCGAAAAAAATACGGAAATCCCGGTGAGGATTATCTGATGGCTCGCGCCAGTGCGGCAA
>Ga0209777_10010115_pt1 | contig 10035 bp, 7 predicted proteins | sample FrelakmetHBP12HB_FD_187147 | JGI IMG/M metagenome (GOLD analysis project Ga0209777, IMG submission 187147) | Freshwater lake sediment microbial communities from the University of Notre Dame, USA, for methane emissions studies -HBP12 HB (SPAdes)... | ecosystem: Environmental > Aquatic >...
ATGTCCGCCGCCCCAGCCGCCGCCTGTGCCGGGGCTGGCGCCGCCGCCCACGCCAATCAGGTCTTCGAGGCTGTTGCCATTCATCCCGCCGCCGCCGGCGGCGTCGTCATCACCGTGCACGCTGTGGAACATGTGGGCATCGGGATTGCCGAAGGCGCTGTGAGTGTCCGGCCTGTCAGGGTTGATGGTTTCAAAGTGGTCGCCCAGTTCCGCCTGGGCCAGGATGTCGGGAGGCACAACAATGTCTGAGGCCTCATCGGAAGTGGGGTCGGTGGGCGAGGTGTCGTGTTTCGAGGCCAAAACGAACTTGGACTCGACCTTGGGCGGCTGGTCCGCATCCTTTAGCTCCGGGCGCGGCGCCAGTTCGGTAACCATCACCACGGCTTCATCCTCTTCGCCCAGGTCAATAGACATGCCCATCAGCCCGGCCAGCGTGATGACCAGGGCATGTAAAAGGATGGACACAATCCACCACGGAGTCTGCGAGCTCACAACGTAGAGGAAAAGCTGGTTCTCCCGCGGAGCCGCTTCCTCTCCCTGCCCCTCGATTTCCTGTTCCGCGACAGCCTGTTCCGCGACAGCCTGCTCCGCGACAGCCTGCTCCGCGACAGCCTGCTCCGCGACTGCTTGCTCCTCAACTTCCTGTTCCGCGACTGCCTGCTCCGCGACTTCCTGTTCCTCAGCCTCTGCCATAGCTCCAGGCTCCTCTCCTCCCACTCGCCCTGTCGAGCGGCGACAGACAGTCAATCTCCCGGCGACCAGAGACCTCTTGGCCTGTCAGCCCCCTTAGCTCACCGTGCCAGACAGAACCTCCCATACGAGCCGGCGAACAAGCTCCCCGCACTCAAAACGAACTAAATCCGTTTCCCGGCAAGAAAGCCGTCTCCCTTGATACGTCCCCGTGGCAGCTTTATAGCGAGTTTCTTAGACAAGAACAGAAAAAATGGCCGCCAGGGCGATTCTTCTCACCGGCCTCGCCATTAACCGCAGATGAACGCAGGCGAGGCCAGCGTTCATCCGCGGCTGCAGTCAGTTCCCCATGGTGGTTTACGGGCCATACACCAGACCGTAGCGCCAGAAAACCTCAAGGCACAAAGCACTTAGCGCAGTTTGCCCGACACGGCCCCATTCGCCGCAGAACTCCCCCGCGGGATTCCAACTGCCTGTGTCATCACCCTGAAGGCACTGGTAAGGGATTAAGGCGCTCTTCATCGCCTCATTCCAGCGCTTGAACAGCTCGCCGCCTTGCTGGAAGACGCACATTGAGCCGTAGTACCAGTAATAGAGGTCCGTCTGCTCACCATTCGCGCCATGCGCAGGCACTCCGCCCCTGTTGACGAACCACTCTACGCTGGCCTGCAGCTCCTCTTTCTTCCAGCCGAGGAACTGCCGGGCCAGGTTGCCGATGGCGGATAAACGGTGCGCGGATTGGGAGTGTTCGTCGTTCGGCTGGTACTTGTAGTGCGACGCCACACCGTAGCCGCTTCCCCCCCCAGCGTCCTTGACCTCCACGCTGTCCAGGAACCTGATTGCGCCATCGAAAGCGGAAGCGGGCACCTTCAATCCCGCTACTTTCGCCGACTTCAACGCCATGATGAACCAGCCCGTAACGGAAAGATCGCCCGGTTCCTTGGGCGCGTAACGCCAGCCGCCCTTGTCGTAACTGCCGCCGCCGCTGCCGGACTGATGAATCTGCGTGCAGTAGTCAATGGCCTTCTGCGCCGCCGCTTTGGTCTCGGGGACATTGGCCATGCCCGCGGCTTCGGCCAGCGCCAGCGTGGCAATGGCGCATGGATACCCGACGCGGCGATGATGCGCGCCGTCGTCGCTGGTGTCCCAGATGCAGCCGTCAGCGGACTGCTTGCTCTTGAGCCACGCCACGGCGCGGCGCACGTTGTCTTTGCATTCGCCGACCCGTTCCGTATTTCCCGCGCCCAGGAACGTCAATAGCGCCAAGGCGCTCACGGCTGTGTCTGTCTTGACGGTAGCGCTGTACTTCACGGCATCCCAGTGGCCGTCGTATTCCTGATGTGCGGCCAGCCAGCGCAACGCTTTCCCCAGGCTGTCCTCGACCTCGTGATAGTTGTGCCGAGAGCCGGGGGGGTTGTAGATTCTGACCAGCACTAACCTATTGCTAGGCTTGCGATTCGGCCAACCAAAGCCCTTAACCCCATCACCTTGCCCCGGCCCTATGCCACCCCCGTCGCCTCCGCCCCAGCCGCCACCGTGCCCGATGCTACCAGTACCTATGCCGACCAAATCTTCCATGACCGCCAGTCCGTCGTTCCCGCCGCCGCCAAGATCGGAATCGGCGCTGATCTGTCTGGGCAATAGTATCCCGGACTCCAGGTCTCCCTGTGCTGACCCATCTTCCACACCATTCGGGCCAGGGACTTCGAGCTTCTCGCCCCATAGAGCGTTCTGAAGCATCTCAAGCGGAATGACCAGCGGCGGGAGTTCCTTCGTCCCTTCCAGGCAGGCTGGGGCCAATGGATTGCCTTCGCCGAGCGCATTCGCCGGTTCGGGCTTGTTCTCCGGCAGGGGCGCGAGTTCCTTAGGCTTAAAGAACTCGGTCGTCTGGACCAGGAACTCCTCATCCGGCAGCTCCATGCTTATCGTCAACAGGCCGGCCAGAGTGATGACCAGCCCGTGCAGCAGGACGGAGATAACCCACCAGGGCGTCTGTCCCGTCACGGCGTAGAGGAAGGCCTGCTGCGCATCGCCCTCCAGTCCGTATCCCGTGATTTCGGGCAAAGCAGACTCGTGGCTGGCAGCGTCGTTTTTCATGGCTTCACCCTCCAGAGCCGCGGGCCAGTTTCTCCGAAAAGCTCTGTCTGGATAACGGAGGGCAGTTGGATTTCCGGCAGAATGTGTTGGATTTTGGTTCGGGGCGCTATCTGGGCACTTCGTACCAGGACATTCTTCGCCTTGGTTTTTGTTCTTACGCTGAAAAAGCTGGCGTTCTCAAGGGGCGAAGTATATTATATTCAGGGACTGGACCAAGAGACGAAGGAGCGCGAAGAGGAGCATTGACCTTGCAGACCACCAAGTTGCACCGCGGAAGCGCTGGGTCTCAGAGTTCGCCGCTAGAAGCGCCGCTCTATGGGATCGGTGAAGCGGCACACTACCTCGCGCTGCCCCGTTCCACGGTTCAATCCTGGGTCAAAGGGGGAGAGAACTTCCAGCCAGTTATCGCCGCAGCCGACGAAGCACATTGGATTCTGTCCTTTCAGAACCTCGTTGAAGTATTCGTACTGAGCTCCTTGCGGCGCAGGTTCGGCGTCAAGTTACACGCAGTGCGCAAGGCTATTGATTACATGCAGGAACGCTTCAAGACGCCACATCCCCTTTCCGACAGCAGCTTCTTTACAGACGGCCACAACATCTTCGTCGAGGAGTTAGGAAGGTTGGTAAGCGTATCTCAAGCGGGGCAACTCGCCATGAAGAAGGTCCTGAACCAATACCTGAAACGCCTTGAGTTTGACGAGAACAGAGTGGCCGTTCGGTTGTACCCTTCCTCAACGAACCGCCCGGACAGCCCCAAAGTAGTTGTGATAGATCCCGAATTGGTATTTGGCCAACCTTGCATCGCGGGAACGCGAATCCCGACTTCCGCGATAGCCGAACGCCTTTTGGCGGGAGACCGGATCGCTGATCTAGCCGCGGATTACGGGTGCGAGACGGACAAAATTGAAGAAGCCTGGCGGTACGAATTTAGAGCAGCGGCCTGAGCCGCTCGTTTTCTACATTGACGAATGCCTCGGGAAGGGAGTTGGCATAGCTCTCCAAAGCGCAGGCGCCGAAGTGCGCTTCTGTGGCGGAGATATTGCACGGGGCGCCCTGGACCCAGATTGGCTGCCAACGCTTGGGGAGAAGGGCTGGATATGTCTCACCAAAGACAAGAGGATCCGCCTTCACGCGGCGGAACGAAGCGCTCTGTTGAAAGCCGGGGTTAAGGCGTTTGTCCTCACTTCCGGCAATCTCACGGGAGTTGAAATGGCTGACATATTCGTCAAGAATCTGCGCCGCATGGAGAACATGGCGAGACGAATTCGGCGCCCGTTCATTGCGAAAGTCACCAGGACAGGTGTCGTCGAAGAGTACGACGGCGTTCTAGGAGAGTAGCTCGTCGGACTACGCCGAATGAGCCCCGAAAACAAACGACTCGCTTGATTACCCCGTCTTTTCAGCTAAGCCAGAACTCAGACAGAAACCAAAGACAGCCATGTTTTCAGACTGGAGCAAGAAACTATGTCAGCGCAAGGCGAGGACGAGAAGGAAACGCCGCGGTCTGCTCAACTGGACGCGGAAACGGACGTCGGCAAGCTGGCTGAGCTGATCCGTTACCACAACGAGAAATACTGGGTTGAGCACAAGCCGGAAATCTCCGACCTCGAATACGACCGGCTGGTTGAGCGGCTGCGGGAACTCGATCCCACCAATCCGGTGCTCACGGAGTTGGTTGAGGACACCGGCGACTTCAAGAAGGTCCGCCACGACGTGCCGATGCTGAGCATCGAGAAGAAGTTCACGGTTGAGGAGGTGATCAAGTGGGCCACCGAAGCCGGCGCATTCGCGGAGCCACTGTCTGCGGACAGTGGCACCAAGCCGGAAGACGGACTGACCGCCAGTTTCAAAGTGGATGGTTCATCGTGCAGCCTGATCTATCAGGACGGCGCGCTGGTGCGGGCGGCCTCGCGCGGCAACGGCGTGCTGGGCGACGACATCACGCGCAATGCCAGGACCATCCGCGACATCCCCGGCTTGCTCCCCGCAAGCAGGGGCACGCGCCTGGAGGTCCGCGGGGAAATCTACCTGAGCAGCGCCGCGTTCCAGGAGGCCGTGGCGCGCTTCGAGAAACAGCTCGCGGCGGGCAAGGCCAAGGAAGAAGACCGTCCCGTCAACCCGCGCAACTACTGCGCGGGCAGCATCAAACAGAAAGACCCCGGCGTCACGCGCGAACGCAAGCTTTCCTTCATGGCCCACGGCTGCATTGGCAGATTGCCTGGCACGGATGGCCAGAGCGACAGCGCCAATCTCCAGCGCCTGGAAAAGCTGGGCTTCAAGACCGCGTTCTTCAAGCACGTCCGCAGTGCTGAGGAAGTCAGCCCCGCCATTGCCGCCATCGAAGCGCAACGGAAAAGCCTGCCTTACGAGATTGACGGCGTGGTCTTCACCATAAACCGTCTGGCGCTCCATCCGGAACTCGGCTCGACCAGCCATCACCCGCGCTACAGGCTCGCCTTCAAATTCAGCCGCGACCGGGGCGAAACCACCGTGCGCGAGATCCATTGGGAGACGAGCCGCAACGGGCGCGTCTGCCCTACCATGGTCGTGGAGCCGATTCCCCTCGGCGGCGCCACCGTTACCAACTGCACGGTCCACAACGCCAAGACGGTAAAGGCCACGGGGTTGCAGCCCGGCGACCGGGTGCTCCTGGAGCGCGAAGTCATTCCGTATTTCGTCCAGAAGGTGCACCCGGAACCCGTGGCCTCGGAGGCCTCCCTGCCCAAGCGTTGCCCCTCCTGCGGTTCGGAGTTGGGCTGGGATGAGACTGAAACCCATCTGCTCTGCAGCAACCTCGGCGGCTGCAAAGCGCGGCTGCTGGATTACCTCGATCACTACTGCTCGCGCGGCGTGACCAACATGATGGGCATCGGCCCGGAAGTCATCAAGAAACTTGTGGATGCGGGACTCGCCAGCACTCCCGCCGATCTGTATACGCTCACGGAGCAGCAGATCAGCGAGAAGATTGAGCGCGAAGGCGAGACCTCCGCTCGCAACAAGGTCGCCTCGATCCAGGCGCGCCGCGAGCAGACGCTGGAGGTCTTTCTGGTCAGCCTGGGCATCCGCGGGCTGGGGCCGTCCGTGGCCGCGCGCCTGGCTTCAGCTTTCGGCACGCTTGAGGCGCTGCGTGCCGCCACGCCGGAGAAACTCCAGGAAGTCGAAGGCATCGCTGAGACCCTGGCGGCCGGAATCCACAACGGCTTGCGCGAGCGCAAGGAATTGATGGACGCCCTGCTCAAGCATGTGACGCTCAAAGAAGCGGAGAAGACTTCCGGACCGCTGAGCGGCAAAAGTTTCTGCCTGACGGGACACGTCGAGCTCGATTACCAGGGCAAGCATTACGAGGCGCGGCCGGACATTGAGGCCCTCATCAAGTCCAAGGGCGGGGCGGTCAAATCGGTGTCCAAGGGCCTGAGCTACCTTGTGGCCGGCGAAGGCGGCGGCTCGAAATCGGATAAAGCCAAGAAGGCCGGCATAGCCATCATCGCTGCGGCGGAGCTTCTCAAAATGCTGGGTTGAGCCGCTGCCGGTCATGGGATAGGGGGTCGCGGTGAAGACAGAGGGTGAGGACATGGATGCACCTGTTGCAGAAGAGAGCGCCCGCGGCAGGACAACACCAAGAGCTAAGAGTGGAGACACTACAACGCCGCTGCTTCGCCGCCACGCAGCTATCGTTCGCCTTTGCGCCGCTGTGGTCCTTTGCTGCCAGTGGCAGGGCCTCCTCGCCGCTGATGCGCCGCCTGCCAAAGTCGAGAAGAACGCTGGCGGATTCGCCGTTACGGGCCTGACCTACAGCGCCGCCGCGAACACAAAGGGTGACCTGTTCTCCATCAGGATTGACGGTGTCGAGATCTGCGCCAACACGCCGCCGGCCCGCGGCTGGGGCTTCCCTGGAAAGGAACCCGCGGAGAGAGTTGAGCTCTCCGGCCACACGCTTACTGCCATGCGCGGCGCGATCCGCGTTCAGTATGCCTTCGAGCAGAGCGGCATCGCTGTGGAAACCGAAGGCGAGGCCATCGAGCCGGAGGTACAGGGCCTTACCCTCCTCATCTGCCGCAACGGCGTCACCAAGAAGGTGGCTCCGTACACGGGCGAAGTCAGCAAGTTCATTGCCGGCAAGGCCGTCTTTGCGCTGAGCGATCCCTTTCACCACATGGCCGCGGGCAAACTCGTGCCCTCGCGGATATGCAGCGGCACGAAGCGCGAAGCGAAGTTCGCCTACCGCATCGAGTGCGGCGCCGCCGTCACGCCCATTGAGATGATCGCCGGCCTCGAGATCGCCGCCGAAGGCTTTTTTGCCAGACCCTACAAGTCTGCCTCCTTCGCCAAAGGAGAGGCCGCCAGGTTCACGCTCCTCAGCGGCAACCTCGGCGCGGTCGGCCTCGCCGGCGAGGCGCGCGTGGTCTTGAAGGACCACTACGGCCCGGCCGGGAAAACGCTGAAGGAAGAGCGCGTCGGGATGCCGCTGCCCGCCGGGCAGAACGTCTCCATTCCATATGCGCCCGGCGGCATCACCGAGGCCGGCTTCTATTGGCTGCACGCCGAGCTGTGCGTTGACGGCCAGGCCGTCCGCAAAGCGATGCTGCCCTTTATCTACGACGGCGGCAGCTACAAGCCCCCGCTCACGCGCCCGGCCGACTTCAAGGAGTTCTGGGACGCGAAACTCAAGGAGATGCGCGCACTTCCCTTCGACGCCAAGCTCACCGAAGCGCCCACGAAGAGCAATGAGCGTTTCGTGCATTACGGCCTCGAAATCACTGTCGCCGGCGGCAAGCGCATCCAGACTTTCCTGCGCCTCCCCCGCGCGGCGGGCAAGCATGATGCCGAAGTTCACAGCCACTGGGGCTCCGATACTGACGACAAGATCATGGAGCAGCTCGCCAAGCTGGAGAAGCAGGAGCAGGGCGCCGGGATGTGGCAGCGTGGCGCCGACCGCGTGCGCGTGGGCGCGCCCCAGCCGCAGGACAGCACCTACACCCGCTGGGCCGGCCGCGACGACAACAACATGCTCGACTCCTACCTGTTGAACGTGCGCATGAGCGACTATCTGCGCTCGCGCGACGACGTGGCCGGCATCTGGATCTTCGGCGCCAGCCGCTCCGGGGCCAGCCAGCTCGTATGCGCCGCGCTGGCCCCTGAGCGCGTTGTCGCGGTCAACGTCCACGTCCCGACCAGTTGCGGCTTGAGCTGGACCGGCAAACCCTACGCCGGCTGGGGCAGCCGCCCCGCCGGGGACGAAGGCGCCAGAGTCGCGGCGTATTTCGATCCAGTCAACTTCGCGCCCGATCTCACCGTGCCGCTCCTCCTGGACGGCGGCGACAACGATGGTCTCGCCCCGTCCAACGGCATCCTCGCATTCTGCAACTGGGCGGAGAAGTCTCCCTGGAAGCGCTGCGCCATCGAGAAGGGCGGCCACGGGTATTTCTCCAAACCCGCACGCGACCAATTCGAGAAGGAGCTGGCCGAGTACCTCAAGCTCCCGCAGCGCTAGGGGCAGACGGAGGATGAAAGCCGCTGCAAGCTGATCTAGTTGCCTCTTGAGCGTTATCGTCTTTGCCTATTCCCTCACCGCCGCGCGTGGTAATATGAAACCGAGGGAGGAAGGCCGAAAAAATGCCCGATGTAATGCAAGAACTCCAGGTGGTTGAAGAGATCGCCGAACTGAAGAAAGAGCGGCAGGCTGTCCTGCTGGCGCACTACTATCAAGAAGGCGCGATCCAGGAGATCGCGGATTTCGCCGGCGACTCGCTCAAGCTCGCCCGCGAGGCCGCCAAGACCAGCGCGCCCGTGATCGTCTTCTGCGGCGTGCACTTCATGGCCGAGACGGCCAAGACGCTCAATCGCGACAAGATAGTCCTGCTGCCTGACCTGACCGCCGGATGTTCTCTCGCCGACGCTTGCCCCGCGCCGGCACTGCAGAAGTTCCAGGACGAACTGCGCGCCCAGGGCGTGAAGTTCCAGACGGTGACGTATATCAACTCCACGGCCGCCACGAAGGCGCTCTCAGACTGGATCGTCACTTCCGGCAACGCCCTGGAGATCATCGCGCGCGTGCCGCCGGAGTGCCAGATTCTCTTCACGCCCGACCAGCACCTCGGCCGCTACCTGATGGAGCAGACCAGGCGGCCGTTCATCCTCTGGAAAGGCACGTGCGTGGTCCATGAGGCGTTCTCCATCCTGGACCTGCTCAAACTGAAAAAGCAACACCCCCAGGCCGTCACTCTCGCGCATCCCGAATGCCCGCAGAATATGCTGGCCCACGCCGACAAGATCGCGGGCACCGAAGGGATGCTGAAGTTCGTGGGCACGTTCGTCCAGCCCGCCACGTTCCTGGTGGCGACTGAGCCGCACATGGTCTGGCAGTTCGAGCACCGCTTCCCGCGGCACACGTTCCTTCCCGTGCCGGGCATCACTTGCGCCTGCAACGCCTGCCCGTACATGGCCAAGAACACCCTGGAGAAAGTGCGCGACTGCCTGCGCGACATGCAGCCGCGCATCGAATGGCAGCCTGAATTTGATAAGGCCGAGGCGGTCATACGGCGGAGCTTGCTGCAATAGAGTAGAATAATGGGGGCGGTTGGCGCCCCCGAAGAGAGGAGGTGTAGGGTGTCATATCTCGTTGGGTTGCTGGCCCTGTTAGGGGCAAGCTGTTTGGCAATGGGCGCGGATGCGCCCAAGGTTGGTGACAAGGCGCCGGACGTCGGCGCGCCGGATGAGAACGGGAAGGAAGTCAAGCTGTCTTCGCTCTGGGGCAAGAGCGGCGTGGTGGTCTACTTCTTCCCCAAGGCGGGCACAGCGGGGTGAACGAAGGAATCATGCGGGTTCCGTGATGAACTCAAGACGTTCGCTGACAAAGGCTATGCGGTCCTGGGCGTTTCACGCGACATGCCGGAGGCGCAGAAGGCCTTCAAAGCAGAGCAACAACTGAACTTCCCGCTCCTTTCGGACCCCAAAGGCGAGCTGGCCGCGGCGTTGGGTGTGACGCCCGGCAAGCGGCAAACGGTGGTGCTTGACAAAGAGGGCAAGATCGAGCGCGTCTACGGCACTGTGGAAGCGGCCACGCACGCGAAGGACTTGCTCAAGGACCTGAAGTAGGCGGATTTCTCACGCAGAGGCGCAGAGACCGCAGAGGGCAGAAGTGAGAAGTTAGAAGCGAGGAGTGAGGAGTGCTCTCTACTCGCTCCTCTATCCTGAATGGCACATAGTTAAGCCTGCTTGCACATTATGCCCCTTGGGCCGCGAGCCGCT
>Ga0209777_10010117_pt1 | contig 10035 bp, 7 predicted proteins | sample FrelakmetHBP12HB_FD_187147 | JGI IMG/M metagenome (GOLD analysis project Ga0209777, IMG submission 187147) | Freshwater lake sediment microbial communities from the University of Notre Dame, USA, for methane emissions studies -HBP12 HB (SPAdes)... | ecosystem: Environmental > Aquatic >...
TTCTGCACCCGCCGCTCGGTGCTGGTAAAGGTGCCGTCCTTCTCCGCAAAGGCAACCCCCGGTAAAATCACGTCCGCCAGGGCAACCGACTCGGTGGGGAAAATGTCCTGTATTACCAGGAAATCAAGTTTTTGCAGCGCCTCCCGCGTATGGGCGCTATCAGGCTCGCTCATTATCGGGTTTTCCCCGACGATGTACATGGCTTTGATTTCACCCCGGACAGCCGAATTCATCATTTCGGTCATGGGGAGGCCGGGCTTATCTTTAATTTTACAACTCCAGGCTTTCTCAAACTTCTGCCTGGGTTCAGCATCCGCTACTTTCTGGTAGCCGGGGAGGACGTTGGGTAAAGCGCCCATATCGCAGGCGCCCTGCACGTTGTTCTGGCCCCGCAGCGGACTGAACCCCGTGCCCTCGGTGCCGATGTTGCCCGTCAGCATCAGCAGGTTGGCGATGCTCTTAACATTATCCGTCCCTGTGATGTGCTGGGTAATGCCCATACCGTAAAGGATGGCGGCCTTCCCGGCCGTAGCGAAAAGCCGCGCCGCTTTAATAATCTCGGATTTCGGTATCCCGGTGATTTCCTCGGCCATTTCCGGGGTGTACTTTTTCACCGTCGCCGCCGTTTCATCGAATCCCATGGTGCGCCCCTGGATAAATTCCTTATTGTGCAGGTTTTCCTCGATGATAACATGCATCATGGCGTTGAGCAGGGCAACATCAGTGCCGGATTTCTGGCGCAGGTGTATCGTGGCTTTTTTCGCCAGCGGGATAACACGGGGGTCGGCCACGATGAGTTTAGTCTTCCCGGACATTACCGCCTGGAGGATGTACCGCCCGATGATGGGATGACATTCCGTAGTATTGGAGCCGATGATAAAGAGCAGGTTGGCTTTGGTAAAATCAGCAATGGAGTTGCTCATGGCGCCTTCGCCGAAACATAAGGATGCTGCTGCTACCGTCGATGCGTGGCAGAGCCTCGCGCAATGGTCGACATTGTTCGTGCCGATAACCGCGCGGGCGAATTTCTGCACCAGGTAATTTTCTTCGTTGGTGCACTTCGCCGAGCTGATAATGCCGAGACTGTCCGGCCCGCTTGTTGCTTTCGCCCGGGATAGCTTTTCCGCCACCAGCGCAATTGCTTCTTCCCAGGTAGCTTCACGGAATATGTCACTTAAATTACCGTTAACCTTGGTGTCCTTGCGGATGCCCTCTTTCCTTATCAACGGCTTGGTCAGCCGGTCTGGATGGTTAACGAAATCAAACCCGAACCTGCCTTTAATGCAAAGTCCACCCTTATTAACAGGGCTTTCTTTATCGCCCCGGACGCCGACGATTTCATTGCCGCGTATGCCCAGGTATATCGAGCAGCCCACGCCGCAGTAAGGGCAAACTGTTTTTACCTCCCGCGTCGGCAGTGTATGGTTCCTCGGGACGAGGGCTCCGGTGGGGCACCTCTCCAGGCATTCCCCGCAGGCTACACAGATAGAATCCAGTATCGGTTTATCCCCGAAGGTGCTGACCGTTGCCGCATCCCCCCGGTAAGAAACATCAATGGCATCAATACCAGCAATCTCGTGGCAGGCGCGCCAGCAGCGTCCGCATAGAATGCATTTATTCATATCCCGAGTGTAGGCAGGGTGACTATCGTCCATGGGGACGGTCGCGGTCTTCTGACGCATTTTGTTGAAGTCCGCCTGCTCGATGCCCACATAACGCGCCACTTTCTGTAGCTCGCAGTTCTGGTTCTTGGCGCAGGTAAGACACTCACCGATATGGTTGGCCATGATAAGCTGCATCGTCATCTGGCGCGACTGGTTCACCAGCATTGTCTCCGTGTGCACGACCATCCCGTCCGTGACCGGAGTGGTGCAGGAAGTGGGCAGCCCGCGCATACCCTCAATCTCCACGACACACATACAGCAGCCGCCGTAAGGCTTGAGGTCGGGGTCATAGCAGAGCGTGGGAATATAGAGGTCGATGCTCCGCGCTGCTTCCAGCACGGTGGCGCCTTTCTTTACCTCGACCTTTTTGCCGTCGATGGTAATGGTGACAGTCCCGGTTATTTCTTCATTAGTCGTAGCCGGAGTGTTGGTGGTCATATTAGTCTTCCTCCAAATCACAGCGTAAGCAACGCGAGGCTTCCAGTTCGGCCATTGCTTTAGTGTAGCCCAGCTCCACACCGTCAAAGCTCTTTACTCTTCGGCCGGCATCCACCACCGGCACCGAGAGGCGTTTTTCCTGGCCGCCTTCTTCCGCGACATAAGGTTTGGCTGTTTCAGGCGTCGCCAGCTTTTCCGCGATATTGCCCTTGCCGCCGAGGTATTTATCTATGGATATCGCGGCCTGCCTTCCTGCCGCTATTGCCTCGATAACGGAAGCCGGCCCGCTGACCACGTCTCCACCCGCGAAAACGCCCTCGATATCCGTTGCCAGCGTATCCGGGTCGACTTTGACCGTGCCGTTCTTATTTTTCGCTACTGCCACCGCGCCGGGTATATCCGTCCCCTGCCCGATGGCCGACACTATCGTGTCCAACTCGGTATTGAATTCGCTGCCTTCCATGGGCACCGGGCGCCTCCGGCCGCTCTCGTCGATATCCCCCAGCTTCATGCGGACGCAGGTCATGGTGAGGTTACCGTTGTTCCTGGCTATCTTGCTGGGGTTGGTCAGGAACTCTATCTTGATACCCTCTTCCAGGGCTTCGTTAATCTCTTCGTCCGCCGCCGGCATTTCTTCCCGTGTGCGGCGGTAGAAAATGGTTACCTCTTTAGCTCCCAGCCGCCGGGCGGTGCGCGAGGCATCCATAGCGGCGTTGCCTCCGCCGATAATCGCCACCCTTTTGCCCATCTTCACTTTTTTGCCCAGAGTCACGTCCCGCAGTAAGGAAACGCAGTCGATTACCCCCGGGGAGTCCTCTCCCGGTACGCGCATTTTCATGCCGGCGTGGGCGCCCATGGCGAGGAATATGGCGTTATAACCCTGCTCTTTCAGTGACGCCACGGAGTCAACTCTGGAATCGGTTTTTATTTCCACGCCCGTTTGCCGGATATAGTTGATTTCATGGTCCAGAATATTGCCGGGGAGGCGATAGCGGGGAATGCCCACCCGCATCATGCCGCCCGCCTGGGGCAAAGCCTCGAAAACAGTCACAGCATGTCCGCCGAGTTTAACCAGGTAGTAAGCCGCCGTCAGCCCGGCCGGACCGGAGCCAATCACCGCCACCTTTTTTCCGGATGGCGCTGCCGTTTGAGGTTTAGCGCCGTTTTTACCGGCGTTATCGTAAATATAGCGTTTTAAGGCTCTGATGGAAATAGGTTCGTCCAGCTGGCCACGGCGGCACTTGGACTCACAGGGGTGAATGCAAACGTAGCCGCAGACGGCCGGGAACGGTATCCTTTCCCGTATTATCGACAAACCCTTATCGACGTCTCCGTCAGATACCGCCCGGATATAGCGCGGCACATCGATGCCTGCCGGGCAGGTGTGACTGCAAGGCGCGCTTACCAGGCCTTTACAAACGGCGGCCGGGCAGTGGAGCTTTTTAATGTGGCTTTCATATTCATCGCGGAAATAGCGGATGGTGGTCAGGACGGGATTAGGGGCTGTCTGCCCCAGCGCGCACCGCGACCCCACGCTTACCGCTTTACTTAGCTCAATGAGAAAATCGATGTCGCCGGGCCGGCCTTTGCCGCTGGTAATATCTTCGAGAATATTCAGCATCTGCTTGGTGCCCCAGCGACATTGTATGCACTTACCGCAGGACTCGAACTGCGTAAAGGAAAGGAAGTACCGCGCCATGTCCACCATGCAGGTGTCCTCGTCCAGCACGACCATACCGCCCGACCCCATGATGGAGCCGGCGGCGGCCAGTGTTTCATAGTCCACCGGCGAGTTGAGGAAAGAAGCCGGCAGGCACCCGCCGGATGGTCCGCCCGTCTGTACGGCTTTAAACCGTTTACCCTTGGGAATCCCCCCGCCGATGTCGAAAATAATTTCGCTTAAAGTGGTGCCCATCGGCACTTCAACGAGACCGCTGTTAGCGATTTTACCAGTCAGGGCAAAGACGGCCGTGCCCTTGCTCTTGCCCGTGCCGATGGCGGCATACCAGTCAGCTCCCTTGTTGATGATAACCGGGATGCTGGCCAGGGATTTTACGTTATTAATCGTGGTAGGCTTGCCCCACAAGCCGGACTGCGCCGGGAACGGGGGACGGGGAGTAGGCATGCCCCGCCGGCCTTCGATGGATGCCATCAGCGCCGTTTCTTCGCCGCAGACAAAAGCGCCGGCGCCTTCTTTGACATGCAATTTAAAGCTGAAACCGGAACCCAGTATTTTGTCCCCGATAAAACCGCGTTCCTCCGCCTGCTTGATGGCGATGAGAAGTCGTTTGATGGCCAGCGGATATTCCGCGCGACAGTAAATATAGCCCTCGCTCGCCCCGATGGCATAAGCGGCGATAATCATTCCCTCGATAACAGTATGCGGGTCGCCTTCCATCGTGCTTCGGTCCATGAACGCTCCGGGGTCGCCCTCGTCGGCGTTGCATATCATGTACTTTACCTTGCCCGGTTCCCTGGCGCACAGGTCCCATTTTTGCCCGGTGGGGAAACCGGCCCCACCCCGGCCGCGCAGCCCGGATTTCTTGACCTCGGCGATAACCTGCTGCGGCGTCATGCCGGTTAATACCTTCTTTAATGCGGCGTAGCCTTCTACCGCGATGTAGTCGTCTATCCTCTCCGGGTTGATATGGCCGCAGTTGCGCAGTATCAGGCGTTTCTGCTTCATGTAAAACTTAATATCGTGGTATTTAGCGATAGGTTCATGAGTCACGGGGTCGCGGTAGAAGAGACGCTCTACCGTTTGGTTGTTTTTTAAATGTGAATTGACGATTTCCGCGGCGTCCTCGATTTTAACGTGCGCGTAAAATATCCCGTCCGGCTCCACCACCACGATAGGCCCCTGCTGGCAGAACCCGTGACAGCCGGTAAAATCGACGGTGACGTTGGTAAGCCCGGCCTTTTTTGCCTCATCTTCCAGCGCCAGGCGGACCTGTTCCGATTTGGACGAGGTGCAGCCGGTGCCCTGACAGACCAGAACCTTGCACTTTTTCCCGGGGGCGCCAGTCTCATTTGCCTTCTTCATGTTCTTTCCCTTCGCGGCGGTGGCCGAATATTTCCGCCACTTTTTTGGTCGTCATTTCACCGTGGGTCTCATTATTGATAGTCATGGTGGGCGCCAGCGCGCAGGCTCCGATACAGGCTACCGTCTCCAAGGCATATTCCATGTCCGGCGTGCTTTCGCCGGGTTTTATGCCGAGGTGGTGCTGTACTTCCCTTAAAATGCGGTCGCCGCCCTTTACGTGGCAGGCCGTCCCGCGGCATACCCTGACCACATTCCGCCCCGTGGGAACGAGCTTGAATTGCGCGTAAAACGTCGCCACGCCGAAGACCGTGGATTCCGGCTCATTCACGAACCCGGCGATGCGCTGCATCGCCTCTCCAGGCAAATAGCCCAGCGACTGCTGTACCTGCTGTAAAATCGGTATCAACTCGGCTTTTTCACCGGTAAATGACTCCAGTATCTTATCCACCCTGGCAGCGATTGTTTCTGCATCGTTTCCGGTCGTTTTCTTCACACCCGGCTTAATTTCGGCAATACTCATTCCGTACCTCGCTTTAGTTACCGCTTTTCCCGTCCTACCAGAAAAACACCGTTTTGACAGTATTTCTGCGCCAGGACTTCAGTGCAACCGTGATTATGTCCCCTTCATATTTTAAAATACCATAATTCCTCATGTCTGTCATCAGCAGATAACCTCAATTACCGTCTTACTATCTCCTTGCGCCTGCTTACCGCAGACAACAAAAGATATAGCACTAAAGGTCAGGGAAATATGGCACAAAGATAAAACGGAGGGGAAAATTGAATTGTCATGGATTGGCCGGAGATAATCAGGCGGATTTCCGCCGGGCTCGTTTAGATTTGCAAGCGCATATCTTCCCGCGCCACGGTGATGGGGATTTGCAGGTGCTCCGCTACCGCGGCCAGCTCTTCCCGGATGGTCGATTCGAGCACGGCATCCATGTGAATGGTCAATACTTCCGGCAGATAGCCCTTCATCTCACGGAAGCTGATAAGTTCCTGCTCGAGCAGGTTGGCGGTAAGATGCCCCGTTTGCCTGGCTAATGCCTCGCTGGCGTTGGCAAAAGTCACCTCGATAATCAACAGCTGCGGAGAAATATGCCGCCAGCACTCGGCCAAGTCCGGCCCGGTATCGCCGGTATAGAACACGGTTTTCCCTTTTTTATCACAAATCTGGTAGCCTACGGCCTCTCCGGCGTGGTTCACCGGCACGGGCAGGATACTGTGTCCGTCTATCCACTGTAAACCGTAGGGTTCTATCTCCAGGAAAGTCAGCGTCGGTTTTTTTTCAGGTATATTTTGGAATTCAGGATATACTACGGTGTTCAGCATGTGGTCTCTGATAACGTTACCGACCACGGCGGTGGAATATACATCCAGGCTGGCGCCCAGGCGGCAAAAGTTGAGGGCAATGCCGGGAATATCCCGGATGTGGTCCAGGTGATGATGGGTCAATATCACCGCATCTATTTTTTGCTGCTCCTGGATGGAAAGCCGGGAGGTCAGCCCGCCGGCTTCTACGGCCAGTGTGCCGTCGATAATGAACGTGACACAGCTGGTACTGGTCGATTCATTATTATGTGCGCCGAGAATACGGATATCCATCGTTTTTCACCGTTATTCCTATCCCTTTACTTTTTTATGGAGTTGAGGCGCAGCGCTGAAATTAAAGCCTTTACGGCAACGGGACAAAATTGACTGCCGGCATAATTGTTAAGTTCCTTGACCGCCGCGTCTATGGACATGGCGGAACGATAAGAACGGTCTGTGGTCATCGTATCAAAAGCTTCCGCGACGGCGAGCAGGCGCGCTCCCAGGGGTATTTCTTCGCCTTTACAGCCGTTAGGATAGCCTTCTCCGTCATATTTTTCATGGTGACAGAGCACCAGTTCGCTTACCTTCTCGAGGAACGGAATTTCCATGCACAGGTCGGCTCCTATTAAGGGATGGGTATGCATTATTTCCCATTCTGCCGGTGTCAGCGGCCCCGGTTTATTCAAGATGCTGGAATCAACTGCTATTTTACCGATGTCATGCATCATGCCGGCATATTCCAGCAGCTCCAGTTCTTCAGTGTTGAGACAAAGGACGGCCCCTGCTTTGACGATGTACTCCATTACCCGCAGAGAATGTCCCCGGGTGTGCTGGTCTTTGGCATCGATAGCCGCCGCCAGCGCTTTAATCGTGCTTTTATACGCTTCCAGTATTGTCTGGTGCGTCCTGGTATTCTCGATTGCCATCGCGGTCATGTTAGCTACGGAAACTACGGCTTCCAGGTCCTGCTCGCCGAATACGCTCCCGTCCTGCTTATTCAATACTTCCATGACTCCGAGAATCTTGTGATTTACAGTCAGCGGAGCGCAGAGCAACGACTTGGTGGTGAAGCCGGTGGTGTCATCGATCATTTTATGAAAATTGGTGCTCCGGCTGACGTCATTAACAATCAGCGGCTTGCCCGTGCGCGCTACCTGCCCGGCAATGCCGTACTGGGCACTTAATTTCACCTGGTGCAGCACCTTGCCTACCGGGCCTGAAGCGGCCTCGAAGTATAATTCTTGGTTGTTGTCACGGAACAGCAGTATGGAAGCCGCCGACGCGTTAAGCGTCCGCTGGGTCATCTTGATAACCTGTTCCAGCATTTGCGGTATGCGCGTCAGGGTACGTTCCCGCTGGCTGATGTCAAAAAGCGTTTCCAGCTTCATGTTGTTTTCCTCTTGCATCGAGCTGGCCGGTGCTGTTCCTGACCTGGATTTTTCCTGACTAGTAACCATGTTTTTTCCTTATCTGTCAGTGTTTTCCGTTGAACTGACTCAGACTAACGCCGGTACTCTCTCCAGCGTGCGGTATTGCATCCTGTTTTTTTCCGGCAGGTTGTTAAACTCGTTCTTGACTACCCATACCTGCTCGTCCTCACCCACTCCTTTGATAGAGATATATTTGGGCACGAACAGCTGGGCATAATTTTCCGGCATATATTCCCGGACGCGGAAACCACGGTGTGGGAAACAAAAAGTTAATGGCCCCAGGTGCGATAGCCTCGAGGCGTTATTAATGCAGTGTCCCACGAAGTCGTTCCCGTTGCCCACGCTGAAAACCTTACCCCTGGCTAACCCGCAGCGGAGAACGCTCGGCGGTTTATTGACAACCTGGCTCATCTGAGGATAAAAATCCCGCCGGTAGGAATAAGTAATATGGTAAAGCGTCGCCGTCAGGCGGCATATTTGTTCATCCGTCATGCGGTGGGCGTCCCAGATGACCAGCAGCCCATCGCCCAGGAACTTAACGAGGACAGGTAGGTCTGCCCAGAAAGTGCTGTGGGTGCCGTCATCTACCTCGGTCAGACCCTGCTTGATGCTGGTAAAAAACCAGTCCAGGAAACTGTTAAGAAATTTTGGAATACCCAGGTAAGCGTCCACCTGGTTACAGAAAGCCGTAAAACCGGTCAGGTCGAAGACAGCGGCTATCGCCTCTTTCTCCTGGCAGGGCGTGTTGATATCGCCCAGGTCGAGCATTTCCGGATTGAATCTGCGGGAAATTTCATGGTTAAACACTTTTATCCCGCTCGACTGTCCGCTAGGAACGGCCGGCCTCGGGCGATTGCTCCTTACCCTTCTGATAATTACTCTTTTCATGCTGCCTTTTACACCGGTAAAACTAAATTATTCTAAGCTAATCTTATTATCAATAATGTAAACAAAACATAAACAGGTCTGTAATATGTCTAAATATTTTATGAATATTAGCTATAAATTTCTGAAAAACACCCACTATTAAGTCCGGCTTTCTGTCTCTGTTACCGTTCGCCACCCTCCTTTTCCCTGCCACCCCTCGTTATAATTATTACCGGGTAATCCTTTTATCCTCCACACCTGGGTATTGACTAACTTTACTTAACGTGATACCATTAATAGGCGGTAATCGGTTGCCGTATTCCGTATTGTAAGATGACTGAACGAAACAGGGGATAGTTAAAGAACCGATCTGTATCGTCTGCCATCTCTGAACCTTAAGCGCCGATTAAACTGGATTGGGTGTATAATGATAACACAAGTCGTTGCCATATCAAGACCTCCGCTACCGACCTTACCCGTCGGGAAAGGTGTGATGGCCAACCTGCTGATAGTAACCGCGGAAACCAGGACGGCGCTTCCCCTGCAGGCGCTGCTGACACGGAACGGGTTCGCCTGCGCCGCGGCGTCTTTCGACGATGTTTTTAAGATGTCCTTCCCCCAGCCGCCGAACCTGGTTATCGTGGAAATCAATGGCCGGCAGGATTCTCCGGTATGGAAGCTCGTACCCCAGTTGAAAAAACAGAAAAACCTGCCGCTCATCGCCCTGGTCTCGGAACAATCTCTGGCCGTTCTGGACGGTCATCATGAGGTTGACGACTTCATCACCTATCCCGGCGATGACACAGAGCTGGTTTTAAGGGTCAACCGCCTCCTGCATAAGACACGGAGCGCTGAAAGCAGCGAGCTAATCAAGTGCGACGGCTTGACCATCGACCTCGTGACCTGTGAAGTCACCGTAGACGGCAATAAAGTCGAATTGACCTTTAAAGAGTATGAGCTGTTGAAATTAATGGCCGCCAACAAAGGCCGCGTCTATACCCGCCAGGCTCTGTTGGATAAAATCTGGGGTTACGACTACTTCGGCGGTGACCGCACCGTGGATGTCCATGTCCGCCGCCTCCGCAGTAAAATCGAAGACGCTACTCATACCTATATCGAAACCGTGCGCAACATCGGCTACCGTTTTATCAAAAATCCCTGACGCTTGTCGCCCTCAGACCCTTGTTTTCAGCTATCAACGTGTATTTAAAGGGTGGGCATTTTCCCGGCAGATTGATAATACATGAAAAGGTAAACAATCACCGTCAGCTCTATGGTC
>Ga0209777_10010118_pt1 | contig 10034 bp, 5 predicted proteins | sample FrelakmetHBP12HB_FD_187147 | JGI IMG/M metagenome (GOLD analysis project Ga0209777, IMG submission 187147) | Freshwater lake sediment microbial communities from the University of Notre Dame, USA, for methane emissions studies -HBP12 HB (SPAdes)... | ecosystem: Environmental > Aquatic >...
GGGGAAATCCGTCATCAGATTCGTTGGTTCTTGAGAAAATATATCCAACGCGATGGATTTCCCCTCAACTCTATCACGCGGGGACAACGGTAGATTTGGCTGTTGACGGTTACGAGACCGCAATCTTTGAAATCTATCCGCTTTCCGATGCCACGACGCCCCTCATTGCCGGCGTACCGTTTGAAGTGCGAAATGCAAAGGAGAATTCGGAAGTGATTTCTATCTATGGTACGAACCAAAAGCCTAGACTGCTTAATCCGGAAACTGTCGGAAAAGTGACTTCGGATGGAGTGGAAATCCATGATCTGACAATCAGAGAGAGATATCAAACGCCGCCGATAGACGAAAAAACTCTGACGTTCAGCTCCACAGCTAACGAAATTACTCTCGACGTGACCATTGATACATCAGTAGTCAAGGCTTCGTTGTCAGTTCTCTTGACACCTTCAAAGGATAGCGCTTCGAACGTTCTCCCGCATGTGAACGTCTCAATCGACGGCAAAGAAGATACGGCGAAATACGAGCGAGGAGAGGCAGTGTCAACATGGTATACGGCAAGCATTCCATCGGGCAAACAGGCGGTGAAGATTCGTGTCGTCTCAAGAGAAAATGACAAGAAATGGAGCGGCCATGCGACGGTTTGGGCAATTTGCCAGCAGAGGCAAAAGAGTATCGACCTGATGCTTGAAACATCGAAACCGAAGGGGCCAAAGTATATCGAGAAGCATCAGGAGTGGATCGACCGGGTGCTTGAATCATTGACACCGATTTCGGAGTCTCCAATGCCGCCGCGACCGTTTCCTGTCGGTGTCATCTTAAAGAATGTGAACATAGGCGAAACAGATATTGGGCCATCCCAATCTACTTCACAAACCGTCTGGCTTGATGAGCTTGACCTTTCTACGATGGATATTGGCTGGGGTTCACCGCAGGCAAAGAAATCGGTCGATGGCCATCCTCTTGGTGTTGGCGGACAAAAATTTGAACGCGGTGTCGGAACTCACGCGGTGAGCACATATCTGCTCAACCTGAACGGGAAGGGGAAGAAATTCAATGCATCGGTTGGTGTGGATGATGAGGTAGACACGACCAAAGCGAGCGTTGAGTTCTTCATTGTTGGCGACAAGAAAGTTCTGTGGGGAAGTGGTGTGATGAAAAAAGGGGATGCGCCGAAGAAAATCGATGTCGACATCGCAAACATCAAGCAGCTTGGATTGTTGGTTACCGATGCCGGCGATGGCAACGGCTGGGACCATGCTGATTGGTGTGATGCAAAAATTGAATTGACAGAAAGCCGCGCTCCGGCGGATTTTGTGATAAAGTCTATTTCTGAACCGTACATCCTTACGCCAAAACCATCCGACAATCCGAGAATTAACGGCGCAAAAGTGTTCGGCGTAAGACCGGGACATCCATTTCTCTACACAATCGCAGCGACGGGAAAACGTCCGATGACGTTTGAAGCCCGGTACTTGCCTGAAGGATTAATACTCAATTCTTCAAGTGGCCAAATTACCGGTGCACTTACGAAGCCCGGGGACTACAAGGTGACTCTTGTGGCGAAAAACGTGCTTGGACAATCGGAGCGCCAGCTTCGCATCTCTGTTCGAGAAAATATTTGCCTGACGCCGCCCATGGGCTGGAATAGCTGGAACTGCTGGGCGTGCTCTGTCGATGACGGGAAAGTCCGGGCTTCTGCCGATGCGATGGTTTCATCGGGATTGATCGATCACGGCTGGACGTACATCAACATTGACGATTGCTGGGAGGTCAAACCGAACGCAACCGATTCTGTCCTCAATGGCGAACAGCGCGACAAGAGCGGGATGATTAACACCAACAAGAAATTCCCCGACATGAAAGCTCTGAGTGACTATGTCCATTCGAAAGGTTTGAAGTTGGGGATCTATTCGGGACCGGGTCCGCTGACATGCGCAGGGTTTACGGCGAGTTACCAGCATGAGCAGCAGGATGCGCAACAATACGCGGATTGGGGTCTGGATTATCTGAAGTACGATTGGTGCTCGTATTCGCAAATTGCTGAGAATCGAAGCGTACGCGAGCTGAAGAAGCCGTACGAGGTGATGCGCGCTGCGCTCGACAAAGTCCCGCGTGATATTGTGTACAGCTTGTGCCAGTACGGCATGGGCAATGTGTGGGAGTGGGGCGCAGATGTCGGCGGCAATTGCTGGCGAACGACGGACGACATCACCGATACGTGGGAAAGTCTGTCGGGCATCGGGTTTGGTCAAGCAGGGCACGAAAAACATGCTGGACCGGGTCACTGGAACGACCCCGATATGCTTATTGTGGGACTCGTCGGCTGGGGACCGAAACAGAATGCGAACATCGTTTTGAAATCGTTCTATGTCGGTATCAGCGGCAAGTTCATGGTGCGAGATGTTTGGCGGCAAAAGGACCTTGGAGTTTTTGAGAAAGAATTCGCGACGGATGTCCCCTATCACGACGTTGTGCTTCTAAGGGTGACGGAAGAAAAATAGGTTTTAAGGAATTGGTTATTTCATTGATGTTAGGGGCTGCGGATGAAATCAGTTATCCGAACTCACCCGGTGGAGGCTGTTCCCCAAGCCCGTCCGTTATACTGAAATTCCTCTATTCAGCATCAGAGCAGCGCAAAACACTGCCTGCTCAACAGAGATTCCGATCAAACACATATCGTCACAAAGTGACCCCTGTGGGGGAATGACGACCTTGCTTACTTTTTGGACAAGAACGAGACAACAGTGGAGCGGTTATCTCAGATTGACCTTTCTACTTTCAACCCCGGACAGCTTATCGTTCCGCTCCGGCAGTCTTCGCGCTTTGCAGCGGTTCCCACTCGCCAAACGATTCGATATTCACCTGCACCTGAGGATCGGCTTTCCATGTCTCGTTCGAGTTGTAGTACCAGCCCATGTACTCCGAGTCGCCGCCGCAGCGCGTAGTGATGAGGAAGCGGTTAGGAAGATGACCAATGTTCATCGCACGGTCTCGCGCCAATGGCTTATCTCCACCTTGCGGGTCAATCGGAATCCAGCCATAGTTTGGTAGATATACTTCGGGCCAACGATGGAAGTCATCGTCTAAACTCTTGTCGTCGCCGCGAACAACGATGCTGCCAACGTACCGGGCTGGAAGACCCGCCGCGCGACACAACGAGACAAAGCTGAACGTGTACTCCGAACAAGAACCGGTCCCTCGCTGCAGCACAACAGGCGCTGCATTCCATCCGCCTTCCATCTTGTACTCGAGTTTGTTGCGGACAAAATCGAAGACTCTTCGGGTTATCCAGTACGGATTCGTTTCCTTCCCGACAATCTCCTTTGACGTCTTCTGGATGTAGGGATCGTCAAGAAGATATTTGCTGTCGTTTGCCGTGTACGTTTTCCTGATGTCAGAAGGAATGTCGGCAAGCGTTCCACATTTGTCGGGGAAAATAAAGTAGCTGATCTCGGAAATCTTCGCGTCGACCGTCATCACTGAGCGTATCGCAGACTCCGATGGCTTGTTCTGATAACTGAAGTGTTCATACTCCTGCGACCACTTGTCTTTCACTTTGGGCTGGTCCGCCGGCAAGAAGTCGATCTTCGAAATCTTCTGCTGCGGCTGGTCAACCGGGATGGCGACGTATACATCAAGATTCTGAAGATTTCCTTTGCCGAACACTTTTGCTTCGTGAGTAAATGTGATGCGGTAGTTCTTTGTGTTGTCAATGCGATAGACCTCATTGTCTTGCCGCACAAGTTGATAGACTGAATCCTTCTGGTAGTCGGAGCACCAGATATACTGGCCATCCCATGCAAGACCTCGTGCGTATGGACCCGGTGCTTTCAGGACAATAATGACTTCTCCGCTTTGTGGGTCGATCATATAGATCTCGTCCGCGATTCGATCGGCGACCCACAGGTATGTCCCGTCAAACGTCATCCCTTGCGCATAGTTTGCCGGAGTTGTCAGTGTCAGAACGTCTGTCCCATCGCTGAGGTCGATCTTCATGATCTTCTTCTCTTTCGGATCGCTGACCCAAAGCGTCCGGCCGTCCCACGCAAGACCTTCCGGTGTTTCGCTCGGAGAATCGATTGATTTGAGAATGCTTCCGTTGGACGGGTCGACCTTGAAGATCTTCTTCTGTTTTAGGTCAACATTCCACAAGAATTTTCCATCCCATGCCAGGCCCATCGGCCAAAAGCCGGGCGAGGGAATTTCCTTTACGATGTTTCCATTCACGTCGAGACAGGAGAGCTTGTCGGCTCTGTGGTCTGCAAGCCACAGATTCTTTCCGTCGAAGGCAAGACCTGTTGGACATGAATATGGAGTTTTGATCTGTTTCACCACTTTGCCGGGGTACGCAAGTGTAGTGGTGACGAGAATGAGTAAGCAGGCAACGATATTTAGTAGTCGCATAAGCAGTGCTCCTTTTGAGAAGTTAAGAAACCAGCCACATCAATAGGGCAAGACAATGTACCGTGAATTCCCGGATACGTGATACTTACGACGATGAAAATATACGAGGAGAAAAACTCATTGGCAAATTAACCGTTGATTACGCTGATGGCCACGGAATCTGCCACCAGCGAATCATCTGTGTTCTTCAGCGGAAATCAGTGAAAGACACCTACTGTTCTTATTGTTGAACTTTCTCTCCAGCGTACAATACACAGCCTGTTCTTTCCGGCATGCACCGACGGCATCTTCAGGCGCAAAGGCTGCATGGGGACACGAAAAATCGCAGAACGCCGGCAGGTTTCTGGACTTCTTGAGCGTTCTTTGGGGAGTTTTCTTTTGTCGCATGGAGAAATATCGAAAAAAGCGATATCAAGGTCAAATGGCGTTGTTCTGCCGCGAGGTTTACCGTGAGGTCATTCTTAAGACCTGAATAACAATCGAGGCCTTTCCTGGTGTACAATATACCTAAACTACGACACGTTATTTTTGTCTGTAAAAACTTGACAACACGACAAAGATGTCGTATATTGCTTTTGTTAAGAACAGTTCATTCCCAAGTTGAGACATCTGAAAAATTCTTCAATGTCATTCTGAACGGAGTGAAGAATCTCGTTTTGGGGCTCGTCTTAGATGTTTCTCCCGATAAATCGGGATCAACATGACAGTTCGTTTAATAATTTAGATGTCTCAAGTTATATATGACGCCAGAGGTTCCCGATAGTATATCGCCGGTTACAACGTCGGCGATTTCGTTCACCGGATTGGCAAATCGTTTCACCAAACCGCCGGGCAAACTGTACCTTCTCTACGGTGACCCGTTGGTGTTTCGTTTGTCGCTTGCACTTGCATCTCAAGCCCTGGCTTCCGACATGTCGATTGCGGTTGTCGATGGCTGTAACCGGTTTGACGCTCACTCGATTGCACGGTTTGCGCGCCAGCGAAGCATCGACCCCGACGTGCTCCTCAACCGCATTTTTGTCTCCCGTGGGTTTACGTGCTATCAGATGGAGGCAGCAATCACAAGCCGCTTGTTTCCGATGCTCGAGTGCATCGATTCGCGCGTCGCGTTGATTTTCGGTCTGCTCGACACATTCTATGATGAGCAAGCGCCGCTGAGAGAAACTACACACATGCTCGATAGGATTATCGCAGCGCTGCGCTCCATGAAATCGCGCGGGATTTCTATCCTGCTTGCATGTAAACACTGGAACGTTATCCCCAAAGAACGCAACAATCTTTTTACAACGCTCAAAACAAACGTAGACAGTGTGTATAGATTAGAGCCTGACGAACAAAGTAAACCACAACTGTTTCTTGAATCTGCCGTTGCGGCACGTAAATCAATAAGTGCTATCGGGTTGTTGAAATATGGCTTTGAAAAAATGAACTCACCCCGTAGCCTCCCGAAGGGATCCCTTCCACGAAGTGGCCACTTCGTGGCGGGACCTCTCTGAAAACTCAGAGAGGGGCACAAATGCCCCCCTTCTCTAAAATTAGAGAAGGGGCCGGGGGATGAGTTCGAAGGATGGACTATGAACAAACAGGTGATCAAAACCGCTGAAGAACTTTGCCGATCTCTTCGAAAGAACTCGACTCCGAGCGAGCAACTCTTGTGGGCGGAAGTGCGCAACAGAAAATTCCATGGCAAGAAATTCTTGCGCCAGCATCCATTGTTTTTCCGTTTTAGGGACAAGAACACTTTCTTTATTGCAGATTTTTACTGCAGTGAGGATCGTCTTGTTGTAGAAGTCGATGGGAGAAGCCATGACTATCAGAAAGAATACGATGCTTTGCGAACACACATTATTAACACCATGGGCATCAAGGTATTGCGAATAAGAAATGAGGACATTGAAAAGGATTTGCAAGGTGTATTAAAGACGTTAGAAGAGACAGCCTGCAATTGAACTCACCCTGTGGTCCCTCTCTAACAATAGAGAGGGACGCGATTGCAAGCATACATTCACTCCAAAGCGTCCCCTTCTCTTCAACATGAAGAGAAGGGGACGAGAAGGACGAGGGGATGAGTTCCCTGAGACGAACTGGAGTGCTCCCCTTCTCTAAAATTAGAGAAAGGGCCGGGGGATGAGTTCGTGCCATGTAGAACAAATTTCAGTAACTCAGGGCACTAACAAACTTGTGCTCTTCAAAATATTAATTGCTATAACGATCCCGCCAGAAGCAGGCGGGATGCTCATTCCAACGATAATTTTACCTTCGATAGATCGGGATCGGTAAAATTAGTTGGAATGGCATTTGCAAGGAGATTAAGCAATGGGACGGACCGTACCGACATTCACGAATATCATCGACAGCGAGCTTTCTAGCTGGTCGAAGTTCCGCCGCGGCTTACGGATAGAAGACCAGGAAAGTTTCGATGACTTGTTCCGTGCCGCAAAACTTCACCTCGCGGAAAATTTTTATGCCATGCGCACGATCCCGTTTGAAAGCATTGCCGTCTCGATGCTGCTCGAACAGCATAAACGCATTAGACAGTTAGAACGGGAACTTGCGCAGATGAAAACAAGTCATGACAACAACAATCGCCGGCTGGCTGTTTGACGTTTATCCATCACCGGAGGGCATCACGCTCTGGCTGATCGGTCAGGACGGCAGCAAGCATCGCTGCCACCATCCTTTTGTGCCGTCATTCTACCTGCAGTTGAGCGATGCGGAAATGAAACGCGCTCAGCAGGTAGGGCAGCAGCTTTCCACGCCGGTTTCGTTCACTCGTACGACGCGGACAGAAATCTATTCCGGCGAACCGGTAAACGTTCTCCAGGTAAACGTCCATGACACAACACAATTCAAACATGCCGTGCGGTACTTCGAGCGATTTTTCCCGCATTTTGCGTTCTACAATTCGGATATTTTAGTAGAGCACCTGTTCCTGTACGACACGCAGCTTTTTCCGCTTGCGTTTGGTGAGTACCGCATTGATGATAGCGGGAAACTTGCCGGCTGGGATTTAAACGATTCCCGCGAGGCAATCGAGTACGCGTTGCCACCGCTTTCCATTATGAAGATGCGCAACGCGAACGATTTTTTGCCGCCGCGGTACAGGAAACATCTACAGCTTGAGCTTGCATACGATGGGGAAACGTACTTGCTGGAGCAAGAAACTCCCGTCGATGTGCTCGAGGCGCTCAACTGGCATCTCCATCGCTTCGACCCCGACATCGTTCTCACGGAACATGGCGATTCGTCGTTGCTGCCGACGATGACAATGTTGGCGCGGAGGTACAACACACAGTTGCTGCTCAACCGTGACCTGGCCATGGGATACATGACGATGCGAGAGTCGAGCTTTTTCCAGTACGGGAAAATCGTTCATAAGGACGGCGCGTTCGAGCTTGCCGGGCGCTGGCACATCGACGCAGAAAACTCGTTTACTGTTGTCGAATCGGAGCTGGACGGTTTGTTCGAAATGGTTCGTCTCACGCAGATTTGCGGACAGCATCAGGCACGGGCGAGCATCGGCACAAGCATGTCATCGCTGCAGCTTTCGTGGGCATACCGCAACAACATTTTGATCCCGGCAAAGAAGCGTGAGCCGGAAGAATTCAAATCCGCTGCAACGCTCATGCTGGCGGACCGCGGCGGACTGATTTTTCAGCCCCCTCCCGGTTACCACGAAGATATCGCAGAGCTTGATTTTGTCTCGATGTATCCATCGATCATGGTCAACAAAAATGTTTCTCCAGAAACAATCAATTGCCGGTGCTGTCATAACAATAATGTCCCCGAGCTGGGATACACGATTTGTGAAAAGCGCGAAGGCATTGTTCCCGCAACATTAAGGGCAGTTGTGGCAAAACGGGCGCACTATAAAAAGAAGAAGCGGGAATTGAAAGGGAAAAACGAAGCGCTGTACAAACAATATGACCGGAGACAAAACGCCCTCAAATGGATGCTGGTCAGTTGTTTCGGATACCTTGGATACAAAAATGCCCGGTTTGGAAGAATCGAAGCGCACGAATCGGTGAATGCATTCTCTCGCGACGCAATCCTCGCTGCAAAAGAAATTTCGGAATCAAAAGGATTCCGTATGCTCCATGCCATTATCGATTGTCTGTGGTTGAAAAAAGAAGGGGCGACGGAAGCTGACTATGAAGCATTGTGCAGGGAAATTCATGCGCGTATAGGCATCGATATTTCTCTTGAAGGAATTTACCGCTGGATGTTGTTTCCGTCGTCAAAAATAGACCCGGTTCTTCCGACGGCAAACCGTTATGTCGGATGGTACCGGCATAGCGAGCTGAAGGTGCGCGGGGTTGAAGTCCGGCGGCGCGATACGCCGAAGTTCATCAAGAACATGCAGGGAAAAATGTTCGAGCGAATGTCACAGGCGGGCTCCGTTGCAGAGCTTGAAAGCGCACTTCCGGAATTGCTGGAGGTTGTAGGTGTCTATGTCGCGACTCTCCGAAGCGGACACGCCCATCCGATGGATTTGGTGATCCGCCGGAATATTTCGCAGGAAGCCAACGAATACAGCAACAACAGCGTCACCGCCTCAGTTGTCAAAGCTGTTGAAGAAGCGGGGATTCATCTTGCCGCGGGAGAACGTATCGAGTATATCCTCATCCCGCCTTGCGGGACGGGCAAGAAGCAGCCGTTCAAAGCCAAACCGGTTGCGCTCTATGCGTTTGAAGACGGCTATGACATCGAAAAGTACACCGAGCTTTTGCTTAAAGCTGCGGAGACGCTTTTACTGCCGTTCGGGTATGATCTTGAACGATTGGATAATCATTTTAACATTTCGCCGCCCCGGAAACGTTTGCGAGCTCGACATCAATACGTTTCTTCAGCGACAACTCCGGAAACACTCTTCAGCTATTTCACTTGATAACAAGAATGGAATCTCGTACATTGTTTAGACGACAAATTTGTCATTGTAAGGGTTTCTGTCAGACAAAACTATCATAATGAAAAAGTGAGAACTATGAAACCAACATTAGCCGAGCGTATCCGATTAGCCCGCGAGAATAAAGAGCTCGACCAGGCGAGTCTTGCCTCAAAGGTGGACGTTACAACCAGAACCGTCCAGCGATGGGAAAAAGGAGATCAGGTTCCCGACAGTGATTATCTTGTATTGCTTGCAAAGCACACTGGTGTGCGTCCCGAGTGGCTGCTGACGGGAGAGGGAGAAATGTATCCGGCACCGATGCCTCGCGGAAAAATCATACCGTTCGACCGGATGTCTCTGCTCAAGGAAGTGAACCTTATCAACATCCCGTTGTTTTCGACAGTCCCTGCCGGAAAACTCGCGGCAATATTTCATCCGGAACACGTCGAGCGCTACGTGACGGTCGATAACGTCAACGACCCGAATGCATTCGCGTTAGTCGTGAAGGGAAATAGCATGTCTCCGAAGATCGAGAACGGCGATATTGTTGTCATCAGTCCACAGCGTCAGGTGAACAACGGGGACATTTGTGTCGTTCGTGTCAACGACGAGGATACTCTTAAGAAGGTCAAGCTCGAAGAGAATTACGTACACCTCATCCCGCTGAACGCAAGCTTCGAGCCGGTGACGGTCCGCAAGCGGGATGTTGCGTTTGTCTGGAAGGTTGTCCGGGAGATCGGAA
>Ga0209777_10010119_pt1 | contig 10033 bp, 10 predicted proteins | sample FrelakmetHBP12HB_FD_187147 | JGI IMG/M metagenome (GOLD analysis project Ga0209777, IMG submission 187147) | Freshwater lake sediment microbial communities from the University of Notre Dame, USA, for methane emissions studies -HBP12 HB (SPAdes)... | ecosystem: Environmental > Aquatic >...
TACTTTATTTGTTATCCAGCATCTCGGCTATTAGCTCGAGCATTCTATTTAAGCCCCAGCCTTTGGAAGCGGAGATAAAAGCCGCCCTCTGGACTCTGGCACAAAGCTGGTCGATATATTTGCGAACCGCCTCGTCGTCACCCGGCTCGACTTCTCCGCCGAGCAAATCAATCTTATTGAGTACGAGCAGGGTAGGCTTGTCGGCGAGGCCCAGGTCTTTCAGGATGTCCTCAACGGTATGGCATTGCTGGGCTGAGGTGTCGCTGGCGATGTCCACTATGTGGAGCAACAGGTCGGCTTCAGATAGCTCTTCGAGGGTGGCTCTGAAAGCAGCAACTACGGTTGGGGGCAGCTTCTGGATGAAGCCGACGGTGTCGGTTATGAGCACCTGTCTCTTGTCGGGGAGGGTGAGGCGGCGGGTGGTGGGGTCGAGGGTGGCGAACAGCTTGTCCTCGACCAATACGTTGGCGTCGCTCAGTGCGTTGAGCAGGGTGCTTTTCCCGGCGTTGGTATAGCCTACGATAGCCACAACTGAGATACCTTCGATGCTGCGGCGGTGGCGATAGAGCGCTCTGTGCTTCCTCACCGCCTCCAAGTCCTCTTTGAGACGCTGTATCTTGCGCTGGATGATGCGGCGATCGCTTTCAAGCTGTGTCTCACCAGGGCCTCTGGTGCCGATGCCGCCGCCGAGACGCTCCAGGTGAGGCCAGCGCCCGGCCAGACGTGGCAGGAGATATTCCTGCTGGGCGAGCTCGACCTGAAGTCGACCTTCGTGGGTCTTGGCCCGCTGGGCGAAGATATCGAGGATGAGTGCAGAGCGGTCTAGTACTTTTACGTCGAGCGCTTCTTCCAGGTTGCGCTGCTGCGCCGGGGAAAGCTCATCATCGAAGACGACGAGGTTGTAGCCAAGCTTGTCTTTAAGTGAAACAAGCTCCTCGAGTTTGCCTTTGCCTATGTAGTAGGCATGATTCGGGGCTCCCAGGCGCTGGGTAAATGAACCCACCACTTCAGCCCCGGCGGTGCGCGCAAGTTGTCTCAGCTCTTCGATGGAGCCTTCCAGGGGCCAGGTATTACTCTCGCCTCTGACCTGGACCCCGACCAGGAATGCCTTCTCAATCGGGGGCAGGGTGGATACTGACTGTCTCTTGATTTATTTCCTCCCCTGCATTCTGAGAGCGTTTATTAACACTTTTCAACCCCCTGTAGTCCCCCAGTCTTGGGGGACTTTTAAAGTTGGGGGACACCCCCAAACCTCTGGCAAAGGGACTTCGTCCCTCTGCACACCCTTGCTACTAAATGACCTCAAATGTCGTTCTTCGCATTAATTTGGGCAGACACATGGGTCTGCCCCTACAGAGTGCGTTTACCAGCCCATTTCTGCAATCTGGCGAGCCCTTCCTTGACTCTATCGTCCGGGGTAGTCAGGGAGAGGCGGATGTAGCCCTCTCCGTATTTGCCATAGCCAGTGCCAGGCGTGACTACCACTGAGGCTTCGTCCAGCAGCCTGGCGCAGAAGTCGAGCGAGGTGTAGCCTTCGGGTATCCTGGCCCAGATGTAGAGGCTGGCTTGGGGCGGCTTTACCTCAAGCCCTATTTTCCTCAGCGTCTTCACGACCAAATCGCGCCTGCGCTGGTAGATGGCGTTGTGCTCTGCGATGCAGTCCTGGTTCCCTGAGAGCGCCTCAATGCCAGCGTACTGGATAGCTTGGGGGATGCCTGAGTCGAGGTTGGACTTCACTCTCATCAGGGCATTGACTATCTTTTCGTTGCCCACGACCATACCGATTCGCCATCCGGTCATATTATAGCTCTTGGAAAGCGAGTGGAATTCTACCCCCACATCTCTCGCGCCACGCGCCTGGAGGAAGCTCACAGGACGATAGCTATCGAAGGCGATCTCGGAGTAGGGGCCATCGTGGCAGACTGCAATGTCGTACTTTTTGGCGAAGGCAACTACTTTATCGAAGAAACGGAGGTCGGCGACTGCCCCCGTAGGGTTGTTGGGGTAGTTGATCCACATCAGCTTGGCTTTCTGAGCTACCTTAGCGGGAATTTTATTGAGGTCGGGCAGGAAGCCGTTGTCCCCGGTAAGCGGCATGAGGTAGCTCTCGCCACCGGCGAACATAGTGCCTATGGAGTAGACAGGATAGCCAGGGTCAGGGACAAGGGCAATGTCTCCAGGGTCTATAAAGCACAGGGCGATATGGCCGATACCCTCCTTGGAGCCGATGAGCGGCAGTACCTCTTTATCGGGGTCGAATGATAAGTTGAAGCGGCTCTGATACCACTTGGCGATGGCCTGTCGGAGTTGGGGCAGGCCATCGGTCTCAGGATAGCGATGGTTAGCCGGGTCTCTGGCTGCCTGGCAGAGGCGCTTGATGACATGGGGTGGGGTGGGGATGTCGGGGTCGCCGATGCCGAAGCTGACCACGTCCACTCCCTGGGCCTTCTTCTGAGCGATCTTCTTGCTGATCTCAACGAAGAGATAGGGTGGCAATTTCTCGATGCGGTTGGCTAGTTGCATAGGGTTTCCTTTCAATTTGCATTAATCCGTTCGCCATGAGTCCTTCAGCCGAAGGAAGGGGCCGTTTATAGTTTGACAGGCTCACCACGAACGGCGTCGGACATATCAACATCTCTATTATTTGCTTGCGTGCAGTTCTTTTCGTTGAATCCATTTGGTTTCATCGGGTGTGAGAACCAGGACGTCTATGGGGCCGCCGACGTTTTTGGGGCGTGCTTGGTAGCGCATGGTGTCGATGGTAGTGCGAATCGCATAAATGGAGAAGTCTATGGCATCCTGGAGCGACATGGCATCCCAGATAACCGGCGCCGGCGAACGGATGACCTTGTCATTACCTTTTTCGTCCTTAATGGTAACAGGGATGAGGATGGAGCTGAGGATGTCGCCCTGTCCGGACCAGGTAGCACCGTAGGCAAGGGAGCCATCGGGCTTGGTGTTTCTCCGCCCAACCTCATTTTTGGCAACATGGCAGGAATAAACATAGGGCACGCTGACCTTGCCCTCTTTTCGGTAGCCGGCGATATGGAAACCGGCGTCAGCGTTGGGAAACGATTTGCGGAAATATTCTTTTAGCTTTTGGGGGACTGTAGTTACATCGTCGTTACTTCTTAGCTCTTCATCGATAAATCTCTTGATATGGCTGGCTGTGGGTATGCCGCCGAGCAAATCCTGACCGAAACCGGAGATGCCGATTTGCTGTTTCTCCAGAAGATATGTTTTTATTACGGCGTCAGAGTTGACGGTCTCGACCTTGAAGTCCTTGCCTTCGGGGTTTTTGCCCTCGATGGTGACTGACTGGCGGCTGTCCGAAGCCATAACAATACCTTCAGGTACGTAGACAGCTATGACGAAACTCATTGTTTTCTCCTTCGCTAGAATTTAGAAACTATTCAGCCCCCTTGTTCCCCCAGTCTTGGGGGAAATAAAGGATTGGGGGGGCCCCAAACCCCTAACAGAGGGGCTTAGCCCCTCTGTACTCCCCTATGTCTAACCGAGCCATTCACCCTGGAACACTACCTCGGCGGGGCCGCTGAGAAATACTTCGCTTTTCCCATCCCAGTCTACGGTCAGCGTACCGCCTGGCAGTGTTATATCGACCGGGTTGGCGGTAAGCTTCTTGAGTCTGGCCGCTACGGCTATGGCGCAGGCACCGGTGCCGCAGGAAAGGGTCTCCTCAGCCCCCCGCTCCCATACCCGCGCCTTGAGCTTTTTTCTGCTGATGACGTTCACTATCTCGAAGTTCACCCGGTTGGGGAACATAGGATGGTGCTCCACTCTGGGGCCAATCTCAGCCAGGGGAAAATCAACGACCGGCTGGTCCAAAAAGCATACAGCGTGCGGGTTGCCCACGGAGACGCAGGTGATCCTTAGCTTCCACTTACCTATGGTCAAAGCGTAATCTATGACAGGTGAAGCCTCAGGGATGCCTTTTCTATCCACAATCACAGGAATCGATGAGGGCTTTAATTCGGGCTTGCCTATAGCTACCTGGATGCTTTCGCTACCCTTGATTCGCGCTGTCTTCATCCCGGCAGGGGTCTCTATCTTTATTTCAGTCCCCTTTGCCAATCCGTTATCCGTAGCGTACCTTGCGGCGCATCTCAGCCCGTTGCCACAGGCCTCGGCCTCGGAGCCATCGGGGTTGAACATGCGCATGTAGAAATCAGCTTTTTTCGAGGGCAGAATGAGGAGGATGCCATCAGCGCCCACGCCGAAATGGCGGTGGCACAGGGCCTTAGCCAGCGCCGACCAGTCGCGCTGCTTCATCCTGCGACCGTCTATGAGCACGAAGTCGTTGCCTGTGGCTTGAAGTTTGATGAAATTCATCTGGATACTCCGTCTGTCATTCTGAGTTGAGCTAAGGATCTGAGACCCTTCGCTGACGCTCAGGGTGACATAGAAACACTAAGGGCTCTCCTGAACTTTGTCTACTTTTATCTTAACCACGTGGTTGACTTTCAGTCCTTTTTCGGTGAACTCTTTGTTCAGTTGGTCGAACAGCGGGCCTGAGGTGAGTATCTCGCCCTTGCCCCAGATGCGGCAGCCCTTAAGGGTGCGCGGGTGCACCACCAGCGCGGATACATAAGGGTTCTCCTTCAAGTTGGCGATGGTGCGCGGCGAGTTGATATCGGCGAAAATGACGTGGTCATCGTCGAGCACGCGGAACGAGCCTTTGGCTGAGACGTTGGGTTTGCCATCCCTGCTCGCAGTGGCTATTATGCCGGGGCGAATCTCAGCTATCATCGCTTTGACTTCTTCGGAAAGCTTAGTCATAAGCTACCTCCAGATTATCTCAATCAACCCCCTAAGTCCCCCAGTCTTGGGGGCGGAAGGGAAATTGGGGGACACCCCCAGACCCCCGGCAAAGGGACTTTGTCCCTCTGCACTCCCCTTTCGAATCTCTTGATGGGAAGCGGTCAGCTCTTGTCCTTGATGTGTGAAGGATGAGATAGGACTGGGTTTCCCCCTCCCTTTAATCCCTCCCGCCAGGGGAGGGAGAATTATATACAAAATGCCCTCTTTTCGCTACTTACCTAATTTACCACAAATCGCTGTACAAAACGATAAACGTCCCTATTAATTCCTTGTCCTGCCTCGAACCAGTTGATGCGTTTGTCTTTGAGACGGAACCAGTTATATTGATGCCGGGCGAAGCTATGGGTGTCGAACTTGATTTGCTGGATGGCGGTGGGCAGGTCTGTCTTGCCCTGCAAATACAATCCGATTTGCTTGTAGCCCAGTCCTGACATCGAGGGCAGGTCGAATCCATAACCTCTTGTGACTAAACCTTTGACTTCGTCCACCAATCCTTTTTCTACCATGATGTCCACGCGGGCGTCTATGCGCCGGTAGAGGTCGGCCCTGTCTGTGGTCAGACCTATGATAACGGAATCAACGAAGGGATGCTTAACCTGAAGCTGCGAGAATGGGGTGCCCTGCAGGCCGACCTCGAGCGCTCGAATCACCCTGCGGACGTTCCTGGGATCGATGCGCTCTGCGGCCGCGGGGTCGATTTCTTTAAGCTCGCTATATAGTTTCTCGCCTCCTTCGACTTTGGCTCTCGCCTCGAGGCTCTGTCGCAATGCAGGGTCGGGTGGAACCTGGGGTATGCGCCATCCTTCCAGTAACGCCCAGACGTAGAGGCCGCTGCCGCCTACCAGGAACGCCGTCTTTTTTCTACGCTGGATATCGTTTATGGCCTCAAGAGCCTTGCTCTGATAAAGGGCGAGGCTGAAATCCTCGTCGGGGTTGACCACATCTATGAGATGGTGAGGGACCAGTGCTCGTTCCTCTGCGGTGGGCTTGGCGGTGCCGATGTCCATGTAGCGGTAGACCTGGCGGCTGTCAGCGCTGATTATCTCGCCGTTGAGGGTTTGGCAAAGTTCAAGGGCCAGGCTGCTCTTGCCTGTGGCGGTTGGGCCTACTATTGCGACCAGAGGGCTCATCCCGTTTTCTTTATCTTGGCGGTCTGCTCCACTATTCCCAAAAAGTCAGGCGCTTTGAGGCTGGCGCCTCCTACCAGCGCACCATCTATCTCGGGCTGTCTGATGAACTCAGCGATATTGGCGCTGTTGACGCTGCCGCCGTACTGGATGCGCATAGCCTGGGCTATCTGGTCTCCGTAAATCCTGGCAATCATATCACGGATAACCTTGATGACGGCGTTGGCCTGCTCGCCGCTGGCTGACTTGCCGGTGCCAATGGCCCAAATCGGCTCGTAGGCTATGATTGTCCCTTTAGGCGCGTCAATACCTTCGAAAGCTGCCTTCACCTGACGGGTTATCACCTGCACAGTCTCGCCGGCGTTGTTCTGCTCCAGGCTTTCGCCAACGCAGACGATGGGGGTGAGCCCGGCTGCCAGCGCGGCTTTGGCCTTTTTGTTGACCATCTGGTCGGTCTCCCCGAAATATCCCCTTCGCTCAGAGTGCCCCAGAATGACGAACTCGCAAAGCCCGGCGAGCATTGCCGGGGACACCTCGCCGGTATAAGCGCCGCTGCGCTCGAAATACATATTCTGCGCGCCCAGTTTGATGGACGTGCCTTTGATAAGTTCCTTGACCGTGGTCAATGAGACAAAAGGAGGGCAAAGCACCTTCTCTACGCCTGCTATCTGGTGCAGTTTATCCTTCATAGCTTTGACGAGCTCCGCTGCCTCGGCGACGGTGGTGTTCATCTTCCAATTGCCAGCGATTATGGGTGTCCGCATCAGGATATCCTCCTAAGCGCCGAATTTGGTCAGCTTGAGGGCATTAGCCATGGCCAGGGGCATAACCTCCACAGCGGGGAATCCACCCAGGCCGCCGGAGGCGCAGGCTGTCTCCCCGAACTCATGTACATGGTCGGCGCGGCACCATTTAGAGTAGAGAACAATGGGCACGGGATGCCAGCTATGCCCTTTGAGCATGGCCGGTGTGGAGTGGTCTCCGGTGACTATCAGGACATCGGGATTGAGAGCGGTGATTTTGGGCAGGAACCTATCTATCTCCTCCAATGTCTGAACCTTAGCGTCGAAGTTGCCGTCCTCGCCCGTGGAGTCGGTCCTCTTGACGTGGATAAAGAAGAAGTCGTGCTCGGCATAGTGCCTGGCCAACGTGTCGAACTCCTCCTCGATAGTGGCACCGGTATTGAGAAGCTTCATGCCCACGAGCTTAGCGAGCCCACGGTACATGGGATAGGCGGCGATGGCGGCGGGGTTGAGCTTGAAGATCTCGTTCATGGTGGGCAGGTTGGGATGCTGGGAGAAGCCGCGCAGCAGCACCATGTTGGCGGGATGGGAATCGGCCAGGACCGCTTTAGCCCTGGCGGCGAACTCATTGGCCAGCCTGGCGGTTTTCTTTCCTTTGGGGGAATGTGCGACTACGCTCAGCGGGGCCACTCCTACCTGCTCGGGGTCGGAATCGCTGGCGTCGCCAGTCAGCCCTTCTCCGCGAAGCACTAGCAAGAAGCGGTGCTCTTTTACGGGGGCTACCAAGACCTCAGCGCCCTCCAACTTAATCTTACTGAGCTTCTTACATAGCTTAGCGTTTTCTTCGGTTGAGATACGGCCTGCCCTGCGGTCTGTGACAAGCCCATTTTTGTCTATAGTGCAGAAATTGCCGCGGGCGGCTACATCGCCCTTCTTGAGGTTGAAATCTATGCCCAAGGCCTCGAGTATGCCCCGCCCAACGAGATACTTTACGGGGTCGTAGCCAAACAGGGCGAGGTGCCCCGGGGCGCTGCCGGGCGTGATACCCGGAGACACAGGGTCGGTCAAGCCACAAGTCCCCTTACTCGCCAGTTCGGCGAGATTAGGGGTGTGGGCAGTCTCAAGCTCGGTCCTGCCGGTCTCGGGTCGGGGCAGGCCGCCCAAGCCATCGATTACCAGGAGCACTATCTTCGAGTCCGATTGCCTCGTAATTTCCTTTAGTTGCTCTAAGCTGAGCATTGGCTTCTCCGTTACTTTCCTTTATCCAGCAAGGCGGCCACGCCGGGGAGGGTCTTGCCCTCAAGGAATTCCAGGGCTGCGCCTCCGCCTGTGGAAACGTGGCTCATCTTCTTTTCCAGTCCAAGGTCCATAACTGCCTCGGCGGTGGAGCCGCCGCCGGTTATGGTGGTGGCTTTGAGGCCTGCCAGTTGTCTGGCTATCCCCTCGGTGCCCGCTTTGAACTCTTTGTACTCGAAAACGCCCATGGTGCCGTTCCAGAAGGCTGTTTTGCATTTCTTGAGCCTGTCGCTGAAGCTTTTAACGGTCTGGGGGCCGATGTCCATAACATACCAATCCGACGGTATGCTGCCGATGGGGACGGTCTTTACGGCAGCGCCGGTGGCGAATTTGTCAGCGACCACGACATCCTCGGGCAATACCACTTCGACACTTGCCCTGGCGGCTTTGCTCATGAGGTCTCGGGCGACGTTGACCTTATCATCTTCGACCTGGGACTTGCCCACGTTGTAGTTTTGAGCTTTGAGGAAGGTGCAGCACATGCCTCCGCCGATAAGCAGGTAATCCACTTTGCCCAGGATATTGTCCAGGAGCGCCATCTTGTCGCTCACCTTGGCCCCGCCGATGATTGCAGCGAAGGGGCGAGCAGCACCAGCCAAGGCTTTGCCCAGGTAATCTATCTCTTTTTCCATGAGGAAGCCTGCTACGGCCGGAAGGTACTTAGTTACACCCTCCGTGGAAGCATGGGCGCGGTGCGCGGTGCCGAAGGCATCGTTGACATAAACATCAGCCAGCTTAGCCAGAGCCTGGGCGAAGGCGGGGTCGTTTTTCTCCTCCTCGGCATGGAAACGGAGGTTCTCCAGCATGAGGACATCCCGTTCTTTCATTTTGGAGATTGCTTCCTCCACCTCAGGCCCGATGCAGTCCTTAGTACAGGGCACAGGCCGCTTCAGCAGCTCGGATAGACGCTTGGCCACAGGAGCGAGTCGCATATCCTCGACGATCTTGCCGTTGGGACGACCCAGGTGAGAACAAAGGATGACCTTGCTCTTTTTATCAATCAAGTATTTTATGGTGGGCAGTGCAGCCCGGATACGGCTATCGTCGCTGATGGCTTTGGTCTGCGGGTCGAGTGGAACATTGAAATCAACTCTTACCAGTACCTTCTTCCCTTTGAGATCAATGTCGCGGACAGTTTGCTTGTTCATAGTATCACCTCGAAATAGCTTCCAGCCGTTCCTTGATTGCTTTTACCTCAGATACCGCTTTGGTATCGTTATCGTAAGGGCTGATCCCCTTGCGGTCTGCTTCTGCAATCTTGGGATTGAAGCTGATATAGCCGAGGAGCTCGAAATCGGGCAGGTTCTCCGTAATGAACTGGCGGTCAGCATCGCTGGCAATCTTGTTGCCTACGACATAGCATTTCTTGATACCTATATCCTGAGCCAGTCTCTTTACAGCCCTCGCTGTCTCGACGCTTCTCTGTCCAGGCTCCACCACTACTATAAAGGCGTTCACGGCAGTTGCTGTGGCTCGCCCCAGGTGCTCGATACCGGCATCCATGTCCATAATCACAATCTCAGACTTCCGGAGAACGAGGTGATTCACCAGGTTCCTGAGCAGGGCGCTCTCCGGGCACATGCAGCCGCCGCCGCCCTTCTTTACTGTGCCCATAACCAGCAGTCTGAGACCATCCTTCTTTACGGAGAAGCGGTCAGGGATATCATCTACTTTGGGGTTGATTTTGAAGAAGCCACCTGTGGTGCCGGGCTTGCCTCCAGTGCGTTCCTCTATCAATTCCTTCATCTCTGCGATGGGAGTGATGCGCTGCAGGTCCTTTGAAGAAATGCCAAGGGCTGTCCCCAGGTTAGCGTCCGGGTTGGCGTCTATAGCCAGGACGGTGCTACCATCGGCAGCGTAAAGGCGAGCCAGGAGGCTTGCCAGGGTAGTCTTGCCCACGCCACCTTTTCCTGTGATCGCCAGTTTCAACATCTCGGCCTCCTCCCGTTTACATACCAGCCAAATCGTATGCGGCGTGCTGATTATACAACGGCTTAATCAAAAGTGCTACGGTTTAGAGGAAGTTTT
>Ga0209777_10010120_pt1 | contig 10032 bp, 7 predicted proteins | sample FrelakmetHBP12HB_FD_187147 | JGI IMG/M metagenome (GOLD analysis project Ga0209777, IMG submission 187147) | Freshwater lake sediment microbial communities from the University of Notre Dame, USA, for methane emissions studies -HBP12 HB (SPAdes)... | ecosystem: Environmental > Aquatic >...
GTCTAGGGTACGCTATGCTCTAGGCCTGCCCGCCGGAGGCTGAACTCCTTGCCGTAGGAGGGCACTATGCGCTCTGCGATATTTTGAGGTAACCATGCCAGCGATTGCATCTCTTGAAGATTTAAAAGCTGCCCAGAAAGATCTTCTGGAAGCAAAGGACTTGAACGAGTTGAAGACGGTATTTAAGAAATGGCGCAGAATAGGTTGGAAAAATATCTGCAAGCTTTGGCTGGAAGAAACGACTCCAGAACAATTGAAAGGTGAGGGTGGATGAGATATTCGAAGGGAAGAATAGTGAAAGAATTGAACAACGTCCCCTGGACCCACGATATTAATTTGTTATGCGGGCAAACACTGAAAAGAAAATAGCGCCCCCATAAAAGCACCCGCTTCGGACGAGCGAGTGTAGAAACAGAAATTCTGAATGGAGACATAATGCCTAAAGTCAAGAAAGCAACCCAGAGGAATAATAAACAGGAATCTATAGAGGCGACGCTCTGGCAAGCCGCTGATAAGTTGCGAAAAAACATGGATGCCGCTGAATATAAGCATATTGTCCTTGGCTTGATTTTTTTGAAATACATTTCCGATGCCTTTGAAGTTCTGCATTCAAAACTTGTAGAAGCCAAAGGCGACTACGAAGGTGGTGACCCTGAAGATCCAAACGAATATACCGCTGAAAAAGTTTTCTTTGTTCCACCTATAGCACGCTGGAAGCGGATTTCCGATAACGCCAAAAAGACAGAAATTCTTCTCGATAATGGGAAAAAAGTTGATATTGGCGGATATGTCGATGAAGCCATGGAAGCCATTGAACGCCAGAACCTTTCTCTCAAGGGTGTTCTTCCCAAGGTTTACGCGCGTCAGAACCTTGACCGGGCAAGTCTTGGGGGTCTCATCGACCTCGTTGGTACGATTGCACTCGGCACCGAGCAGGCAAAAAGCAAAGACGTGCTTGGCCAGGTGTATGAATATTTTCTCGGGCAATTCGCCCTTGCCGAGGGGAAAAAGGGCGGTCAGTTCTACACGCCCAGAAGCGTTGTTAGGCTGTTGGTTGAAATGCTTGAACCTTATGAAGGCCGCGTGTTCGATCCTTGCTGTGGTTCTGGTGGTATGTTTGTCCAGAGTGAAAAGTTTATCAAAGCCCATCAAGACCATTATAAAAAGAAAAGTAATGGGCTATCCCTGAATCCCTTAGACCGCATTTCCATTTACGGGCAGGAATCCAACCAGACCACCTGGCGTCTTGCCAAGATGAACCTTGCCATTCGAGGGATCGACAGCTCAAATATCAAATGGAATAATGAAGGCTCGTTTCTGAATAACGCGCACAAAGACCTGAAGGCCGACTTCATCATAGCCAATCCGCCGTTCAACGATTCCGACTGGTCGGGTGATCTTTTAAAAGATGACGCCCGCTGGAAGTATGGTGTTCCTCCGGCCAGCAATGCCAATTACGCATGGATTCAACACTTCATCTATCACATGTCGCCTACTAAAGGCATGGCTGGCTTTGTGCTTGCCAAGGGTTCTCTTACTTCCAAAACCAGTGGAGAAGGGGAAATACGGAAGGGTATCATTGAGGCAGGCCTTCTTGACTGTATTGTCAATCTTCCAGCAAAACTCTTTCTGAATACGCAGATACCTGCCTGCCTTTGGTTTTTGTCGCGCAGGAAAGAAGGCCGTCTGGACAAGGTTTTGTTTATCGATGCCCGCAATCTCGGTTATCTGATCAACCGCCGGACAAAAGATTTCACCGATGAAGACATTGCCAGAATCACCCAAACGTACCACCACTGGCACAACAAGACAAACCATTACGAGGATGTGCCGGGCTTTTGTAAATCCGTATCGCTCGATGAAATCAGAGAAAAAGATTACGTGCTAACGCCGGGGCGATATATCGGTCTGCCGGAAGATGAGGATGATTTCGATTTTGTCGAACGGTTTGGAAAGCTCAAGGAGGAACTTGACGAGCAGATGAGGGAGGAAGTGCGGCTCAACGAGCTAATCAGGCAGAACCTCGCCAGGCTGGAGGTGAGGGAATGAGGGCATTACTTGATACAAATATTATCATACACCGTGAAGCAGCCCGTGTCATAAGTCCCGATATTGGTACTCTATTTAAGTGGCTGGATAAAGGAAAATACACAAAATGCATTCACCCGATCACCGTGGAAGAAATTAATAAAAATGTCAACAAGGATACCGCGCATGCTTTCAGTGTGAAATTAGAGAGCTACGAAAGGCTTAGAACAATTGCACCGCTAAATGATCAAGTAAAGGCCACCTCTGATTCTGTCGATGTCACAGTAAGCGATAAAAATGATACTCTCCTGCTTAACGAAGTTTTCAGCGGTAGAGTCGATCTGCTCATTACAGAAGACAAAAACATCCATAAGAAGGCAGTATTATTAGGAATTGGTGATAGAGTTTTTACAATCGATTCGTTTCTTGAGAAGGTCATTTCCGAAAACCCAGAGCTCGTGGATTACAAAGTATTAAGCGTTACAAAAAGGCATTTTGGAGATGTCAATCTAAAGGATTCTTTTTTCGACAGCTTCCGTGAGGATTATGTCGGGTTTGATAAATGGTTCAACAAGAAATCTGATGAAATTGCATATGTGACGTATGCTAAGGATACGATTCTATCATTCTTGTATTTAAAGATCGAAGGCACAGAGGAAAATTACTCCGACATTACACCTGTTTTCAAACCAAAAAAACGTCTAAAGGTCGGTACGTTGAAAGTCGTGAGCAATGGCCTGCGATTGGGCGAGCGCTTTCTGAAAATTATTTTTGATAACGCCCTTATCAACAAAGTCGATGAAATCTATGTCACAATTTTTGATAAACGTGATGATGAAAAACGATTGCTCGCCTTGTTTGAAGATTGGGGCTTCAAGCTTCATGGGAAAAAGCAATCTTCGAGCGGTGAAGAATTGGTTTATGTGCGCAGTTTTCATCCTGCCTATGATTCAAAGAACCCGAAGTACACATACCCGTATTTATCGCGGCGGGCTGATGTATTTTTGGTCCCCATATATCCAGAGTATCATACCGAGTTACTGCCGGATTCAATATTACGGACGGAATCTCCTGAAGATTTATTGACAATGAGCCGCATAGAAACGCCATTAGTAAAGTCTATATCTCAAGATCATTAGACAAAAGTTTAAACGTTGGGGATGTAATAATATTTTATCGTACCGGTGGATATTATCATGGGGTGATTTCGACTATCGGGATAGTGGAAAAAGTTATAATAGACATAAAGGATGAACACGATTTTATCAGCAAGTGCAGAAAACGAAGTATATTTACAGATGAGGAACTGAAGAAGCATTGGGATTACAAAAAACCCATGAGACCCTTTATCGTCAATTTCCTCTACGCTTATTCATTTCCCAAAAGAATCATTTTAAAAGATCTGATTGATCTTGGCATTATTAAGAATATTGAGTCTGCGCCTCGTGGGTTTCAAAAAATCACAACCGACCAGTTTAACATAATAATGAGGGAGACCAAGACCGATGAAAGTATTGTTGTCGATTAAACCGGAATTTGCCGAAATGATATTTTCCGGAACAAAGAAATACGAGTTCCGCCGTTCTGTTTTTAAGAATCCTGATGTGAAAACCATTGTTGTTTATGCGTCTTCTCCTGTGCGGAAAGTTATCGGCGAGTTTGAGATAGAAGCGATCATTAACGCAGAATTGGTAGCATTATGGGAACAAACAAAGGAGTATGCCGGTATAAATGAGGATTATTTTTTTAAGTATTTCTCGAATAAAGAATACGGCTATGCCATCCATATAAAGAATGTAACAAAATACAGAAAACCATTGGGCTTGCGTGAAGACTTTAATGTTACACCGCCGCAGTCTTTTATGTATTTGAACACGGAGACGATGTGAGTGAGTGGAACATAATCTTTAAGCCCTTCTCTGAACTTCTGTCAAATATAGTCGATAATCGCGGCAAGACATGTCCTACCGCACCAAGCGGCCTTGCGCTTATAGCCACTAATTGCATTAAAAATGATAATCTTTATCCTGTTTATGAAAACGTTCGGTACGTCTCTGATGAAATCTATAAAACTTGGTTTAGAGGGCACCCCCTCCCAGGAGATCTTATATTTGTAACGAAAGGTACGCCAGGTCGTGTATGCCTCGTACCGTCAAGGGTAGATTTTTGTATTGCACAGGACATGGTCGCCATTAGAGCTGACAATAAGAAAGTGAATCCAAAGTATCTATTTGCCGCACTGAGGTCAGCAGAGATCCAGAGTGAAATAGAAAACCTGCATGTCGGGTCTTTGATACCACATTTTAAGAAGGGTGATTTTGATAAGCTTCAGATCCCATTACCAGAAAGGGAATTGCAGGAATACATTGGTGAACAGTATTTCACGTTTTCTGCTAAGATCGACCTTCTGCACCGGCAGAACAAAACGCTGGAAGGAATGGCCGAGGCACTCTGGCGCAAGATGTTCGTGGAGGAGGCTAATCCGGGGTGGAAGAAGGGGAAGCTGGGGGATTTAATCGAGTTATGCTATGGAAAAGGGTTGAAAGAGGAAAAGCGTATTCCAGGGAGGTATCCCGTACTCGGTTCAAGCGGGAGAGTTGGCTACCACAATGAATTTTTAGTGGAAGGGCCGGGTATCGTAATTGGCCGTAAAGGAACCCTTGGCGTCGTTAATTACATTGAGGAAGATTTTTTTCCAATTGATACAACGTATTTCATCAAGAGCAAAACCAATGCGGGAAAGTTATTCTTTGAATACTTCCTGCTAAAGAAATTTTCATTTGAAGAGATGAACTCTGATTCTGCAGTTCCGGGCCTTAATCGAGAAATTGCAGAATCGATGGAATTCATAGTACCTGAAATAGATTCCATTTACAAATTTAACGATTCTTGCGAACCATTATATTCAAAGAAAATGAAAAATGAAAACCAAATCCGCACGCTCTCCCGCCTCCGTGACGCACTCCTCCCCAAGCTGATGTCCGGCGAAGTGAGGGTGAAACTATGACCGCTCAATACTTGAATTCAGATTTCCATGTCCTCCAGCGGCAAGCGCAGATAGCTTGGAGAAAGAAGAATATTTCATCTTCTGCACTCGGTTACCAGAATCAAAAACGTTATGAGCACATTATACCACGGAGCCTCTGGGAAGAAACATTATGGCCTCACATAAGAATCCCCCTAAAAAACTATCTTACCAAAAAACAAATCCATTCTCATACCGGGACCCATAATCTGTTAAGTTCCTGGGTGGTGTGCGCCAATCTCTATTTTCTCATTAAAATAGAGCCTGTTTTCAGGCAACTTATGCTTGGATTTTTACAGGAGCAAATATCATCTGAAATCAGTGCAATCAACGAAACAGACCTGGAATTCGCCTCTGAAGAAGCGCTTTTTAGTCCTGAACACCTACTTGGCGAGATGGATGGCACAAGAGGTTCCGGCCAGACCTCCCCGGATGTCGCTTTCCTCATTGAAACAAAAGGCGGCAAGGGCATTATTCTGACTGAGTGTAAATATACTGAGCATAGTTTTTATCCCTGTTCTGCGCGAAGAACAACCGGCAGAGGCGACAAGCCAGCTAATCCGGACCCTGGCAGGTGTATGAAAGACGCACTAACACATGATTACAAATCCATCTGCCACCAGGCGGTATGGCAGAGAAAATACTGGGACAATCTTACGATTTCACCATATGGCAAATCAGTTCTTAAAAGATGTCCTGCAAGTACGGCTGGATACCAGCTGTTAAGGCAACACTCCCTGGCAGAAGGCATTGCGGCGTCACACAAATATGGATTTGTTGTAACAAGTGTTGCTTTCGATGAGAGAAACTTGAAGCTCAAGAATTGCCTTTACTCAACAGGAATTCATGATTTTGCTTCAGAATGGGGAAAACTATTTACGGGGAAAACCCTTTTTAAAACATGGACTCATCAGCAGTGGGTTGCGTATGTGAGGCATAACGGCAAAAATGCGCTTCAAAAAGAGTGGAGTGATTATATGAACAGCCGCTACGGCTTTTAGAAATGGGTTGTAAGGCATGATTAATTTTACCGAATCTGAAATTGAAATCTTCTCTCTCAACGAATTGACACGGCAGGGATTTTCCTACATTCCAGGGCCGTCCATTGCGCCTGATATTGAAGCAACTCAGAGTTTCATTGTGGCTGAACCTGCGGTACCCTATGGCGAACCTGAAAAACGCGAAAGCTATGGGGATGTCGTTTTAAAGCATACGCTGGAACAAGCCATAAAGCGCCTGAATCCTGAGGTGCCGGAAACGGCACGGCAGGAAGCCCTTAAAGCGGCGCTGTCCGTATATTCTCCCCAGCTTATCGACGCGAATGAAGCTTTTCATAAAATGCTTGCCGAAGGTGTTCCGGTTACGGTACGGAAAGACGGCCAAGAACGCGGCGAGCGGGTCTGGCTGGTTGATTTTCAGAATCCGGGGAGCCCTAAGAACAATGTTTTCTTCGCTATAAATCAGTTTACGGTCATCGAAAAGAATCAGAACAAACGGCCTGATGTGATCCTGTATGTAAACGGTCTGCCGCTGGTGGTGATAGAACTTAAGAACCCGGCGGATGCACATGCTACCATCCGCAAAGCATTTGACCAGATACAGACCTACAAGACGGTCATCCCATCCCTCTTTTTCTACAACGCTTTTTGCGTGATCTCCGATGGGCTGGAAGCAAAGGCGGGAACTATCTCGTCTGCCTTCAGCAGGTTCCAGACATGGAAAACCATTGACGGCAAAAAAGAATCTTCCGCCCACATAAGCCAGCTTGAGGTTCTTATTAAGGGGATGCTGAACAAGTCAACGCTTCTTGATTTGATACGGAACTTCATTGTTTATGAAAAAGATAAAAAAATAGATACCAAAACAGGCCTTACACAGATTGAGACCGTGAAAAAGATTGCGGCGTACCACCAGTACTACGCTGTGAATAAAGCCGTGGAGAGTACTCGCCTTGCCGCAACCGAAAAAGGAAACCGCAAGGCAGGTGTTGTCTGGCACACACAAGGCTCGGGCAAAAGCCTTTCCATGGTTTTCTATACAGGGAAACTGATCCATAATCTGGATAACCCGACCATTGTTGTCATTACCGACCGAAACGATCTTGACCAGCAGCTTTTTGATACCTTTGCCGCATCCTCAAGCTTACTCGGCCAGCCTCCGGTTCAGGCGGAATCGCGTGAACATTTGAAGTCTCTGCTCAAAGTGGCATCGGGCGGAATTGTGTTTACGACCATTCAAAAGTTTTTCCCGGAAAATGAAAGCTCAGCATACGATCGGTTATCGGACCGCCGCAATATTATCGTTATCGCGGACGAAGCGCACCGAACCCAATACGGGTTTAAGGCCAAGCTGATTGATACGAAGGATGATGCCGGTAACCTTAACGGAAAGCGCATTGCCTATGGTTTTGCCAAGTATCTGCGGGACGCCGTACCAAATGCGACCTTTATCGGTTTTACCGGCACGCCGGTAGAAAGCACAGACATAAACACCCCGGCGGTGTTCGGCCATTACATTGATATATACGATATCGCCCAGGCCGTGAAAGACGGCGCGACAGTAAAAATTTACTACGAAAGTCGTCTCGCTAAAGTTAACCTGACGGAAGATGGCCGTAAACTGATAGAAGAATATGACCGGGAAATGACTGACGACGTCGGTTCCGAAACCATGAAGACTAAAGTCAAATGGACAAAACTTGAAGCCATTGTCGGTCATCCTGAGCGGTTGAAGAATCTTGCGCAGGATATTGTTGCGCATTACGAGAAGCGCGCAGAAGTTTTTGACGGTAAAGCAATGATTGTCACCATGAGCCGCCGCATAGCAGTTGCTCTTTACGATGAAATTATTGTGTTAAGGCCCCAGTGGCACAATGATGACCTGAAGGACGGGGCGCTGAAAGTCGTCATGACTTCTTCCTCCTCCGATAAAATGGAGTTTGACCCTGAAGACCCGGACAGTTTGGTGATTCCTGCATATCACCGGACGAATAAAGAAGACCGTCGCTTGCTTGCCGACCGCATGAAAGACCCGCAGGACTCTTTGAAGCTGGTTATTGTGCGGGATATGTGGCTGACCGGCTTTGATGTTCCCTGTCTGCACACACTCTATATTGACAAGCTGATGAAAAAGCACACCCTCATGCAGGCCATCGCACGTGTAAACCGAGTCTTTATGGACAAACCCGGCGGGCTTGTGGTTGACTATATTGGTATTGGGAACGCGCTCAAAGAGGCTCTTGCCTTCTATTCCAATTCAGGCGGACAAGGTGACCCGGCGGAGACACAGGCAAAGGCGCTTGAATTACTGCTTGAGAAAATTGAAGTTGTGCGCCAGATGTTTCATGGATATGACTATATGCGTTTTTTCAGTGTCGGCACTTCTGAGCGTCTTTCTATCATCCTTCAAGCCGAGGAATTCATACTTTCAAGAGAACAAGGCAAGGACCGTTTCATTAATGAGTCAACCTCGCTTTCAAGGCTTTTTGCACTGGCCGTCCCACATGAAGATGCACTTGTTTTGACCGACGAAATCGCCTTCTTTCAATCCGTCCGGTCACGACTGCTCAAGTTTGAAGGCGGAGATGATAACGGTGATAAAAAGAATTATGAATCCGCCATCCGGCAGATTGTGAATCAAGCGGTTGAATCAACAGAAGTTGTGGATATTTTCGATGCGGCAGGAATCAAGAAGCCGGATATTTCATTGCTTTCTGAGGAATTTCTTCAGGAAGTAAAGGATATGAAGCACAAGAATCTTGGCATTGAACTCTTGAAGAAGATTCTTAATGATGAAATCAAGATACGGCTGAAATTCAATATTACAGAAGGCAAGAATCTTCTGGATATGCTTGAGGCGTCGATCAAGAAGTACCAGAACAACCTTTTGACTACCGCGGAAATTATCGAAGAATTATTGGCAATCGCAAGGCAAATCCGAACCGTAGACGGTTTGGCGGAGAAGCTAAAATTAACGAAAGACGAATTTGCATTCTATACCGCATTGGAAATCAACGATAGCGCAGTAAAACTATTAGGTAATGAAACACTAAAAAGCATAGCCCGTGAAATCGCGGAAAAGGTTCGTAAAAACGCAACAATAGACTGGGCAATGAAAGAAAGCGCCAGAGCAAAACTCATGGTCATTGTGAGACGTACTTTGAATAAATACGGTTACCCGCCAGACAAACAACAAAAAGCCGTGGATACAGTGCTTAAACAGGCTGAAGTGTTGGCAGATTATTGGGTGGAGCAGTGAAAGAAGTCGCCTCCGTGACATCGACGGTAAAAACGGCGCAGGCTCCGGTGTCAGGTCTTGACGGGCTGTTGCTCAAAAGCCAAATTCAAAAATGTTTAAAGAGTTGGGGGCTTGTGGTCAGGCTTGAGAAATTGAGATTTGTATCATCCATAAAAAAGTTGGAATAAAGATCTGGGGTCAGGCTTGCAATATTGCAAAAGAATCTAAATAAATAGAACCATCCCCTTTATTACTCCTCATGCTTTGTGACTCGATAGCAATGTGGCAATAGGCTATAAACTGCACAAGTAAACCCCGTTAGAAAGTCTTCTACTTTCTAACGGGAAGGCTCACATGGGACTTTAAACCCCGTGTTCGCTGAAAAAGGAATAGTTTTCATCCCCGCTGCAAGCAGCGGGGCTTTCTAACGGGGTAAACTTGCACAAGATAGAAGAATACTCAGTATGCTTCAGAAAAAACATTCGACCAGCAAACATCTGCCAAGAGGGTTAGAAATACTCTACGAAGATAGAGATATCTTGGTGGTAGATAAGCCTGCGGGGCTATTGACAGTGGGGACAGAGACTAATAAATTCAAGACGGCTTACTACCTTCTAACCGATTATATACGCAAAGGCTGTCTAAAGTCGCGAAACCGAATTTTCATTGTTCATAGGCTGGACCAGTGGACATCCGGCGTACTGATATTTGCAAAAAGCGAAGAAGTTAAGTTACATTTGCAG
>Ga0209777_10010121_pt1 | contig 10030 bp, 8 predicted proteins | sample FrelakmetHBP12HB_FD_187147 | JGI IMG/M metagenome (GOLD analysis project Ga0209777, IMG submission 187147) | Freshwater lake sediment microbial communities from the University of Notre Dame, USA, for methane emissions studies -HBP12 HB (SPAdes)... | ecosystem: Environmental > Aquatic >...
TCTGTCATCGACAATTCATAAACGACTGAACTTGAATACTGCGGCTCCCTTGAACCTCGAATCTATTCGTTTTGTCTAATCAATACACAATCACCTCATAGGATGGTTTTTCATTTCCATGATGTGCTCCCATGAAGAGAACACCAGGTTTTTTCTCTTCTTGCATAACGTTATCGGAGAATTTCACCATCAACGGCTCTCGGCACTCGTATATTTTCCCAATTGAGTTGACTGACATGATATCAGAATGATTTGTTGCTAGACCATGCAGGAGAGCGGTCATTTCATCATAGGTGTAATACTGCCCTGGTGGGGTAATAATGGGAAAATGGTTCAATATGTCTTTCAGGGGTTGTTCACGATCAGTTTTAAGTGTAAAATCATTTTTTTGGTGATATCCACAAGGATGCTGTGTTCAGTGATGTTACAGCATGCATACCTCCAGGTATGATACTGAGAGCAATCGTGCGTTTTCTCATAAATCATCCCCTAAAATAAAGATGGTGGTAATGAAAAAAAACAGGTAGGTTAAACGAGTGTTGCTTCTTTTCGTCCTATGAGGAAGACGGCAAGGTAGGTTGGAACCTCCTGTTCGCCTTCGCTTAGGTGGAAACTCTGATCATTCATATCTAATGATACCCGTCGATGCACTGCGATACGCACAGGGTCATCAGGTAACACGACCGCGTCTCTCAGCGGGTCAAATTCTTTCAAATCATCAACTGTGATTTTTACGACCTTTAACCCGGTCTTCCCATGTAGCGAAGATGGCAATCGAATAAGTCGTTTCACATCACAGGTGACTGGCTCGTCAGTTTCCCCTACACTTAGTGATACCGTGGTTTTTCGGAGAGCGCTATTTAAGAAGAACTTACGAATGGTTTTGGACTGATCAAGCAACCCGGTTTTTATCCTATTCACCCGTGCTTCAGATAACTCCTGCACCAGTCGCTCTGCATCGTGATGACTCACTCCATACTCATGCAATTTTTTCTCTGGATCATCGCTCTTTTTAATTTCATCAACAAGTTCAATGATCCCTCGACTAATCCTCCCCTTCCATCCATCCTGATCAGGTGTCGGCATCTTCAAACTTTTGCCACTGGCAAATGAGTAGCTTCCGTAACTTTTTCTTCCGGTGACTTGTTCATGGAAGATAATGGAATCCTGCAGATCACGCCCCGTGATATAATCAACGATCTCCCGTCGTTCATTGCTATCCAGATCTAGAACCACCGGATCCTTCACATGACAATGATATCCTCTCCCCCCGCTGAAATATAGTTCCATATTTTTTTCTTTGAACCCAAAATCACCAAGTAAAAACTCCTCAATCAATTTAATAAATTCTTTTTTCACTTTCACAAGTGACTCAACGTATCCCATTTTTTCTGCGTTGGGAAGATGATCAGAATCCAAATCGAAGATAAGTTCAGCACCCATCCAGGTTTTCTCTGCCATCTTTAATGCATAGGGGTGCTGGTAGTATGCAGATGAATAGTAGGTATGCTGTGGAACCCGTTCCGCGAGGAAATTCCAGACCATTTCTCGTTTCTCAAAACCCATGTGTCGCACCATACCTTTTCCGCCAAAGAACAGAAACGCAAATTCCCTGCGTCCAAAACGATCCGGGAGTCCTATTTTATTTGATACGTAATACGTTTGAAACGAGTTTTTCAGGAATTCTAATGATCTTTGAGTTGAAGGATTGTCTCCCATAATGAACAATCAAAATATCATAGTGGTGTATAATCTTTATCCACCCGTGGAGATAAAGTTTTATTAATAGTAGACATTACCCTGTGGTATGGGTAGTATTATTGAGGATGAACTGTTCTCATCATCTGTGATCAAAGACCTTCATGCGCTTGATTTTGATTACGTTCCTGCGGAGTTACCTCATAGAACCGAACCGCTTAAAAAACTTGCTCAGATGTTCAAACCACTCCTTGACAATATCGCACAAAATGCATTCATCCGAGGGCCAGTAGGAACAGGGAAAACTGCGATGACGAAGCATTTCTGTCTGTCGCTTGTTCAGATTGCTCGGAAACAAGGAACGATGATCGAATACATCCATATCAACTGTCGGAAACGGTCCACGGATGCGATGGTTCTTCTTGGTGTTTTGACGCATTTTGATTCACGGTTCCCTGACCGGGGGTTCTCGGTGCAGGAAATGTTACAGGTTCTTCGTACGCACCTGCAACGAAAAGAAGCACAGCTCCTTCTTGTTCTTGATGAGGCAGATGCGCTGTTGAAAAAAAACGGTCCAAATCTTATTTATGATCTCACCCGGTTCAACGATGAAACCATGAAAACAAAGAATCCTGTATCTGTTATCATGATTTCGCAGAAGGATGTGTTCTCCGAGCTGGACGCCGCAGCACTCAGCACGTTTAAACGGAGTAACACGGTTGTCTTGGAGAAATATACCCGTGATGAGCTTTATGATATCGTACAGCAGCGTGTGGATCTTGCATTTCACCCAAACACGCTCCTTGGTGAGAGTGTTGATCTCATCGCTGATATCGCCAGCGAGTTTGGTGATGCACGGTTTTCTATTGAGCTGTTATGGAAGGCAGGGATGTACGCTGATGAGAAACATGTAAAGCAGGTGGTACCTGAGTATGTGCGTGCCGCCAAAGCAGAAACCTATTCGGTGGTCACTGAAACGAAGTTGAAGAATCTAGGGAAACATCAATTGCTTACGTTACTATCGGTTGCAAAACGTCTGCAGAAGGATGGTACTGCGTACGTGAACACTGGTGAAGTGGAGAAAACCTATGCGATCACCTGTGAAGAATATAACGAGGAAACTAGAGCCCATACGATGTTTTGGAACTATCTGAAAGATATTGAACAAGCTGGATTTATCCGAGTGAAGCTCTCGGGTAAAGGTCAGCTTGGGACCTCGCAGCTTATCTCTCTTCCTGATATCCCTGCTGAGGTGTTACGGGGTAAGTTAGAGGGACTTCTCGCATAGTCTGGTGAGAGGGCAGGTGTCGCAGTCCGGTTTTTTTTTCAGACAATTTTTTTTTGCGAGTGTTATGAAAAGTGCATGGAGTTCTTTGTATACCGATACCAGTTCTTTTTTTGGGATTGTGCGTTGAAGCTCATTTTCAAAAAAGTACTTGATATCATCGTAAGAATCGTTTAATACTTGAAACGGTACTCTTTTACAGATACGTTTCGTATAAGTATCAACTACAAAGGTGGGATGATTTCCTGCATATAAGAGCATGGAATCCGCTGTTTCCGGGCCGATCCCCCGCAAGGAAAGTAACTCATGGCGGATATCTGTTTCATCTCGTGAAAAAAACTTCTGAAGATCATCTTGATATTTCTTATGTAAATACGCGGCAAAGAGCTTAAGACGTCGTGTTTTTTGATTGAAGAACCCGGAGGGTTGTATCATGATTTTAAGGTTTTTTTCATTTATATGAACGAAGGCGTTAATCGTTAGTACCTTGTGTTTCTTGAGGTTGTCTAGTGCTTTTTTCACATTGGTCCAGGCAGTGTTCTGGGTGAGGATTGCTCCGACTATGATTTCAAACCGTGGATCGCTCTTCTGTTTTTGATGATAATTTTTGTCGACAGGCCACCAGTGCTGATGCCCAAAATTATCCAACAACAGGTTGTAGAGGGTCTTTGGTGAAATCGTCATCGTAGCGCTTCCTGTAAAATATTTTAAAGGGATTTTTCGACGATACCAAGAATTTCTGCTGATTTTTCCATAGCGTTTCGCAGGAGTTCATCTAACTCAGTAATAACCTTTTGGACATATTCAGTATCTTTGATGGAACAGAGGTTTATTCGGACATTCAGCATTGCAGCTTGTAATCCTGTTTGTGCCATTAATGCTGAAACCGCTGCATCGCAAATTGAGTTTTTATTTCCTTTCTCTGCAACAATTCGTGCGACATCAAGGATTTGCGTGCATTTTCGTGCTGTCTCTAACGGCACGTCTGCTGCATGTTTAAACGCATTCTGCATTGCGTGTTGTCTGTGTTCTTTTTTTTCTACTGTTTCTTTTGGCATTTTTAATGCCTCTATTACTTTATTGAATGCCTCTGTATCCTTGTCAATAAGCTCTGTAAGTTGTTTCCTGAGTTTTTCACTTCGTTGTAAGATTCCTTTTATCTCGTCTTGTGCCGCTTCGTAGCCTTGTTTTCCTCTTGTAAGGTTGCAGACCATCGATGAAAGCGCAGCGCCCAACGCACCAGATAATGCAGCCACACTCCCACCGCCTGGTGCTGGATTACTTGAGGCAAGTGCATCGAGAAACATTTTTATGTTCATTTTCACTAGTTTCGTCATGTTGTTCACTTTTTTATTTCCAAGAGTCTTTTTTCTAGAACCTGATCAACGGTAAACTTTTCAAGTCGGAGGTAATGATTTGTGACACCAACTAACGCTTCTAACGGAATCAGCCCAACAATCTCGCTGCTGATCACTGGGACACCATACCTGTCTGCCTCATTTTTTATGGTTTCAAACACACGAAAAATCGAGGTTTTTTGGTAATTCGTCAGATTCATCGATACCTGGATGATACCACGTTCTTTAATCTCAAATCCTTTTGCTTTCACGTATCGGTAGCCACCACTGCTGTGTCTTACTACCTTGGCAATCTCATCTGCTATCTTGATATTGGTTGTCCCAAGGTTGACGTTGAAGGCGATAAGGAAAAACCGTGCTCCAACTGCAGTTGCTCCAGCGGTTGGATGCATCTTGTTTGGACCATAATCCGGGACTTTGTCAGGGTTCTTTCCTATTTCTGTTTTAAGTCCTTCGTATTCACCTCGTCGTACATCGGCGAGGTTTCGCCGGTCTTCTCGTTTCGCAGCTTCTTCGTAGAGGTAGCAGGGGACATTGGTTTTTTCAGAGAACTCTTTTGCAAACTCGTTGGCGAGTTGAATGCATTCTCCCATACCAACTTCTGTAATTGGAATAAAAGGGACCACGTCGATTGCTCCCATGCGAGGGTGTTCTCCTTTGTGTTTGTTCATATCTATGAGTTCGACGCATTTGAGTGCTATCTCTAGGGCTACTGCCTTGACCGCTTCTGGAGTACCGATAAGAGTAACATCTGTGCGATTATGATCAGCATCAGGAGTAAAATCAAGTAACGTGATGTCTTTATGTTTTTTAATTAAGTTATGGATTGTCTCAATAGTCTCTTTGTTTTTTCCTTCGCTGAAATTCGGTACACATTCTATCAGTCTTGCCATAGGGATTCACCGTAAACCTTAATCGGGAGTCCTTCATTTAACTATTTGGGAACACGGTATGGAATCTGTTGATCTCTTCATCACTAATGCAAGCGAATTGCTGACGTTGAAAGGACCAAAAAAACCTAGGACACGGGAGCAGATGAAGAGACTTTCCATCATTAAGAACGGGTCGGTTGCCGTAAAAAATGGTCTGATCGTTAATGCCGGGCGGAATCTTCGATACAAGGCGGAAACAACCATAGATGCTTCTGGAAAGCTCGTGATGCCTGGGTTTGTTGATCCTCATACGCATGTGGTGTTTGCAGGGTCCCGTGAGTTTGAGCTGGATTTGAAACTTGCTGGTTTACCATATATGGAGATTCTGAAGCGCGGAGATGGGATATTTTATACTGTAAATGAGACACGAAAAGCCTCTCCTACACAGTTGTTGCAGCAGAGTAAGAAACGTCTTGATACGATGCTTTCGTATGGGACAACATCTTGTGAGGCGAAAACTGGATATGGATTGGATGTTGAAACTGAGATAAAGATACTGAAAATTCAGAAGAAACTTCAGGAGAGTCATGCGATGGATTTGGTTTCGACATTTCTGGGTGCGCATGCGATACCAAAGGATAAGCAAGCTTCTGAGTATATACGAACGGTGATTACAGATATGCTTCCGAAAACCAAGGGTCTGGCGCGGTTCTGTGACGTGTTTTGTGAGAGAGGAGTTTTTACGGTTGCTCAATCAAGAAAAATCCTTGATGCTGGAAAACAATATGGTCTTATCCCAAAGATTCATGCGGATGAGATTGTGGATACTGGAGGTGCATCTCTCGCGGCAGAGGTTGGTGCGATCAGTGCAGATCATTTGTTGATGTCATCTGAGACTGGTTTAAGGGCAATGGCGCAGAACGGTGTGATTGGAGTGCTTCTGCCGGGGACTCCGTTTTGTTTGATGATGCAGCGGTACGCGCCAGCACGGCAGATCATTGATTGTGGTGTTCCGGTTGCGTTGGCGACTGATTTGAACCCGAATTGTTGGACAGAAAGCATGCAGTTGATGATTCAGCTTGCGTGTTTGAAGATGCGGATGACTCCTGCAGAAGCGGTAACTGCGGCGACGTTTAATGCAGCATGTGCCATCGGAGTTCAGGATCGGGTTGGGAGTCTTGAGGTTGGAAAGCAGGCTGATTGTATAATTCTTGATTGTCCGAACCATCAGTTTCTCCCCTATCATTTCGGAGTAAACCTAGTGGAAACTGTGGTGAAAAAAGGTCGTATGATCTAAGTTTTTCTTATTTTTTTTTATGTCGCAACTCTAATATATGAATACGACAATAATTATTTGTAGAGTGATATTTAAAAGCGGAGATTCGTGGACCCTCATGGTTTCAAAATCAATAGGCGTTATACTTGTGGCAGGTTTTCTCCTTTTTCCCCTGTTTTCGATAAATACCGTCATGGCTGAGGATCGGTGGTGGAATAACCAATGGTCGTTTCGCCAAGAAATTATGCTTCACTTCAATACTAGTTCAGATTTAGCAGCTTTCCAACCAGTTGATACGACTATCATATTTGCTAATCCTTGTTGGGCGCGCGATGAATTGCACCACTCGATTCGTGTGATTTATCAAGATGATACAGAACTTGAATCTCAAATTTATGGCCTCGTCCATAGCGATGACAGTCATATTACTTCATGTAACCTCGTCTTTCTTACCCCCAAAAATGTAAATAAAATCGGACATTATTATGTATATTATGATGAATCAGAGACCGCTTCTCCGATATATCCCGATCGTGTGTCTATCGAGGATTCTTCTTATTTCTATGAACCTATCTCAGGATACCCCTTACAATCCCAGTATTATAAAATCTCCCAGGGAGAATCAATTATCTATGCAGTAGCACAGCAAGGACAGTTTCTCTGGTATAGTACCTCGCAATACGTGACAAAATTAAAGGAAGGATCAACCGAGATGATACCAAAGAACGGAGAAGCGGCTGCATCATTTGACTTCACCTATTATTATAACGAAGAAATGTGGCAGTATAATTCAACAAGTCAACAGCTTGTTTCAAAGAAAATACTCTGCGATGGAAATCTCATGGTATCCTGTGAGATTGTGAGTCGTTCAAATGGTGATGATCTCCAAACCAGTGCGGTCTATAAATATTACTATTGTCCCCTAGAGTATAAACGAATCCATGTACATGTAACCCATCAAGTGTTGAAAGAATGTACAATATATCCGCCAAGTAACACCGATGGTACCTATGGGTCGTTGCAATGTGGAGGGATGCATAGCACGTCTATTCAAGACCTGAACTTTGGTACACTATACCCGTATCTGCATGTCTTTACTGAACATAATGTCGTTGAGGAATACCGGGTTGAGACAAACCCAGAGTACATCCCTGAAGATCCGGTTATCCGACTCATAAAAACCACTGATGATGTCGATGTCGGGAAAAACGCCTGGGCGTCATTTGATGAAGGAAGCACTGGTTCGGTTCATGCGCTCTTGTTTGGTTCCTCTTCGGTGGTGAAAGCAGGAGAAAATGAACGAGATGGAATTCAGTTGAAAGCCTATGAATCTGATTATCCGCATCTTCCGGGACTGGAATATGATATAGCAGCGTTCCAATTTACTCGGAATGCGTATGAAGCAGGGAATGCTACGAAAGATATGGTGATCCCAAAAGGATTTGTTGCATCTTTTGACGCTGAGTTCTTTTCCTCACCTGTTGGGGGGTATCCTTTAGTAGAAACCGAGGCAGAGATCTTCCAAGCACTGATGAAACTGAAACTAGCATCGGAAGTAAATAGTTCTTCGGAAAATAATCAGACTCAAGGCCGTTATTCACTGACGGTGTATGTCCATAATACTCCCTCGGTTCCTTTTGGCTCTGCACTTTCAGCGCTTACTGGGCATAATTTCCCATATATCACCGTGGAGGTATATCGTGAGGAAGAGTTGGTCAGTTCTGGGTCCGCGATACGACTTCCACTCAACTCTCTCTCTTCGTCTGAACAATCTTCTTTTGCGCAACGTTTCATTAGCACTGCCCATATCTTTGATGTTCGTAATTTTTCGGTGTATAAAAAAATCGATTTTCAACAACTTGACGCCGGTTGCTACCTTATCAAAGTGTTTAGGGATAATTCTTTGTTGGGGAGTCAACGACGATATATCGGATATGCAATTATTAATCTAACCAAGGATACAAAAATCCATATATTTTGTAGACAGCAGGGGTCTTGTTTGATTTCGTTAGTTGATCAAGAGGGAAACGGAATCGATGGCGCCTGTGCACTGCTTATGCATAATGGCGTTGTAATATCTCGAAATACAACGATTGACGGGCATGCATCACTCACTGCCCCATGCGGTTTTAAGCAACAATATCAACTTATCATTCTGTATCATGGTTTTGAGGTGGAGAATGAATCAATCCACTTTGGATATCTTCATTCCTTGGTTTCCCTTAAAAAATCATTAGAACTTCATCAGGACGACTGGACTCTGAAACTGATAGATCTATGGGAGTTACCGTTAGAAATTGATGTGACACCTCAGCTTACTAGTGAAGAAATGGAAACGCCAATGATGCTTTTTGCCGAACAGCAGAGTAATGACATGTATCTCTTCACTCATCTTGTTCCCGCAGAGTACCAGCTGCAGATCCAATATAAATCATTCCTTGTTGAAAAAAAAATTCAGATACCATCAAGTAATATGACTTTGGTTTTCCCTGCGATGTTTCCGATCACGTTCCATGTGCTAAATTCTCGTGGTATGAAGATAGGTGATGCGACAATTCAACTCAGACGAGGTGGTAAAACCGTTGATCTAAAAAGCAACGTTTCCGGAACTGTGCTATCAGTTCCGCCTGGTTCTTATGTAGTGACTGTCCTTTTTCAGAGTCAAATTATTAGTCAACGATCGTTAAATGTAGAAAGTGAACGGAATGTTGATCTTTTTACCACTCAGGAGCCAGTGTTTCCATTGCTTGTCCTTGTCGTAGCTGGTGTTATTGTACTCATTGGCCTCGTGATGAGTATAATAAAGAAGGACCCTTTCTATTTTCTTGTAGTCCTTGTCTTGGGTCTTTCTGTTGCTGGTATAGTATCTCCCTGGTGGACGCTTCAAGGATCCTCCTCTGATGTGCAGACCTCTTCAGCATTGTATCTGATCCCTTTAGATTTAGTCACGACGACGAAAACATCTCAATTTATTGGAGGGGAGCTAGCTTTTTTCCCTAATCTCTTTGTGGATGTCATGACTATTCTTCCGGTGCTGACAACCATGAGTTGTTTTCTTATTCTTTTAAGCCTGGTTTTTAAACGAGTTGATAAGAAAAAATGGCATCTCTTTTCCTTATTATGTGCTCTTTCTATTCTGATTTGTTCGCTTGTCTTGTTTTTCATTGCGATGTCTGCGTTCACAGAAGTCGGGGTTGGTAGTTTTTTAGGGCAAGGCGTTATTGATGTCTCTGGTCAAGTTGAAGGTACAGCAACATCTGTGTTCTGTGAGTGGGGTCCAGGGATTGGTTTCTGGTTGTATGGTTTGTCTGTTCTGATTCTGTCATCTGCATTAGTATATACATTAATTAATAATAAAAATAGGAAGATGTGATTATTTTTCTGTCATCTTTCGGAGTTGTTTTTCCTGTTCTCTTTTTATTTTAGCCAAAGCTTTTTCTTTGACTATATCCTCAGGAGGGATGCTTGACTTTTTCTTTTTTTGTTCTGTTTTTAGTGGTTTTTCTGATTTCTTGAAAATCGTTGAGAGAGGTTTTGCTAG
>Ga0209777_10010122_pt1 | contig 10029 bp, 7 predicted proteins | sample FrelakmetHBP12HB_FD_187147 | JGI IMG/M metagenome (GOLD analysis project Ga0209777, IMG submission 187147) | Freshwater lake sediment microbial communities from the University of Notre Dame, USA, for methane emissions studies -HBP12 HB (SPAdes)... | ecosystem: Environmental > Aquatic >...
CAGTGGCACCTGCATCAGCCGGTTGGCGAATTGCAGAGCGGCGGGGGCCGCGTCCGATACGAAACTGGCGAAGTAGCGGTTGATGATGACGTCTATTTGCGGCAGGCTCAGCCCCAGGATGACCGGCAGGGCGAGCTGACCCACACGGACCACGCCGGGATGCCTTATATTGAGGCTTGGATGGAACTCGTAGCCTTCTTTGCGCAGGCAGTAATAAGCATAGCCGACATTTCCCACGAATGCGCCGATAAGGGCTCCCCACGCGAGGCCCGCGATGTCGAACCACCTGGCAAGGACTATCGCGCCGAAGATTATGCCGACGTTATAGATCACCGGCCCGGCGGCTCGCGCGCTGAACTTCTGCCTGGCTTCCAGCGTGCCCATCATCAGCCCGCCGAGAAAGAAGAATAACTGGCAGGGCAAAATCACACGCGTGAGGAAGACCGTGATAGTGACCAGCTTGGGGTATTTGTCCACGAAGCCCGGCACGGCCAGGAGGCTGACGAGGGGTTTGGCATAGACCCAGAAGACGACAACGGCGAATGTCAGTACCAGTCCCATTAGGCACGCGATGATGCTGAATATCTGCCAGGCTTCTTTTTGCCTGCCTGTGTTGAACCGCTCGGCAAAAACGGGGATAAACGCGCTCGAAAGCGCCCCGCTCGACAGAAAGAAGTAAAGCAAATCGGGGATGTTAAACGCCGCCGAATATGCGCTTACCGGGCCGCCCTGTCCGAACTGCCTGGCGATCAGAATGTCCCGGACGAGGCCCAGTATGCGGCTGGCCAATACCGCGACCAGCATCAAGACCGCGGCCTTCTTGAAACTCTTGTGTGATGTCATGCTACCCTAGTATATAGACCGGATTATGCCTGCGTCAAGGCAATTAGAGCGTGTTTGGCACACTTACTGCAGCATAAGTAAGTGATTCTCCTTCGAAAGAGTGTTGGGATGCTTTCTTCATTTTAAGGCTCGCGCATTGCAGCACGGGCCTCTCTTTTTGCTCCGCCGCATGATCTCAACTACATACGAGAACGAATCACAGCTTGTTGGGCGCCGCCCATCGGATCGATTGGCACGAAGGAGTTCGGGACGGCGGCGTGGAAGCGTCATTCGGTTGGCTCCATGCGCGACGCGAGAGTTGTAAGGACTTCAATTGCTGGGACCGGTTTGTCGAGGTTAGCGTCTTGAACTCAGGTTCTTCGGACAATCAGGAACCGCGGATAATAACGCCCGACGAGTCGCGGGGCGCGCTCTTTGTCGGGGCGCATCCGGATGACATCGAGTTTTACTGCGGCGGCACGGTCTATGATTTCCGCGGGAGAGGCATATCGGTGGGTTTCCTCATAGCCACAAGAGGTGGAAAGGGACGCGCCGGGCCTGCGAGGGAGAGGCTGGAAAGCCTCAGGAGCCGGCACCAGTTGGATGCGGCCGAGATACTGGGCGGGGTGCGCGTCGAAATGCTGGATTACCCCGACAAGAGCCTATGCGATAACGTGGAACCGTTCGCCGCCGACATTCGAGCGTTGGTGGAGCGCGAGGCCCCCGGCCTTATCTTCTGCTGGGACCCGGATTTCATCTCCAACCCTCACCCGGACCACCAGGCTGCGGCCCATGCGTGCCGAATGGCGCTTGGAGGCACGAAAGAAAACGTGGTCTACTTCGGGACCGTGCAGCCTGACATATTTGTCAGTCTGGATGCGGACGCATATCGGGCCAAGATGCGCGCGTTGCGCGCCCATCGCACGGAGACGCCGTGGTATTATTGGCCTTGGCTGAGCAGGATAGTCAAACGCAGGCTCGCGTGGGGCGGCAAAATGGCCGGCAGCAAATATGCCGAGTCCTACAGATCGGCTTCCTCTTGAGTTTGGGGTATTATGTGAAATAGGCGAACGCAGAACCTGTCATCCCAAGCGCCAAACACCATGTCACCCCGAGCGCCCAAATACCATGTCATCCCGAGCGCCCAAATACCATGTCATCCCGAGCACAGTCGAGGGATCTGCTTTTGAGACGCCTCAAAGCAAAGCAGATTCCTCGATTTCACATTCACTGCGATCGGAATGGCAAAGCCAATACGCCGGATGGGCTTCCGAAACTCAATAGTGGGAAGCGGAAACCAGATTATGAGCCAGCCTGGTCGGTTCGGGAACGCGATATCGGCGCACGCACCGCAGCGCAAGGTCAGTCGCGCTCTCGAAGGATACTTTGTGGCCAGGAGATATGAATATCGGTTTCACACCGTCCTTGGTTCGAAGCACATCACCAATCCGCTCGCCTTCGTCCATAAGAGGCGATGTGCTTCCGCCTTCACGCGCAAGCTCTTCAAAGTGTCCTATCAGCCGGCTCTTCGCTATTCCTACCGTGGGTATGTCCAGGGCCAGTCCCACGTGGCAAGCGAGGCCAAACCTGCGCGGGTGCGCATAGCCCTGACCGTCCAGGAAAACTATGTCTGGTCGGTGCTTGAGCTGCCTGAATGCCTCCAGGAGCAGAGGCATTTCGCGGAATGCGAGGAGTCCCGGAATGTAGGGAAACTTCACTTGTCCGGTGAATTCGCTTGTTTCCACAGCCTTCATGTTGGGGTAAGACAGCACCACTATCCCGCACGTGCCTGTGTCCCACCCTCGGGTGATGTTCACGTCCACTCCCGCGATTCTCGTGATCGGACCGAATTGATCCTCCAACGAGACGAACTTTGCAAGCTGCTCCTGCATTTCCGCGGCAGCGGCAGGCGTGACGTCATACGTGGCCAGATTTTCGAGATCTAATTCATGCATAATGCTTTCTCTTGTTGCACCTTGTATCAACAGGATCGGGCGGCCTACCACGCACAAGGTGCAACGGTCCTCCGGGGAGTACTACATCAGCCTAGTTGCTCGGCAATAGCGCCTGCCACCTTGGCCATCCCCCCGATCCAAGCTCACATTAGGAATTATACTATGCTGTACCGCTTTATGCAATAGGCCAAACAATGTTGAGTCTGAAAATTACAACATTTGTCTGTGCGCTCCGATATGCAACCGCAATGGGTAGAATGAACCGGGCCATGCCGTGTGATGGCGACTCAACGAGAGAAGCCCCGGTCGACTGGTTAGCGTATATGAGCTATAAGGAAAACTCAGACGACATCCGTGATATGGAATCGAAATGGAATCGACGCGGCAGTACATCCGATGTGCCGTTGTCACCATACATGTACGTCGCCAGCTTATTGGACGGTAAGGTAACCGCCTTGGTTACAGGAGAGGAGTTAGCCGGACTGCTTGGTTATTCCTGCATGGAACTCGAATCAAATACGTCATTTTGGCTGGATATAACGCATCCCGATGACGCTGCGCGCGTCCGCGAGGCAATCACCCGACTCCTTGGTGGAGCCTCATTGTTTGAGGAGTATCGCGTTTTTCGAGAGGATGGCCGGTTGCAGTGGATCAGGCACGCCGCGACGCCTGTAACGGGCGATGCCGGCGAAGTTGTTAAGGTAGTCGGGCTCATCCTGCCCGGGGAGCCTCCTGAAACGATTGCCGAGCAGGCGGTGTGTGAAAGCCAGAAGCAGCTCGGCAATATTCTGGATTCGCTCCTGTCCGTGGTTGCCGTGATTGACCGTAGTGGCGACATAATCATGGTCAACGAAGCCTGGAAGCGGGTAGCCCGTGAGGGTGGGGACCCAATGATGGAGCATACGGGAGTCGGAGTAAATTATTTCGAAGTATGCCGAAGGTCCGCCAGGCGGGGATGCGACGAGGCGCGGACCGCCCTTGACGGGCTTCAGGATATTGTGAGCGGCACGTCCCCGGATTTCGAGATGGAATATGAATGCACTGCCCCGGGGCGGGAGAGACGCTGGTTTACGATGCGTGCCGCCCCGATGCTGGGCGAGCAAGGCGGGGCTGTCGTATCGCACCTCAACACGACGAGGCGAAAGCTTGCGGAAGAGGCGCTCAGGGCCAGCGAAGAGGAGTTCCGCGCGCTTGTCGAGAACGTGGATGCGGTCGTCTTTCGCATGGATCCCGGTTTGCGCCCGATAACCGTGGCGGGCAGTGTTGGTCGGATTTCCGGTCGGTCGGCGGAGGAGTTGATTGGAAATCCTGAGCTATGGATCAACTCGGCTCATCCCGATGACAGATCGGCGGTGCTGGAGTTTCTCCAGACAATTGTGAATGAGAGGCGCCCGGGGTCGTTGGAAGTTCGGGCTATCAAGCCCGACGGAGAGATAGTTTGGGTCCGGGCGCACGTTACGCCTCGCTTCGACGAACAGGGCAAGCTGGCCTGCTACGAGGGCGTCTATCTCGATATCACCGAGCTCGTCGAGGCCCACCGGCACAAAGAACGCCATGCGACTAGAGTAGCCGCGCTAGCACAGATAGCACGGGAGAGCGCAAGCTCGCTGGACCTGCGGACGGTCATAGAAGTGGCGGTTCAGAATACAGCCAAGGCCCTAAGGTGCATCTGCGGTATTGCCGGCATAGACCCCGCGACGAAGCGCCCCCATATCGAATCCATGGCAATCGACGAGAGCATTCTCAATCAGACCGCCCAGGAGGTCGTAGCCCAGATCAACGGCGCGCTCTTGGAGATAACCCGTCTGGAGTCCCTGCAAGACCTAATGCAGATATTTCCAGAGGAAGTCGCCTCGCGGGCACGGGAATTGGCCGGACCGATCATGACCGCCTTGCTCTACACGGAGGGCGTTCCCTGGGGTCTGATGGCGTGCGCGCGCTGCCAGGGCGGCGACAAGTTTGACGATGTCGATTCCTGGTTCCTCACCGAAGTCGCCGCCGACCTCTCTAATGCTCTGACCAATGCCGGGCTCTATCGCCGGCAGGCGCGCATCGCCGAGACTCTGCAACGAAGCCTCGTGCCCGTGGTCGAGGAGGCGCCGGACCTGGACATAGCCACCTGCTACCTGCCGGCTGTTGGCGAGGCGGAGATCGGCGGCGATTTCTTCGACATTATCGATTTTGGCGACGGCAGGGTGGGGGTTGTCGTCGGCGATGTCTCCGGCAAAGGAATGGAGGCGGCCATCCATACAGCCGAATGCAAGTATATGCTCCGGGCGTTTGCCTCATTGAACCCCGAACCCGATTCGGTGGTCAGGCTGCTGAACAAAGCCCTGAGGACCTACATCGGCGAGTTTACTTTCGTGACCCTTTTCTACGGTATTATAGACACTCGCCGCCACACGATGACTTATGTCAACGCCGGTCACGAGTTCCCACTGATTCTCTGCACAAACCACCGCGAAGTCTGGGAACTGGAGGTATCGGGCCCGGCGTTGGGCATCGTCGGGGACTGGGATTACCAGCTATCGTCGTCGCTCCTCGAACCCGACGATTTCCTGATGTGCTACACGGACGGTGTCACCGACGTGCCCAGCAATGGAGAGCGGTTTGGTCACGACAGGCTGGTCGAGACCGTCGCGCGCGCCTATCCCGAGGAGCCGGGGCACTTGCTGGACCACGTGATCCGCGCGGTGCGGGAGTTCGGCCAGGGCAAACAGCCCGATGACCAGGTGGTTTTGGTCGCAAGACCGAAGGTGTGAGACGCGTCAAACCGCGACCTTGACGACCACCTTCACGATGCGTCCTTCACCGCACAGGGGCGCGTGAGCGTCCTCTGGGAAGAAGACGGCGAATGTCCCGGGTGGAGCGGGGAGCCACGTTTCGGGCCGGTCGGCAAAGAAGCCAACGTCGTCGGCTGTATTGAAAGGCCCGGATTCGCGGTTACAGGCGCCCAGAGACTTCCAGCCGTAAAGCTCGATGCCTCGCACGGTGAACTGGATGTCTATGAATCGCCTGTGCGCTTCCAGCCGAGCCTCCTGAGGGCCGTGGCCGTTGGACTGCGACACGAGGGCGTACACGCGATCGCCGGTGATCGCGTATCTGCCGGGCTCCGGCGGCTTTGCGTGAGCTTTGACGATGTATTCCAGCGCCTCGCGAAATCCCGGGTGGACGCCGGCGTAACGCATTGCGTTCTCTATTCGGTCGATGATCATTCTTTGGTCCCCTCGTCCGGGGCTAGTTCCAGCGACACCGAGTTCATGCAATATCGTGTCCCGCCGGGGCCTGGGCCGTCGGGGAATACATGCCCGAGGTGGCCGCCGCACTTGCCGCAGAGGACCTCCGTGCGCACACGCCCGAAGCTGGTGTCTATCTCGGTGTCCACACTGCCCGGCTCGATCGGCTGTGTAAAGCTCGGCCAGCCGCAGCCGGCGTCGTATTTGGTCTCCGATCTGAACAGCGGTTGCCCGCAGGCGGCGCATTTATAGATGCCGTCTTCGGTCGTGTCCCAGTATTCGCCCGTGAACGGCGCCTCGGTGCCTTTCTCGCGCAGCACTTCGTATTGCTCGGGGGTGAGTTCCTTGCGCCATTCCTCTTCGGTCTTATTATTCTTCTCTGCCATTTTCAGCCTCCCGCGAATGACTTATGCTGATGCTTAGAGCACATATTCATACGGTGTCTACCCATATCCCATTAACATCCCAACCAGCCATGCCGCGGTCATCAAGATCAGCACTATGGTCAGCCCCCACACGGCGAAGTTGTAGAACTTCGAGTTGGTGTGCTCGCCCATAACGTCCTTGCGGTTGATGAGCTGCAGCATGAATATGAGAATGACCGGCAGCAGCATGCCGTTGACCGCCTGGGCCCTGATCATGACGTTGACCAGATCCTTGCCGACGAGCAGCACCACGACTGTGCCGAACAGGATGCAGAACGTGTAAATGCTGTAGAATATGGGGGCTTCGCTGAACTTGCGCGAGACCCCGATTTCCCAGCCGAATGCCTCGCTGTAGGTATATGCGGTGGACAGCGGCAGCACGGCGGCGGCCAACAGAGACGCGTTGAACAGCCCGATTGCGAAGAGCTTTTCGGCGAAGCCGTGCGCGACCGGCCTCAATGCGTCGGCGGCCTGCACGGCGTCGGTGATCCTCACTCCGTGGGGCGCGCGCCAGATAAGCGCTCCGGCGGTTACAATGACGAAGACGGTTACAACATCGGTCAGGATGGAGCCGACGATGACATCCCACTTGGTGAGCGTGTAGTCTTCCACGCGCAGGCCCTTGTCGACAACCGTGGCCTGCAGGAAGAATTGCATCCAGGGCGCGATCGTGGTCCCGATGACAGCAATCGCCAGGAACATAAACTTCGGGTCGGCGTGCAGCGTGGGCACAAAGGTGTCGTGGACGACCTGCAGCCACTTCACATCCGGCGCGATGAGGCCGGAAATAATGTAAGTGACGTACACGAGCGATAGGGCCAGGAATACCCGCTCGACTATCTTAAACGAGCCCTTGACCACGAGGAACCATAGGCCGACAGCGGCGATGGGGACGGTTATGAACGGCGGCAGGCCGAGTATGTTGAGACTCGCGGCGATTCCCGCGAACTCAGCCACGGTAGTAGCGAGGTTGGCGATCAGCAGGGCGCCCAGCGCGAACATTGTCCACTTGACGCCGTAGTTCTCGCGGATAAGCTCCCCGAGGCCCTTCTGCGTGACCACGCCCATACGCGAGGACATTTCCTGGATCATCACCAGGGCAAACGTGATGAGGACTATCACCCACAGGAGGTCGTAGCGGTATTGAGCGCCGGCCTGGGTGTACGTTATTATCCCGCCCGCGTCGTTGTCCGCCGCGGCGGTTATGATTCCCGGCCCAATAATGGCCAGCGCGAATAACAGCCGTTTCCGGCGAAATCGCTTCATACCGCATACCTCCTTTCGGTGCTATTTGTCCAGCGTTGAGCGACACGTCCAAGAACGATTTCTGAGAGAATTCAGTCTTCTGCGGACCCACCTCCGCTAGTGCTGAGTAGATCGCAGATCGTATCGAAGCACGGGCTACGAAGACGACCGCCCTTCGATACGTCGCGCCGCTCCTACTCAGGGCTAGCGGAACGATCCCGCAGAGTTGAACTCTCTCCGATGTCCGGCGCTCTTTCACGGATCGAACTACCCCGCGCGCCCCGAGAGGTATCGCCTCACGGGGCTGCGCGTCGGGATAGTCTTCTATCCCGACGCCGGGTTCGTCGCTTCTCGCTCTACGTTTGGGGATGTCCACTTGTTCGATTAGCTCCATATCTTGGGAAGCCGCCTGCGGCGGTCCTCGGGGATGATCTCCTCCAGGGCGTCGTCCACGGTCACTATTCCCTGCAGCCTGTTTTCTTCGTCCACAACGGGAAGCGCGAGCAGGTTGTAATCGCTGAGAGTGTAGGCGACGTCCTCGATGCTCGCGTCCAGATGCACATGGATAACGCGCGGTTCCATGACCTCCTCAATGGGGGTCGATGGCTTCGCGATGATAAGGTCTCTTAGAGACAGCACTCCGACCAGGTGCTCGGAAGAATCGACAACATACAGATAGTATATGGTCTCGGCGCTGGGTTCGAGTTCACGAATTCGTTCTATGGCTGCCTGGGCGGTCAGGTCCCTCGACAGGGCGACATATTCCGTGGTCATCAGCCCGCCCGCCGTGTTGTCTTCGTATTCCAGAAGCTCTTTGACGTCCTCGGCTTCCTCGGGTTCCATTTCCTCGAGTATATCCTCGCGCCTGTCCGCGCTGATGTCACCGAGCACGTCCGCGGCCTCGTCGGGCTCCATTTCTTCGAGAATGTCAGCCGCGCGCTCGTCCTCGAGGTTCTCGACGATGGACGCCTGGACTTCCGCGTCCATCTCGGTCAGTACGTCCGCGGCGGTTTCGACATCGAGGGTCTCCATAAGGTCCGCCCGCTGGTCCGGGTCCAGCTCATTGAGAATCCGCGCGATATCCGAAGGGTGCAGCGCGCTTAGCCTTTCCGCCGAGACTCTCAGCTTAAGCCGTCCAACGCCGCGCTCGAAAGCCTCGACGTCGTGCCACGCTATCACCTGCGAGTTCGGCTTGAACTTGATGATCTTGGCGATTTTGTCCGCGACGTGCATCAGGCCCATGCGCCTGAGCAAACCCCGCATGCCCACATCGACCCCCACCAGGTATAACCTGCCGCCGGATGGCTCGATACGGACATCGTTTACGCGCACCACGCGATAGTCGTGCACATCGACGATCTGCTTGTCCATCACATTCGTGCGCAGAAGCAGGTCCTCGTCCGTGAAGCCATAGTCCCCGGCCTGATCGATCGGCACGGCCAGCGAGAAGCGCTCCGTGTCCTCATCGTAGCTGAAGCATTCCCAGGCGATATTGCGCACGGCCCGACGTCCCGTCCTGACCACGACAGCCGATATGACGGGCAAATGTGGGGCGGGGGATGCGACCAGGTCTTCCAACCTGCCCAGCGCCGCGCCGTCCGGGTCCTTTATGAGTTGTCCGAGCACGAAAGACAGATACACTGTGGTTCTCTCAAAACAAAAAAGCCTCCCGTATCACAGAGAGCCTTAAACCTATATTACTTTACTCCGTTGCGGCGATCTTGTCAACGCGAATAAGAGTTCACGGTTCGTGAGTACCACGTCATGCTGAACTTGATTCAGCACCCAGGCTACGAAGGGTGGACCCTGAAACGAGTTCAGGGTGACGGGTAGCCAGGGCGTCGTGCTCAGCAAGAGTGAACTGTTACCGAAAAATCCGCCCGTACAAGGGAAACGGCGTCGGAGTCAGCCATCTCCGGCGCCGTCACTGTGGAGGAGCCTTACCTGGTTCAGCCTCGGTCTTCGGAACGCACCGATCGCCTTGCTTTCACGCAGTCCACCGGGCGCAGCCGGCACCCGAACGGACCACCAGGGAGTTTCGGCAACCAGACGACCATAGCATTGCTGCCTTAGGCTCTTGGCTTTGCGTCCCCGCCTTTCGGCGGGTTTGCCAGTATCGGTCTCCTCTGAACGTGTTCATTCATGTCTTGCCACGTGGTGGGGCTGCGGCGCGCTGTGTGGAATACCGGTTTGAAGGGATGGTGGAAGGCTGAAAGCAGAAAGCGGAAAGCCCGGAAGGGAACCGATAGTCCGGCACCCGATAGCCCGATAGTCCAGCACACCGATAGTCCGGCACATCCATGTGCCGGACCTCCCTTCCCGCGCATCCATGCGCCATCCCGATAG
>Ga0209777_10010124_pt1 | contig 10027 bp, 10 predicted proteins | sample FrelakmetHBP12HB_FD_187147 | JGI IMG/M metagenome (GOLD analysis project Ga0209777, IMG submission 187147) | Freshwater lake sediment microbial communities from the University of Notre Dame, USA, for methane emissions studies -HBP12 HB (SPAdes)... | ecosystem: Environmental > Aquatic >...
CTGCCGAATCCCTCTCCGCCTATCAGACTATTCTGCCGTATCGCGATGGTGTCCTGCTACAGACCAGCCGCAGAATTTATTATCTGACCGGCGGCCGCAAATACCACGTGCCCGATTTGCAGGAATTGCAGCAATACCGGCACAAAAAAGTTTATTACGTCAGCGCCGAGATTGCCGCTTTATACCAAGATGTAAAATGAAATGAATAAGTCAGCAGTAGCTTAACCTGGAATAATTTGTTATTATTTTGATATCAATGCCATGGCCACTAATTGCCCCAAACTCCGACAGCTTATCTCTGATATCCGGCCTCTTCAATCACAATTAGATTCGGGCCTTTTAACTTTGCCTGATAACCTTAAGGAAGGCAGGCAATCAATGAATGAGCTTTGGCAGATCAAGGAGCGGTTTGAAGCCAAAGTAGCAGAGTTCAAATCAGAAACAGACCCTTATAAAGATTGGCAGACCTATGAAAACGGCCAGAAGATTCTGCATTATGTGGAAGAATATGCCTTTTGGCATCCTTATCCCTATGGCGGCATAGTCATTGAAAAATGTATTAATAATACATATTTTGGAGAAAAAGATGAAATAATTCAACAGCTCCTCCTCAACGGCCAGCAAGAGCTTCAGGAAGGAGATCCAATGAGGTTTGAGCAGAGTCTTCGTCCCCGGGAGGGATACGTTATTGAAAGAATTACTAAAAAAGACGGTAAACCACTTAAACAGCTCCTGCTTAACGGCAAGAAGGTGCTTTATGAAGGAGAGTTTGATGATTGGTTTCCCCATCCCCAAGGCGTGATTATCAGAAAGGGCAATCAATTTCTGCTTAATGGCAAGGATTTGCTTTATGACGGAAGTTTTAAAGATTGGTGTCCTTATCCTCACGGCGTGATTATTCATAAAGACAATGATTGGTATTTTTATAATCAAGCGCGAGAAAAGAAAAAATAAAAATTATTTCGGAACATGATTGTCCTGATGTTGATTGGGCTTCCTTAACTGGAAGCTTTTTTATTAATGCCGGTATGTTCATTATCGGCGGATTATGTTATAATAAAACAGCTATTGAATTCATCTATGGCGGATTTTAGCATTATTAATGGACTGCATCTGGGGCCGGATGAGCATCTCGCCGTTGGCGTGAGAAAGTCGCTGCTGGCCTGGTTTTGGCCGATCAGCCTGGCCATAATTTTTTTGTTGCTGCCTTTTTTTCTGATTTTTCCGCTGTTTAATTTCGGCCTGAACGGCATAATTGTTTTTTCTCTAATGCTGATATTTTCCCTATTCCTGTTTTTAAGGATTTATCTGTCTTATCATCACACCTGGCTGGCCCTGACTGATCGGCGGCTGATCGACTGCGATCGCCGGGGATTTTTCGGCCGGGAAATTTCCGAGGCCGGCTATCCTAATTTGGCGGATGTCTATTGCCGCCGGAGCCGCGGACTGCGGGGATTGCTGGGACTGGGCGATATTTTTATCAGCTTCAAGGGCAATGACCGGATTGAATGGCGCTTGGCCGGAGTCAAGAATTTCCAAAAGACGGCCACCGTCATTTTATTGCAGCAGGAGAATTATCTGCAGAATAAATTGGAAGAACGCAATCTGGAAGCCGAATACCTGCTGGATAAAATCCGCAAGCGGCTCGGGCCGGAAAAATTCGAGCGATTGATTGCCGACTAGGCGCTTAATGTGCTATAATATCTTATGTTCAGAATCAAAACGATCAAAAAAAATATCCGGCCGTGGCATATCATGCTCGCTATCGGCGTCGCGGCGCTCGCGCTGATTTTATTCGGCCTGATCAATGAAGTCATCAACCATTATAATATCAGCCAGCGGATCAGCGATTTAGAGCAGCAGGCCAATCAGCTGCAGCGGGAGAACAGCCAGCTGGATAACCTGATAAATACCTGGGAAAACAGCGGACAGCTGGAAAAGGTGGCCCGCTTGAAGCTCGGCCTGGAAAAACCGGGAGAAAAGGCGGTGCTCATCGTCCGGCAGCCGTCGGCGACGGAGCCGGGCAATAGCGGCAATGATGTCTATATCAAGCCGGATCAGGAAGTAGTGGGCAAGGTGATTCTTAGCGACAGTTTAAATAATAATAAGACTGCCAACCCGATCAAATGGTGGCGGTATTTTTTCCATTAAATCTATGGCACCAAAAAATAGTTCTTTGGCCGCGGCAGGAGAGCCGGCCGAAAAAGAAGTCGCCAAGCCTAAAGCCAAAGTTTCTAAGAAAAAAATAGCGGCTGTGAAGAAAAAGCCGGTAGCCGCGCCCAGGGTTCGCCGCGTTAAAAAAATTCCGTTGGCCGCGCCCGCGGCCATAACTAATGATCAGCATCAGGCTGAACCGGCTCCCAATGTAAAAAGACGAAAGATCGATAATCTTTTCGGCATCATCAGCTTCATAGTCATACTGATCGTTTTGGCCTTGATCGTTGATGTTTTCGGCCTGTACCGGTGGCAATGGCAGGACAGCTTCAGCCGCGGCGTGGCCCGTGTTTTTTGCCTGCCGGCGGGAACGGTCAACGGACAGAATATCAAGCTGGCTGATTATCTGGATGATTTGCGGCTATTGGCCACCGCGGCCAAGAACAACCGCGAGGGGCTGACAACTGATTATGGCAATAATGGCTATAATAGCAATATTTTTTTGCGGCTGGCCGCCAATCTGCTGGTGCGGCAGAAATTAAAGCAATATAATTCGGTTGTCAGCGACCAAGCCGTGCGGCAGCAGCTCAACGACATTATCAGTCAAATCGGCGGCCAGGCGGAAGCGGCCAAAACCATCAAGAGTTTATATGATTTGAATATCAAGGAATTCGCGGACAAGGTGCTCGCTCCGCTGATGGCCCGGGACGCTCTGCAGGGCCTGATCGCGCAGGATGAGAATCTGGACATTAACAAAAAGGCCAAGGCTAAAGCCGAGGAAGTGCTCCGTCTGGCGCAGCAGCCGGGCGTGGATTTCGGAGAACTGGCCAAGCAATTCACCGAAGATGAGACCGGCATCAATACCGGCGGGGAATTGGGCTGGGTGGCTCTCAAGGAGATTAATCCGGCTTGGGGACAGGGGATTTTTGCCACGCCGGCCAATACGGTCTATAGCCAACTCATCAAGAATCGCGTCGGCTATCATATCGTCAAGGTTGAAGGCAAGGCCGCCAACGCGACTACCAGTGAGCAGAGCGTCCAATTAAGGCAGATTGTCATTAATGTCAATGTTGACGAGTATATCAAAGAATTGTTGGATCAGGCGAAAATAAAAAAGTTCGTCCAGTAGCCAATTACAAAAGCCCACAGTCGGACTCGAACCGACAACCTACGGTTTACGATACCGTTGCTCTACCAATTGAGCTATGTGGGCGCAAATGAGCGGGATACCGGAATCGAACCGGCGTGTCATCCTTGGGAAGGACGTGTACTGCCACTATACTAATCCCGCAGCTGTAACAATAAATGAATTTTATCCCAAATTATGATAAAAATCAACCCGTTATTTTTTCTCTTGTTTTTACTGGCGCCGGTCTGCCTGATTAAGCCGGCATACGCTCAAGACGAATCATTCACCTATATCCGCGCGGCTGACGTAACAGCGGGAGATTATCAGCTGTCAGCGCCTGATAATCAGGTAACGCTGAAGATTTTCCAGCAGGCGACATCCGGCCCGCAGAATTTTAAATTCATGTCGTTCTTGAAAGCGCCGCAAATTGGCGGCTCTTATACCTATGACCAAGGGATCCAGCCGGGCAGCGATCTCTATTACATTAATTTCCCCCATTATCAGAGCGGCAATTTCAGCCGGCCGCCGCAAATCAGCCTGAAGCTGACGCCGGGAAGCGCCATCAGAGGCATCTATTATTACGATTGGGGCGCTTTGCAGTTCCAAAAGCTGACTACGACCATTGATGTCTCCTCCAGCCTGATCAGTTTTGACTGGCCGGATCAGACGGAATTGATGTTTGCCCTGTTCCGCGATCCGGAGCTGGCCGGGCAGGCCTCCTGGTATACCCATCCCAAGTATCGGAAAGATCTGATCGCCGCCAGCGTGGATTTTCCTTTTAACACCAAGTTGCGCGTCATCAATGTCAGCAATAACAAGGAAGTAATCGTTACGGTCAAAGACTACGGGCCGGATAGAAATATTCATCCCGACCGCGTCATTGATCTGTCCAAGCCGGCTTTCAAAGCGCTGGCTCCGCTCGCTGCCGGCGTAATCAACGTCAAGGTGGTCAAAGTCGAATAAGCCGAAATAACTGGCAAAATCCTTGATTTTTTAAATTGTTTTAAATCTTGAACTTTGAATCTTGAACTTTGAACTTATATTTTTTATGATCCATCTTATCAATGTCACCAAAAAATATCCGCCCGACGTTTACGCGCTCAAAAATATTAATCTGCATATCGATCCGGGAGAATTCGTCTCCATCGTCGGTCAATCCGGATCGGGCAAGACCACCATCGTCAGGCTGCTCATCGCCGAAGTGCGCCCGACCGCCGGGAAAATAGTCATTGGCGGCTGGGATATCACGAAAATCAGGCATCGGCAAATTCCTCTGCTGCGGCGGCAGATCGGCGTGGTTTTTCAGGATTTCAAATTATTGCAGAAAAAGACGGTTTTTGAAAACGTGGCTTTCGCCCTGCAGGCTTCGGGCGTGCCCCGCGGCCGCATCAAAGCCATCGTGCCCCAGGTGCTGCGGATCGTGGATTTGCAGGATAAGGCCGATCGCTATCCGCAGGAGCTGTCCGGCGGCGAGAAGCAGCGGGTGGCGATCGCCCGCGCCCTGATCCACCGTCCCAAAGTGCTGCTGGCCGATGAGCCCACCGGCAATCTGGATGCTTTAAGCGGCAAAGACATCATTGAATTACTTTTGAAAATAAATGAATTCGGCACTACCGTCGTTTTGGTAACGCATAATAAGGACATCGTCAACTCCCTGAAGCGCCGGGTAATCACTTTGGAACACGGAGTAATCAGCCAAGATCATAAAGTGGGGAAGTATTTGATCTGATATTAATAATTAACAGCTAATTTTTCATTATGTTTTTTCTGGCATTAAATCGCAGCATCTTTTTCGCCCTCCAATCATTCTGGCGCAATATCTGGCTGTCACTAGCGACTATTTTCATTATCTGCCTGGCTTTGATTTCCATTAATTTTCTAATCATCATCAACGGCATTACGTCTTCGGCCGTGGCCGCCGTCAAAGACCGGATTGATGTCTCCGTTTATATCAATCCGGCAGTCCATGAAGCAAAAATCGAAGACCTGAAATCCCATCTGGAGTCCTTGCCCCAGGTCAAAAGCGTGGTTTACAAATCGCCGCAGGACAATCTCGATGAATTCACGGCCCGGCATCAAAGCGACGCCAGCATCCAGGAAACCTTGAAAGAATTGCAAGGCAATCCTCTGGGCGCCACTTTGATCGTCAAAGCCAAGAATCTTACGGATTATCCGGAGATCCTCAAAGCCATTGACGATCCCGCGTACAATGACCTGATCGAGGAAAAGAATTACAATGACAACCAGGCGGTGATCGACAAGATTAATTTGATTGCCGATAATGTCAAGAAAGGCGGACTGATTGTCAGCGTGATCTTCGTGATCATCTCGGCGCTGATTATTTTTAATACCGTGCGCATCGCTATTTTTACCAGGCAGAATGAGATCAGCATCATGAAGCTGGTCGGCGCCAGCAACTGGTTTATCCGCGTACCTTTTATTTTTGAAAGCATTTTCGCCGGCATCATCGCCTGTCTGATCGTGGTGGCGATCATGTATCCGCTCTTGGCCTTTATCCAGCCGCGGCTGTCTAATTTTTTCGGCGGGGCGCAGTTCGATATTATCGGCTATTTCAATGTCAATTGGCTGCTGTTTTTCGGCGGCCAGCTGATCGGCATCATCCTCCTCAATATCATCAGCAGTATTTTTGCCATTGGCAAGTATTTGAACGTCTGATATGGTTTGATTCATTGTTAGGGGAAGCTCCGAAGAAATTCGGAGTTTTTTGATTGGAATGAAATAGGAAATAGGAAATAGGAAATATAATCCATAGCTAATGAAATTTTATTTCCTATTTCCTATTTCCTATTTCAGATGTTTACTGATAACTGATTCCTGATAATTAATATTCAATATTTAATATTTAATATTTTAATATTAGCATTATTTAGCAGATTAGCATTATTATTTGATAATAAAAAATTCCCAACCGAAATAGTTGGGAATGGAGAATGCTGCTGCTTAAACTAACTTTGAAAAAAGAGCAGATTTTAACTACGCTTGGTAGTGGATATATCCAAAATGGTCTCAATATAACCTTCACATTCTTCGCAGCTTTGAGTATCGTTGCAAGCGCAACGCTTAAAAAAATTATCGCCGATATTAAGCCGGGCACCGACTTGGCAATGTGCTAACATCCATTCAGGCTGGCTCTTTTCTTTGCAGGAAGCCAGGCTTTTTTGGATTAATACGCAAACGATTTCGGTCTCTTCCGGCGGGCAATCCAGAGGCAGACCTTTCCAATCGACAATCACCGGCTGTTTTTCCATTGATATTACCTCCCGGTTGTAATAGACGAGTATATTTTAATCCCGTTATGATAAAAAGTCAATCTTAATCAGGTAAAGCATACAAATGAAGGCGACTCCCCCGATGGCGGGGTCGCCTTCATTTAGAGCCATTTTTTCCTTTTGAAAAACAGCAGCATGCAGAGCCACAAGACCGCCATGATGCCGATTACCATCCAGAAACCGTAAGCATTGTCAAGGAAAGGCATGGACCGGTCAATCCGCATGCTGAAAATTCCGGCGATCAGCGTTAAGGGAAAAATCAGCACGGAAATCATGGTCAGCGTCCGCATGATATCGTTCAATTTGAAGGAAATAAGCGATGAATTGGTGTTTTCCAGGGCTTCGATCATTTCTTTCTGGCCGTTGAGGATATCCCAGATATTTTTGGTATGGTCGATGAGATCATTGTAATAAACTTTCATTTTCGCCCCGCTCAAGTAGGCGGCTTTGGCTTTGCCCAGTTTCTGGATGACATCCTTGTGCGCTTCCATGATTTTGCGCACATTGAGGATGTTGCGCTTGATGAGCAGAATTTCATGCACCATGGCCCGTTCCTCGCCGGCAAAAATGCTTTTTTCTATATTGCGGATGTCCAGGCTCATGTGATCCAGCAGGGGATAGCAGTAATCCTGCAGCCGCACGATCATTTCATAGAGGAGCATCATTTTCTCGTCGCCCACCAGATACTGCTCCATATAGAATTTGTCCTCTTGGCAGGCTTCGAAAAATGCTTTCAGCGGCGGCAGCTTGTTGCGGTGGCAAGTAATAACGAAGGTCGGCCCGATAAAAAAGTTGATCTCTTCGGCATCCGCCGTCCGCGTTTGGTCATGGTAAACAGGAAATTGCAGGATCAGGAAGCAATAGTTATTGCGCATATAGAATTTCGGCCTTTGCGATTCGTTCTTGGCAAAAGAATCTTTGAGGTCCAGCTCGTTGAATTTGAATTTCTGGCGCAAATAATCAATTTCTTCCTTTTGCGGATTGACAATATTGATCCAGTTGAAATTGGCTTTGGAAGAGTTTAAATTGGAAATGTTTTTGGATGCCATAAAAAATTAGTCAAAAGTCTATAAAGTCCGTAAAGTCCATAAAGCCGGATGATTTATCCCCCTTGATATCATTATAGCATAGACAAATTATTTATGGTATAATATAAATGTTGAAAAATAATAATTTTTTTCCGATTAAACTTCTGATTTCCCAGATTTTTTACTTAATAATTCATATTTTTATGCCAGAGGATAAAGAACTAAAAATCAAGCGTGAGCAGGCGGAAGCGGGCAAATCAGGCGAGGCGTGGAGGCCGGCCAAGATTGAAATTCCCCGCGGACCGGAAATAGCTCCGGCGGAGCGGGAAGGAGCGGGAGCGGAAGCCGGGGGAGTCAGCGAGCAGGCCGAAGCCGCCGCCAGGGGAGAGGCAACCATTCCATCGCCGGCAGCCGCGCCGGCACTGGCGCCGCAGGATCAGGAAAATTACAAGAAATTGGAAGCGATTCTCGAGGCCGATCTGGCTGATCTTTATAATTCCATGGATCCCAATGATCAGATGAAATTCAAAATCAAGGGCGAGGAGACTGCCCGCAATATCTTCCAGCTGATCTATTACCAATCCAAGATCAAAGTCAGCAAGCTGGTCAGCCTGATCAGGAGCTGGCTGGTTCTCATTCCCGGGATCAATAAATTTTTTCTGGAGCAGGAGACCAAGATCAAGACCGATAAGATTTTGGAACTGGTGGACAAGAATAAAAAAATCATCTAATACCCGGCAATTTTCATGCCTTTTAATCTGCAGACAAATTATTTGGATCTGATTAGCGGCGCGATTCCGGCTGATGCGATCTATTGGGCCAGCGCCGTCATCATCTTGGCGATATTGATTATTGCCGGCTTATTCATTTTGCGGGCGATTTTCCGATCGCGCAAGATTTATCCGGCGATTTTCCAGAAAAAGATCTTCCGGCTGACCGTGCCCCAGCGGCTTTCGGAAAAAGAAGGGGAGAAAAAGCCGGTCCAGGATGTTATTTCCGAGCTGGAGACCCTCTATGCCAGTCTGGGCGGCTTGAGGCCGGACAAAGGCTTCAAAGCCTGGCTGTTCGGCCGCTATGACAGCTGGTCTTTTGAAATCGTGATGGAAACCGACGGCTTGATTACTTTTTACATGGCCATTCCCCGCTATCTGGAGGACTTCGTCAAACAGCAGATTTTGTCCAAGCATCCCCATTGCCAGATTGAAGAAGTGCCGGATTACAATATTTTCAGTCCGCAGGGCTTCGCGGCCGTGGGCTTCCTCAAACTGGCCAAGCACCATATGCTGCCGATCCTGACTTACAAGCAGACTAATGTCGATCCGCTGGTTACAATGCTCAACGTTTTGTCCAAGTTCGAGCCGGGCCAGACGGCCGCCATCCAATTCGTGCTCCGGTCAGCGCGGCCCGAGTGGCGCAAGCTGGGCGTCAAAGTCGCCACCGAGATGCAGCAAGGCAAGAATCTCAAGCAAGCCATGGCCAGCACGACCTCGAGTAAAGTCTTCAAAACTTTAGGATCGCCGTCTGATTGGTTCTTGAGCGGCAAGAAAGGCGAGTCCCAGCCCAAAGAAGCCTACCGGCTGTCTCCCCTCGAGGAGCAGATGGTCAAAGCCATCGAGGAAAAGGCCTCCAAGGCCGGCCTGGATGTCAATATTCGCCTCGTATCATTCGCGCCTTTGGAGAGCCAGGCCAAGGACAATCTCCGCCGTCTGGTGGATTCCTATTCACAGTACTCTTCCTATCAATACGCCAACGGCTTCAAGGGCGTGATCAAAGGCAATGGCCGGCAATTAATTCATGATTTCATTTACCGCAATTTCGACGAGAAAAAGAGAATGGTGCTCAATGCCGAAGAGCTGACCTCACTCTGGCATCTGCCTCTGCCCAACACCGAAGTGCCCCACATCCGCTGGCTCCTGGCCAAGAAACTGCCGCCGCCCATCAATATGCCGACGACCGGGCCGATCCTGGGCGAAAACGTTTACCGAGGGCAAAAGACTTTGGTGCGCATCAAGGATGAGGACCGCCGCCGCCATATGTATGTCATCGGTATGACCGGCACCGGCAAATCCACCACCATGGGCACCATGGCCGTGCAGGACATCCGCGACGGCAAAGGCGTCTGCATCGTGGATCCGCACGGCAATCTGATCGAGGAAGTGCTGCCCTGCATACCCAAAGAGCGTTTTGAAGACGTGATCATTTTTGACCCCTCGGATCTGGAGCGGCCCATCGGGCTCAACATGCTGGAAGCCAAGAGCAGCTATGAAATGGATATGGCCGCGCAGGAAATGATCAATATTTTCTACAAGCTGCTGCCCGATCCGGCCATGGCCGGGCCCATGTTTGAGCATTATATGAGGAACGCCCTGCTGGCGCTCATGGCCGATCAGGATGATCCGGGCACCTTGGTGGAGCTGGCTCGCGTC
>Ga0209777_10010125_pt1 | contig 10027 bp, 14 predicted proteins | sample FrelakmetHBP12HB_FD_187147 | JGI IMG/M metagenome (GOLD analysis project Ga0209777, IMG submission 187147) | Freshwater lake sediment microbial communities from the University of Notre Dame, USA, for methane emissions studies -HBP12 HB (SPAdes)... | ecosystem: Environmental > Aquatic >...
TACGTGTGCTGGCCGGAGGACGGACTCCTGGCGACGCGACCGGCCAACCTCACCGACGAGGAAGCCGCAGCCATTCCGTACGGTGGCCTGCTCGCGCTCAGCTACCTGCGCAAGGCCGATGTTCGGGGGAGGGACAACGGGTCCTCGTCTACGGGGCCTCGGGGGCGGTGGGCACGTCCGCCGTGCAGCTTGCGCGGCACTTCGGCGCCCAGGTTACGGGTGTCTGCAGCACTTCGACCGTGGACCTCGTGGCATCGCTCGGCGCGACCACGGTGATCGACTACACGCACGAGGATTTCACGGAGAAGGCGGAGCGCTACGACCTGATCCTCGACGCCGTGGGCAAGAGGAAGAGCGCTGCGGCTCTCCGGCGTTGCCGGCAGGTGCTTGCTCCCGGCGGAGCCTGCGTCTCGGTCGACGACGGGAAACCGAACCTTCGTCGCGAGGACCTGGTGCTGCTCGGCGAACTGGCCACGAAGGGTGAGATCAGGCCCGTGATTGACCGCACCTACGCCCTGGACGACATCGTCGACGCGCACAGGTACGTCGACAACGGGCACAAGCGCGGCAACGTGGTCATCACCGTGACGTAAGGCCGCGAACGGCCTTCCCATCGAACAAGCGCGTCAACCTGACGCGTTCAGGGTTCGCGCTCCATGTTCGTGGCGACATCATCGCAGAAGCCCCGAAGACGCCCGCGGCTGGACCGACGGCTTCATTCACAGGTGCCCTCAGTGCGGCTCCAGGCTCGGGACGACGAGGCGCCCTGATGCCCGCCCGGCGTAGATCAGCTGTTCTGTCGTGAGGCCGGACCGCGCACGCAGGTCGGCGAGGTGGCGTTTCAAGGTGCTCGGCCGGATGCCCACGAGCTCCCCTTTCTGCCGGCGGCGTCCTGGACGGATCCACCAGCAGCGACGAATGCTGCAAGCACGTCCGTCTGACGCTGGGTGGCGGGCCGGGTCAGGGAGCCGCGCAGATACCCGTCTCTCATGCGCTTCGCTCCGCCGGTGATCCACTCATCGCGGCCCTCGATCCGGATCTCGCAGGCTGCTAACGCGCGTCCGGCTCCCTCCGGGCGCGCCATGACAACCTGATCACGAGCCGTCGCCGAGGCGATGAGCAGCAGGTGGCCGTCGTGAGCCAGCGTCGCCGCGATCATGCGGTCGTCCCGGACTCGAACCTCGCGGAACAGGTTCTGGGCAATCTCGCGACGTTCCTCGCGTGTCGCCTTGGTCCAGAAATCGGCGAGGTCCGTGAGCAGCCGCGCCGCCTTCAGGGTGACTGCCTCGGAGTAGGTCGGAGATGGGTTCACAATCACGGCGAACGGATGAACGGTGACGGACCCACGGGGCACTCGGCTCTTGACGGCCGCTGCGCAGGCGTCTGAAAGTGATCGCGCCACGAAAGGCGCGTCTGCAACCGGAGACCCTGATGAAGCAACCGACCACGGACAGGCCGAGGTGGCCGTTCGGGTATCGAATCTTGCTGTGGCTCGTCGGGTCCATCGCGGTGATCATGGTCATCGTGGCGATCACGTTCGTGCTCAACGCGCCGCACTGATCGAGGTCTCTACTCGCGGCCGAGATTCGAATGCAGGTGATGAGATCGTGGTGGGCCAGAGTCCGTGGCATCGGCGCGTGTCGCCGATCATCTTTCTGCTGCTGGTCGCGGCCGGACTCATGATGGGATTCGTCGGCTTCTTCCTGCTGTCCGCCGTCGCCCACACGCTCGGTGGGTGACCACGCCGTCGAGTACGTCGACACCCGAGCAGGAAACACGAAGGCATCGAGTCGGACCTGGCGAGGCAGTCCAACGGAGGGACCGGTCATGACGGACGAGACACAGACGGCGTGGAAGTGCCCGAAGGACGGGACCGAGATGGCGCCGATGGGTCGGCGCTCTGGGGCGTGGCGCTGCCTGACGTGCAAGGGCATCTTCATGGACACCGAGGCCATGCGCCGGGGACGACCCCCGAAGTGGTCTCCGGTGCTGACGAGCGTGCTCATGAGCCTGTTGGCAACGGTCGTCGTCCGGCGGCTTCGGCGACGCCCGAACACGGAGTCTTCGTCCGCCTGAGGTCCATCGACGGCTCCGGCTCCGGTCCCGCCCGCCTGACCGATGGTGGCTCACGGGGCAACCACGATCCGCACCAAGCCGCCCCCCCCGGAGCGATAATCAGCCTGCACGCGGGAGGCTCTGACACGCGGTCCATTCCCACGGCCGCCGGGACCGCGCCGAGCTACTGGCGAGACCGACCCGCCATCTCTCATGGAGGCGAGGAAATGGCCGACAAGGTCGAGAACGACGTCTTCAAACTCAAGGGGATCGGGCCCAAGCACACCGAGATGCTGGAGAGCATCGGAGTGGACTCGATCAAGGAGCTGCGGCATCGCGTCCCAGAGCACCTCCTCGAGATGATCAAGACACGCCACGGCACCGTCCCCGGCATGGGCCTCAAGGAGGTCACGGACTGGATCGAGCAGGCCAAGGCGTGGAAGGAATAGCCGAGAGGCCACGCTGACGGCACGGCGGATCAAGAACGCAGGCGACTCCATCCAAGACGTGCCCGCTCACCAGCGGGCGGCTCCGCTGCCGCATCAGAGAGCCGGGGGCGCGAGAGCGATCCCGGCTCTCCCGAACCAAGGCGTTCATCGCGGGAGCCGAGGAGAACTCGCGGCGGCGGCTGGGGGGGCGGGCTGACACCCGAGGAGTTGGACCGCCGCTGACCTGACGTGATCTCAGCCATGGGGCGGGATTGCGCCACTTCCGCCTACTGCCCTCGGAGGCTCCACGGCTCCGGAGGCGTCCCGCCAAGGCCATTGCGACGGCGACAAGCAGGGAAGGTAGGACACGATGGGCATCCTCAGCTGGATCGTGCTCGGCGCTATCGCGGGGTTTCTCGCGAACATGGTCGTCGGCGGCCGCGAGGGGGTGATCGGCACGATCATCCTTGGCATCATCGGGGCGGTCGTCGGCGGGTACCTCGCCCAAGCGGTGCTCCACAAGGGCGACGTCACCGGGGTCAATATCGAGAGCATCGTGATCGCCGTGGTCGGGGCGATCATCGTCCTGTTCGTCTGGCGTGCCCTCACAAGGAGCAGAAACTCCTGATCGGGCGGGCACGCCGACTGGCCGACCGGGGCCACCTCGGGATGGATCGGGTGCTACACCCTCATCGTCGTGGGTGATCCGAAGCCGCACATCGCCCGAGGCGATCAGGCGCGCCTCGCCTACCAGAACCAGCGCCTCCGTGAAGCGGTCATCGCGAGAGCCGAGGAGTCGGGCGGCGAGCAGGCGGGCCATGAGATGGGAAGCGCCTCATGACGGCAAGATCGCCCGGAGGTCCCATTCCGCGCATTCTAGGTCGGCAGGCGCAGCACGAATCCCCGGTCGCCGCGCTGCTCCGCGAACCTCGGTCCCTGTTCTGCGCCGAGATAGCGAGACCCAGTCCCGACCCCCGGCTCCGCACCGGGCGCTCCGCTCTCGTCGGACGACGGGAGGCGCACCGGGTGACCGGGGGCCGTGACGTTGTATTCGGCGCTTCACGGCGCCCGCGGACGCTACGGCGGGGCCGGCAAGACCTATCTCCCCCTCGGTACCACGCCGCGACACGAAGCTGATGATGCCGACGACGTTGCGAGGGGTGGACTCTCCGTCCGGTTGGTAGGCCCGCTACCCGTACAGGCCGCACACGACGGGCCGTGCCCTGGGATGCGCGGCCGCGTGGCTCACCGTGGCCACGGCGATCCGCTGCGCAACGACCATCAGTTTGTTGTACGTGCCGTACGGTCCTTCCGAGGTCTGGAGCCAGACCTGCTGGCCTCTGAGCGACCAGAGATCCGGCAGCGTGTACTGGTGGCGCCGCACCCGGGTGACCTGGTACGTGTACAGGTGGTCGTCGCTTGTCCACACGTACACCTTCATACCGAGCAGACGGGTGCCGTTGTTGACCAGCGAGGCATCGAGCAGGGGGAGGAACATGCCGGTCCGGGCGTGTGCGTAGAGGAACGAGACACCGGCCTCGCCGGGCTGCGACAACCCCGGCAGGTACATCGCCACGTTGCACCAGGGAAACGCGTTGCCGCGCTGGAGGACGACCGGCAGGTCGATGCCCAGGCTCGGCACGGCCACCCGCGTCGCGACCGGGTACGTCAGCGGCGCACAATGCACGTCCGCGCCCGCCCTGATGCGCAGGGCAATGGCCCCGTCCTCCGCTTTGCGCCAGACGGGCGCCATGAGGGCTGATGTGAGAGAGGCGGTGGCGGTGGCGTTCCCGGCCGCATCGGTTGCCAGGTTGGGTAGTCGGAGCAGGAGCGCCGGCTTCGAACAGGCACCCTGGTAGACCGAAACGGCATACCTCGCGGACGGGCGGAGTCCCTGGAGCTGTGTCGAGAAGCTGCCGTTCCCCGCCCAGTCGCGGACCAGCAGGGCCGTTCCGCTGGCGGCTGCGTCGCCGGCGCTGACGCCAGAGATCGTCGCGGTCCACGTGCGCCGGATCGTCGCGGCGCTTGCGGTCGGAGGAGTCGCGGCAGCCAGGACGACAACGAGGGCCAACAGCAGGAGGACGCGCGATCGAACACCATTCACCGTGCGTGCCTCCTCGGTGCGGCTTGACGCGTCACGGACGAGGTCGTCCGTCTGGGTTGAATGTGCCACATCCGGCCGGTCCGTGAATAGGCCCTTGTCTTCCCTCCTGCGCTCGATGCCCCCCGGCTCCGCGCCGGGCGCTCCGCTCTCCTCGGAGGATGGGACGCGCACCGGGCGAACGGGGGCCGTCCATCTGCAATGAGCCTCTTCCACCCGGTAGGATAATGAGGGTTGACGGGAAGCTCTGACGCGCGGCCCACACCCTGGCCGCCGGGACCGCGCCGAGCCACTGGCGAGACCGACCCGCGCGTGGACGCATCCCAAAGGGAGGCTCCGATGCGGCGCAGCATTCGCCTTGCCGTAGGGGCAGGTCTTGCCCCATCACGTCTAGGACTCAAGGAGGTTCTCGCCATGGTGGCGGTCTTCGGACTGCTGGCCATGCTCCTCCCGGCCGTTGCCACGGCGATGGTCAACTACGCCACCGTGTCCAGTCACGTGTCGTTCTCTGTGAGAGCGAACGGCCCGGCCTACTGGGGCGCTAACTGCACGAAGCAGGAGACGATCAAGAGGTCGTCGTACGTCCTGCCGCAGGGCTACGGCGAGGTCATCGTGAAGGCGGGCTCCGGCCAGTACGCCAACACAGTGTTCCTCAACCCGACCGTCGGGCAGACGGTCTGGGCCGACACGAACGGCAACAACGTGTTCGATCCGCTCGGCCGGCCTGGCGACAAGGACATCGATCACGTCATCTTCTGCGGCCCGACGGCGACCGTCCAGACAGTGAAGATCGGCGTTGACCTGTCGCTCGCCGCAGGCGAGAACGTCGCTAACGTGTCGGCGCTTGACGGCATCCTGCTCGCGCTCGCCCAGCATCCGGTTCCGGGCTACGACGTCGAGCTGAACGTCAAGGATGACGTGGTCGATGGCGCGGTCGACCGGTCGCAGGGCGCCGCGAACACCACCGCGCTCGTCAATGACGCGTCGGTGTACGCGATGGTGGGACCTTTCGGTTCGGCGGTCGCCTTTGCCGAGATCCCGATCACCAACGCCGCGTCGCTGCTCCAATGTAGCCCGTCGAACACCGCTCCGGGCCTGACCAAGGAGTGGGGTGGGGTCGACCCGACGATCTACCGTCCCGCCCACCCGGACAAGATCGCGTACGTCCGCGTGGTGGCGCCGGACGACGTGCAGGGCCCGGCCGGCGCGGACATCGCGTACAACGTCGCGGGCGCGAAGACCGCCTGGGTGGTCGATGACACGAGCCCGTACGGCTCGGGCATCGCCGACGCGTTCACGGCCGCGTTTCAGAAGCTGGGCGGCACGGTCGTGCGGCGCGACAGCGTGGATCCGAGTGTCACCGACTACACGAGCCTGATCGCGCCGGCCATATCCCTGAACCCGCAGTACGTCTACTTCGGCGGCGTCACGACGACGGGCGGGGGGGAGCTCCGACGCCAGATGGTCGCCCCCGGCCTCGGCATCCCCTTCGGCGGCCCCGACGGGATCTGGGATGGCTCCGCGGCCACGGCGGGCTCCTTCCTCAACGTCGCCGGCCCTGAGGGTGACCCGAGTACGTACGCGACTACCACCGGAGCGAACGAGATGCTCCACGCACCGCAGTTCGTCCGCGATTATCACGCGATGTTCAGCACGGATCCGAGCTACTACAGCGCCTCGGCCTACGCCTGCACTCAGATCCTCCTCCAGGCGTTGCAGGCCGTCGGACCCGTCCGCGAGAAGGTCCGGGCGTACGTGACCAAACCGAACCACACGTACCAGACCGTCATCGGCGCTTTCGGGTTCGATCGGAACGGCGACACGACGCAGAAGCTCATGGGCGAGTTCACGTTCGACCCAGGCACGAACGACTGGAAGTTCTTCCGCGAGCGAGACTATGCCCGGACCAGCCAGGGGAAGCGCTAGGAGGGATCGCCGGCGGCCTGATCAGTGACCCGATCGAAGGTCACCAAATCGGTCGGGGTGGGGCCAGCTCCCATGAGGCGGGTTCTGGGGATCGTCGCAACACGCGGAGGGCATCGACGCGCGGCCCACACCCCGGCCGCCGGGACCGCGCCGAGCCACTGGCGAGTCCGACCCGCCCAAGGCGTCCCGGACCGCCGCGGATCCCTCTCATGAGACTCTCATGAACCGACGCGCATAGTCCGCCGAACCGAAGGGGGGCACGGGAGCCGTCGGGCTCCCAACAGCGCGGCGGCGTCCCAACACGGTCGCCTCGACCGGCGCGCAGGGCCAATGGCGAGTCCGACCCTTCCGGTGCCGGGCGCTTGACGCGCCCAGGAGGGTCGGAGGACCGGTCATGGCGATCTACAAGGGGATCTTGACGGCGCTGTCCGGAGGGACCGAGCAGCTTTCGACGGACCGGGCTGACAACGCTTTCGTCCGACATGAATTCATTCAGATCGGCAACCAGCGCATCAAGAGCGTCCGCGTCCTTACATACCACAACAAGCTACTTGAGTCTGTGATCGGGCAGGTAGTGACGCTCTCGGTCATCAAGGGCAGAGGCCAGTACATGGTCGCTGCGCTCCGACTTCCGGACGGCACCGTCGAGCGAGTCGACCGCAGCACAGTCTTGCTGCCGGCCCTGTATTTCGGGTTCCAACGGATTGCCGTCGCCGCATTCTTCGTCGTAGTCGGTCTCATCCTCGGTACGGTGACGAAGGCCCCACTGATCACCGTGGTGCTGGTAGCACTCGCACTCGTCCTCGTCGTGACATGGCTCCGTACATGGGCCGGGGTCATGGGCGCTCGGAGCGCCTCGATCTAGCCTGAGGCGCGCGGCCACTCCGCACATCTGGCTCGGCTCAGACCATGCCGCAGCCGGTCTGCCCGCCCCCCTTTCTGCCCGCCTGACAGATAGCGGTGCACCGGGGCACCATATTCCGCACCGAACCACTTCCCCTTGGCGCACAATCCGCCCACACGCGGAAGGCTTTGACGCGCGGTCCAAACCCGGCCGCCGGGACCGCGCCGAGCCACTGGCGAGACCGACCCGCGCATGGATGCGTCCCAAGGAGGGATCGCTATGCGCCGGTTCGTGGCGCTGGTTTCCGCTTGCGTGCTCGCCGCCTCGCTTGGCGCGTCGAGCGTCGTCGCCGGCGCGGCCGCGCCGGCTCCCTTCTTCGGCACCTGGACCTCCCTCGACGTTGTCGACGGCAGCACCCAGTACCTGTCCATCGACAACAGCGCCAAGCCGACGGTGACCTTGGTCGATGTCTATGCGACCTACTGCGCCCAAAGAGGCGCGCTCTCGACCCTCTTCGTGGGTTCGGGGGCAGGGAAGTTCAAGAGCAGCACGGAGCTGGACGTCACGATGCGCCGCGCCGCGTGCGGCTCGTTCAAGGTGCCACTCAACCTCTCCCCGGGCCTCAAGTACACGCTCCAGACCGATGGCACCCTGATCGATACCGACAGGAACACTTGGCGCCTATATCGATAGATCGCGTCGGTCCACGCAACCGGCAGGACTAGGTCCGTCGTAAGCGCCGCGAGCTGGCCTCGCAAATGCCCCCGGCTCCGCACCGGGCGCTCCGCTCTCTCCGGAGGATGGGACGCGCACCGGGCGACCGGGGGCCTTCTGCGTCCTGAGCGTCTAGCTGGCGCGCTGACCCCGTTGGGTCAACCTAACCGCACCAGAATGTGGATAACTCCCCGCCGCTGGGCCGTAGCATGAGGCTGCGACGGGCGCGAAGGCGTTCGTAACCCGGTGCGTCCCCGAGTTCAACGCCATCCCCGAGTCCAGAACCGAGCGCGGCATACATGAAACCCGCCGTTCTCAGCGACCGCAAGCGAGCCGTGGTGACCGAGGCGGAGAATCCGACCTACCACCGCAAAGGCTGGCACGAGCCGGGCGAGGCACCGACCGAGAGTTACTGTCTGCACTGCCGCCAGCGGGTGTCTTACCTCGTCTGGCGTAATGCGGACTGGCTCTGCGTGGTCTGCGCAGAGGCCAAGTAGCCGTTCCCCGAGAACGCCTCCCGGTCGGCTTAACAGCGCGGCCCCCGGGCCCGCACCGGACGCCCCGCTCTCTTCGGAGGACGAGAGGCGCGCCGGGCGACCGGGGGCCGTCCGCATACTGCGCGCCATAACACGGCATCCTATGCGGCCCTGGTGGGCGGGGGCTGGGCTTACTGTTCAGCCTCGACGAGACGACGGGGTGACGGAGTAGGCTGCGCCCATCCCGCTGAACAACGAAGGTCCGGATGGCTTCGACGTTCTGCCCTCACTGCGGCACGCCGCGAGTGGGCTTCTTCCGCTTCTGTCGGAGCTGTGGATTCGACTTCGACACCATCCCGGCGACCCATGCTTCGGTCCCGCCGAGAATCAGCCAGCCCGCGCCGACATCAGGCGCGACGCCGACCCCGGATCGCATGGACCTCGCGAAATACGCGGCAAGGTTGAGCCTCAGGGGGCTAGTCAACGCCGTGTTGGTCATCGGGGGGGTGATCGGGGGCGCTTTGGGCGCATCGATGCTCGTAGGCCGGAACGCCGACCCGCTCATGACGCTCGCCTTGGTCTGCTTCGTCGCTCCGCTCGCCGGCGGGTACCTCGGCCAGCTCCTGTTTCTGGCCCTCTTGGCGCGTCGAGGATGACGGAGTCTGGAGCGAGCACGGCCAGTGCTCGGCTACATCGCAGCGTGCGCCTTCTTTGGGGTGGTAACCCCGTTTGGCCGTTCGCCATGCCCCCGGCTCCGCACCGGGCGCTCCGCTCCCTTCGGAGGATGGGAGGCGCACCGGGCGACCGGGGGCGACCAGTGCCCGGTCCGCTTGCGATGCACTTCCCAGCGGTCGGATAATCCGGCGTACAGCGCGGGGCCATCCGTATGACCGTTCACCTCACCCGAGGCGGGTGGTCCCTGGAGGGTAGCCCGATGGGCGATCCGATCGGGGCGGCCGCGGACCTCTTCCACAATGCCGTCGTCTGGCTCCAGACGGTCGCCCCGGGCGGTTTCGGGGTGCTGCTCGTCCCGCTGGTCGCGCTCGCCTTGATCAGCCTCTGGTTCGCCTTTCATCGCTGAAGCGCCGATGCCGGCCGCTTCGGATGGCCGGGCAGGCGCTCCGCACGGGGCGTTCCGCTCTCTTCGGAGGATGGGACGCGCACCGGGCGTCCCGGGGCCGTACGTGCCAGACCCGCCCGGCGCGGGTTCCGGAGCGCGGCGCTAGACTCCGCCGACACGGGCAGGGGGGCATGGAGCCGGGGGTTCCACCAGCGCGGCGTCCCAACACGGTCGCCAATCCGACGCACTGGGCCAATGGCGAGACCGACCCTTCCGGGGGGCAAGCGTGCCCAGCAAGGAGCGTTCCGATGCCCAAGTTCATGGACGTCCATCACGGCATGGTCGGGATAACGGCCGAGGCACTCGTCGCGGCACACGCTGGCGACTTGGCCATCCAAGCGGACGAAGGTGTGAACTTCGAGC